>Ga0180009_10004770_pt1 | contig 14809 bp, 7 predicted proteins | sample OS_PC_MetaG_FD_123537 | JGI IMG/M metagenome (GOLD analysis project Ga0180009, IMG submission 123537) | Groundwater microbial communities from the Aspo Hard Rock Laboratory (HRL) deep subsurface site, Sweden - OS_PC_MetaG | ecosystem: Environmental > Aquatic > Deep subsurface > Groundwater...
AAGGACGAGTCCTTCTGGCTCGCGCCACCGAAGCACCAGGGGTGGAAACATCTTCGCGCGTTCGTGCGCAAGGTCCTGCCAAACACCCGGGTCGAGCCCAAGAATCGATGGCTACGAGAGGATGACGAGTTCCTCTGGCGCATGGTCGTCGGGCAGGTAGCGGTGGTAGGGACAAGCAGTCCTTGGGACAGAATGAAGACGCAGTGGGACGCGCTCAACCTTGGCTACGCCACCCTCAGCGGGCAGTCCGATGCGAAGGTGCGGCGCGCCATCCACAAGCAGTTCCGGCGGTTCGGGGTGCGGTACGTTGGGGAAGAACCGGGGCAGAAGACGGATGCATGCGTCCGGAACCTTCGCGCAGTGCAGGAAGGAGGCGGACCGCGCGCGTTCTTCAAGAAGGTCGCCGCCGTCAAAGCCGACACAGATCGGGGGAAGCTCGTGATGCGCTCCCTGTCGTACATGCGGGAGAAGGGGGCTCGCGACCTGTTGATGGGTACCGGCCTTCTGCGCAAATCCATCGCCCTCGACACGCGCGTGGTTGGAGCACTCCGCGATGCCGGCGTGGTGCGGGGAAACGCGACGGCCCATTACGAAGAGGTCGAGCAGGCCGTCATCCACAACGTTGCCCTGCCGCTCGGGGTGGAGCCGGTGGCCGTGGACCGGGCGATCTATCAGTCGAGGGGCGCCGGATGACGAGCGCGATGGGTCCCGCTATCGCGCGGGACTCCGGACGCCTGACAGGAGCGAAGACCATTGTCGGCCGAGGCAAGACGAACCCCCGCAGAGACCATTCACTGCATCTACTGCAAGGAAACGAAGCCAAAGCCCAAGCGTGGCGAGCACATCATGCTGGCCGGTCTAGGGGCCCTTACGACCACGGTGTGCAGCGAATGCAACCACCGTCTATCGGGGCTGGACCAGGAATCCTTGCGCAACTCGGTCGTGACCTGCCCAAACCGATTGCTCTCTCCAGAACCGCGTCCATGAAGACAAGCAAACAACGCGTCTCGCGACGAATCATTTCGGGCGCTCCCTCACCGCATGCGGAACTTGAGACCAAACTGATCCCAGCTGTGGGACGGGCCTTGTTGGTCCTGCTTGCACGGTTAGTCGCGGCTGAGGCACGAAAACAGTTCTCCGGAGCCGCGAGGAAGGTTCATGTCTCGGCGACGAAGGAGAACAAGAAGGTGGTGACGGACTGGTTTCTCGTTGAGAAGTTGGTCCGTTCGGTCGCCAAGGATCTTTCGGCAGACACGGCGACTCCAACGCTCCCAGACGCCAAGGTGAAGCCGGCTGACATTTGGCGCGCGTACGCAGCGGTGAGTACGTGGGCGCTGAGGGAGAGTGAGACTGTCCGGCTCGGAGACATGCACACTCCTGCTCCCGTTTTCTCGACGCCTCAAAGAAGAACTTTCCGGCGCGAGCGCCCGCGCAAGGACATGGCGGCCTATACTGCGCTGCGCACTCCGCTTACGGGGGCTCCTGAGAGTCAGGGCAACAACCCCTGGCTGGTGCTCCACCGGGCGATCACTTCGGCGATGCCCGCAGTGAAGAACTCGACGACTCCGAGGGCATTCCCAGGTAGCCTCGGGAAGGCGCTCGATGCAGGTACGTGGCCGGCTAAAGGTCTGTGGTTCGAGAAGTTGCCGATGCCCTCGCGTGTCGTTCTCGTGCTCGGCAAGCTCATCAGTCTCCGACCGCATGGGGGGATCCGCAGACACACTCTCGACTTTCAGGTTGAACCCGTCGTCCGAAGATTAGTGGCAGAAGCCACGTATCGGGCCTTTGCGGCGCGTGCAGTAGATGTTCGCGGCCTCAAGGGGCCGATTGTTCGAAATGTCCGCGCCGCGGTGGCTTTCCAAGCTGCGCAGTCTTTTCTGTCCGCTCTGAGCATTGCAGCGGGCAAGTTGGCGAGGCCACCAGATGCAGTTGTGCAGGCCGTCAACTCGGCGTCCAAACGGGCTGCCGGAAGGTTGCCCCGTAAACACATCGACGAGTTGCTCCTCACAACCGATCCGACCGCCCGTGGCAGCGCGGCGTCCTTTCTCGTCAGGAGGGTGCTGGATACGATTGCTCGCTCCACGGCAAGCACCTTGAAAGCTCACGGTTTTGAAAGCGGCTGGCCACGCGCGCAAAAAAGAGCCGAACTTGCTGCGGGTAGGCTGGAGTCGCTAATGAACTTGGTTCTGACAATGGCCGCAGGCGACGTGACCGTGGATGCGTTCGCCGTCTTGGCAGTGCTTGAATCCGATGTCCAGCTCGTGTCTGTATACGTGGGCGAACTTCTGGCCGCAGCTGAAGATTGGTCGGTTGCGTTGCCGGTTCTCGGTCTGACGTGTGAGGACGCACGCTTGGTCCGCCCAGTTGGATTGACCACAATTGAGACAGTTCAGGCCTCCTGGAAGAAGAGCATTACCGACCGACCATCCGCCTACATCCGAGGGCCAAGCGTTCACGCGTTCTGCATTGAGCGCACAGTCAAGGCACATTCGTCTATGGATGCTGTGGCTGAAGCGCTTGGGCTGTCAGACCTAGACCTGTCCTACTTTTGGTTTATTGCAGGGGCCGCGGACAACATTAGCCTCTACCGCGGTGCGCTTGTTCGCGGACCGAGAGGTACTACCGGAATCACCACAGTTGCAGAAGACGGGCTTAGGCCGGGGCGAATACTTCACGGCTCGGAATTGCGCGACGTCGTGTCTGCTGCTGAGCAACTGCAGTCAATGAAGGCGAACGCGAAGTCGAGTGAGCTGGTGGAACGATGGATGTCTGCGGCGAGTTTCTTCCGCGCCTCTCGCTCGTCCGGCCGGGCTGACCAAAGCTATCTCTTCCTTTGGCTCAGTCTTGAGACGCTACTGTCCAACTTGCACCACGACAGCAACGAGTACGAGAGCGCTGTGCCCATCGGAGAGCGCGTGGGTTACCGAGCGGCTGTGCTTGGAGGAATGCGTGGCGACATGGCTGGCCTGAGCTACGCGGACGCTCGGTGGGCCTGTGCGCTGGAGCTCCAAACTCTTTACAAGATACGGTGTAAGGTCGTTCACGAGGGCCTCCGGACACCGACCGCGAATGATCACGTTCTGAGTCGATTCACTGATCTGGTAGCGAACGTTCTTGCGGTAGTGCTCGACGGCCTTGATGGAGGCGCACGCTCATTGGAGGAGTTGCTGGCCTTCTATGAACGAGTTGAGCCGGGGGCTCGGGTGGTTCCCTAAACCAACGGGCGATGCTGCTTGGGGTCTCCTTCCAAATTCCGGTGGATGCAGCATGCCCCTCGACGAAGCCCGGGACGGCAGTCGATCTGGCCAGCGGGCCAGCACAGATCGACCGGACACGCACTTTCCACACCTCGAACGGCTCCCGGTCCCTCCTGCAGGTGCACACCTCCATCCGGTGGGCGTAGACTCACGCTCCAACCGGATCGGATCACACGAACCATGCCCCTCACCCTGCCCCAGCTAGAACGCCACCTGTTCGCCGCCGCCGACATCCTGCGCGGCAAGATGGATGCCTCCGAGTTCAAGGAGTACATCTTCGGCGTCCTGTTCCTGAAACGCTGCTCCGACGTGTTCGAGGCCCGCTTCGAGACCATCGTCGCCAAGGAGCGCAAGAAGGGACGCACGCCCAAGGACGCCGAGAAGAGGGCGAATCACCCGAGCTACTACGCCGACACGTTCTTCGTGCCGCCGGAGGCCCGGTGGAACCACCTTCGCGACGATGTGCACAAGGGCGTGGGCGACGGGCTCAACAAAGCGCTGGGCGCGCTCGAGCACGACAACGCGAGTCTGGACGGCGTGCTCGGGCACATCGACTTCACGCGCAAGGTCGGGCAGGCAACGCTCGCGGACAAGAAGCTGCGCGATCTGATCATGCACTTTTCAGAAGTGCGCCTGCGCAACGAAGACTTCGAGTATCCCGATCTTCTAGGCGCGGCCTACGAATACCTCATCCGCGACTTTGCCGACTCTGCGGGCAAGAAGGGCGGCGAGTTCTATACGCCCCGGCCGGTGGTCCGCATGATGGTGCGCATCGCCGCGCCCGAGGAGGGGATGACCGTCTACGACCCGTGCGCGGGCTCGGGCGGCATGCTCGTCTTGTCGAAGGAGCATCTCGACGAGCGCGGCATGAACTCGCGTAACCTCGGGTTGTGCGGGCAGGAGTCGAACGGTGGGGTCTGGTCCATCAGCAAGATGAACATGCTGCTGCACGGCATCCCGGACGCCGACGTACGTAACGAGGACACCCTTGCCGCGCCCCAGCACACAGAGGGCGGCGAGCTCATGCGCTTCGACCGCGTGATCACGAACCCGCCGTTTTCCCAGAACTACGAGCGCGACGGCATCCCGTTCCCAGAGCGCTTCCGCTTCGGCTTCTGCCCCGAGGGCGGCAAAAAGGCTGACTTGATGTTCGTGCAGCACATGCTCTCGGTGCTGCGACCCGGGGGCATGGTGGTCACGGTCATGCCCCACGGCGTGCTCTTCCGCGGTGGCGCGGAGAAGGACATCCGCACGGGCATCCTTGACGAGGACATGCTCGACGCGGTCATCGGCCTCGGCCCGAACCTCTTTTACGGCACGGGCATTCCGGCGTGCATCCTCGTGCTTCGTGCGCCCGGGGCGAAGCCAAAGGATCGCAAGGGCAAGGTGCTGTTCATCAACGCCGACCGCGAGTTCTACGAGGGCCGAGCGCAGAACTACCTCTACCCCGAGCACATCGAGAAGATCGTCACGGCGTGGCGCGACTTCGCGGACATCGACGCCTTCGCCCGAGTGGTGAGCCGCAAGGAGCTGCGCGACAACGACGACAACCTGAACATTCGTCGGTACGCCGACAATGCGCCGCCCCCCGAACCCCACGACGTGCGCGCCCATCTCTACGGCGGCATCCCCAAGGCCGAGGTCGACGCCAAGAGAGAACTTTTTGAAGCCCACGGCCTGGCGGCCAGCGCCCTGCTCAAAAAGGGCACCGGCGGCTACATTGACTTTCGAAAGGACGTCACCGACAAGGCCGACATCAAGACGCGCATCGAGGCCGACGATGGGGTCATGGCCAAGGAGAAGGCGCTGACCGATGCGGTCGAAACCTGGTGGAAGAAGAACCGCAAAGGGATCGCGTCGCTACCGGAGACGAAAGAGCTGATGGGGCTGCGCAGGCAGCTGCTCGCGTCGTTCGAAAAATCGCTTCGCCCGGTGGACCTGCTGGATCGTTTCCAGGTCTCGGGCGTGGTCGCAACGTGGTGGGGCGACGTGCAGAACGATCTTCGTACGGTCACGGCTCGCGGGTTTGAGGGCCTGGTCGAAGCGTGGGAGGTGAGCATCCTCACTGCCCTCGAGGATAAGAAGTCGAAAGACAATCCGCTCGAACATCGGTTGGTGAAGCGCATGATGCCCGAGTACCTCGCGGATCTGGCTGAATTCGAGGCGAAGAAGGCGGAGCTGGACGCGACCATAAAGGGAGCTACGAGCAGCGGCGAGGGGGACGAAGAAGAAGGCGCGGACGACGAAGAACAGATCTCGGATGAGGAGTTGAAGGGGCTGAAGGCGGAGCTTTCCGCCGTGAAAAAGAAGCTCAAAGCGAAGGAGGCAGGCTTCACGAAGAGGCTGAAGGAGGCACGGGCGGAGTTGGATGAAGATGGTGCACGCAAGCTCGTGCTTGCCATCCTGCGGGCGGACCTAGACGCAATCCTGGGTCGCTTCATCGCGGACCATCGGCAGCACATCGTCGCGGCGTTTGAAGTCTGGTGGGACAAGTATCGGGTCACGCTGACGAGCATCGAGCAAGAGCGCGACTCAGCGGCGGAGAAGTTGCGCGGCTACCTGGGAGGGCTGGGATATGTCGAGTAGCGCCGGTAGAAGGGACCTTCCCAGCGGTTGGACTTCTGCGCGATTTGGCGAACTCTGCGCCTCCAGCGCCTTCGGCCCGCGCTTCTCGTCCGCCCACTACTCGAAAGACGGTGGCCTCGCGACCCTACGTACGACGGACATGGATGACGAAGGGGCGATCTCACTAAAAACGATGCCGCTGGCGGACATCGCCCCAAACAGTCTCGAGTCGCACCTGCTTGAGGCTGGCGACCTTCTCATCTCAAGGAGCGGGACATGCGGGATCGCGGCTGTCTTCCCAGGCCACAACGTCCCCACCGTGCCAGGCGCATTTCTCATCAGGTTCAGGCTCCACAACGGCGATTCAGCGCCGTTCTATCGGCGATACTTCAACTCCTCCGTTGGCAGGCCGTTTCTTGACCGCCTTGCCGTCGGCGGAGTGCAGAAAAACATCAAGGGATCTGCGGTGCTCGCCCTGGTTGTGCCCGCGCCCCCCCTCCCCGAACAACGCAAGATCGCCGAGGTCCTCGAAACGGTGGACGAGGCGATCCGCAAGACCGAGCAGATCATCGCCAAGCTCAGGCAGGTGAAGCAGGGCTTGCTCCACGACCTGCTCACCCGAGGCATCGGCGACAACGGCGAGTTACGCGATCCAGACCGCCACCCCGAGCAGTTCAAGGACTCGCCCCTCGGGCGTATTCCGAAGGGGTGGGCGGTTCAAATCCTCGATGATGTCTTGGAGTCTGCGGTGGATGGTCCGTTTGGCTCAAATTTGAAAACGCAGCACTACGTCGAAGCGCCGGGTGTTCGAGTCGTTCGCCTCCAGAACATAGGGGTTGGCAAGTTTCTCGACCACGAGAAGGCGTGGGTCTCGGCCCGTCATGCGTCCTCGATCTCACGTCATGAAGTGCGTTCTGGCGATTTCCTGGTCGCCTGCCTCGGCGACCCGACACACCCGTTTGCCAGGAGTTGTTTGTACCCACCGGAGTTCCCGCCTGGGATCGTCAAGGCTGATTGCTTCCGTCTGAGGCCCAACCACCGTGCATCAGCGCTCTTTCTTTCCGACGTTCTGAACACGCCTCGGTGGCGAAGGGGGCTCGCTGGGCTTGTTCATCGCTCTGGTGTCAGCCGTGACCGCATCAACCTGGGCAAGCTACGTCGCCTGATGATTCCTCTGCCGCCAGTTGCCGAACAGCAGTGCTTGGGCGAAGCGCTTGAGGCGATGAAGGCTAGGCGAGAGCGTGAGCTGCGTGAACTCGGGAAGCTTCGCCTGCTCAAGCAAGGCATCATGGAAGACCTCCTCACCGGCCGCGTACGCGTAAACCCTCTGCTCGAAAGGACCCCTCAATGACCATCCCAGCATGGACGTCTGAGGGCGTACTCCCTCCGATCAACGCAGCGAATCCTGTCTCGTCAGACAGATCTCCGTACGTCGTTCCCCTGAGCGATTTTCTGATGCGCTTCGGTCAGTCTCCTGAACGGCTCGCTGTCTTGGACGGGTTGCTTCGCTATCGGGCAGCGCTTCACAAACAGGGATTGGTTGCCGGTTTTCAATGGGTCGACGGCAGCTTTCTCGAACACATTGAAATAATCGAGTCTCGTCCACCCAACGACGTCGACGTCGTCACGTTCTACCGCCTGCCAGCCGGCAAGTCGCAAGGGGACCTAGCCCGCCAAGCGCCTGAGCTCTTTCCCCAAAATGCGGCGGCAAAGAAGGCACTCAAAGCATCGTTCCACGTCGACGCCTACCTCGTCGGCCTCGAAATTCCGCCCGAACGACTCACCCAGCAGAGCGCCTACTGGTACAGTATTTGGTCCCATCGACGGAACCAGGTTTGGAAGGGTTTCGTCCAGATCGACCTCGCCCCAACGAACGATGCCGACGCCGCAAAAACTCTGGCGGGACTTGTCCACGCAGGAGCGCACCCATGACCAACCCAAATCGCATGCACCTGCTCGCAGAACACGCAGCGCTAGAACGGTTGATCGCTGACACTCCGGAAGACGAAGTCCTGGACCGGGGAAGCATGAGCGCACGACTGGAGGAATTGGAGCAGCGGATCGCTAAAGCTGGGGCAGACGAGCGAGAGCCTGCGCGCGTACGCCTCACGTTCAGGGGCAGCCCTGTTGTCGGCAGCCATGGGATCTTCGCCGAGTTTGGTTCCAAGGCTGTTAGCACTTTCGCCGAATCGGTCGCGGCGATGGCGGCGTCGATGGCAGGCCCGCTCGCGCCGATGGGACCGATACCAAACCGGGAACAACATCAGATGTTGATCACGAGCACAGCGCTCGGCTCGTTTGGTTTTGAGTTGGAGGAGCATCGCACCGGACAGCTGACGCTTGAGGACGCGAGTCCGGTCGCCCAAGCTCTGGAGCGCACGCAGCGACTTCTGCAGGGCACCCTCGGTTCCGACGAGGAGCTTGCGGACTCCGCATTCGAGGCCGACGAGCGGGCACTGGACAAGGTGCGCGCATTCCTGCAGACGCTTAGCGACAACGATGCGTGGTGCGCGATGGAGGTGGGCGGCGATCTCGTCACGTTTGCCAGCGCGGACCAAGTACGCACAAGCCTGGCTCGCTTGAGCCATGACAACATCCGCGAAGAAGAGCAGACCCTGACGGGAGAATTGCGAGGAGCGCTTCCGGACGGACGGGTATTCGAGTTCAAGCTGGCTGAAGATGGCCTGGTGATTCGTGGAAAGGTTGGACCGACGATCCAGGACGCAGAGGACCTGAATCGGCATCTGCGCCAGCCGGCGAGTATTCAGGTCAAGGTCAGACGCGTTGGCAACGGACGCCCTAGATACGTGCTCCTCCAGCTGACTGAGACAAAGAAGTGAGCGGCGGTCCCGAGTTCACCTTGGTCGAGAACCCCTTTCTCAACCAGCTCGCCAACATGGGCTGGAAGACCGTCACGGGCAGCCTTGACGCCCCGTCCGTGACCGGCCGTGAGACGTTCCGCGAGGTGCTCATCAAGGACGACTTGGCCCAGGCCCTGCGCCGTATCAACATCCGCGACGGCAAGCCGTGGCTGGACGACGCGCGCATCTCCCAAGCCATTGGTGCCATCGAGCGCATCGGCCAGCAGAAGCTCATGGAGGCCAACCAAGAGGGCACGAAGCTCCTGCAAACGGGCATCACGGTCGAAGGGCTTCCGGGCTGGGACCAAGGCCGCGCCAAGACCGTCCACTTCATCGACTGGGACAATCCCGAGAACAACACCTTCACCGCCATCAACCAGTTCCGGGTGGACTGCCCCGGTGGCCAGGCAAAGGGCTCAATCCGTCCCGACATCACGCTGTTCATCAACGGCATCCCGGTCGTGGTCATCGAGTGCAAGAGCCCGACGGCGTCCGAGCCCATGCCAAGCGCCATCGACCAACTTCGGCGCTATCACAACGCACGCAAGGCCGCCGGTGAGGTCGAAGACAACGAGGGCAACGAACGGCTTTTCTACACGAACCAATTCCTCGTCGCGACCAGCTACGACGAGGCGCGCGTGGGCACCATCGGTGCCGAAGCCGGTCATTACCTCGAGTGGAAGGACACCGCGCCGACGGCAATCGATGACGTGAAGGCCGAGCTCGGCAAAGACAACCTGTCGAGCCAGAACACGCTCATCGCCGGGGTGCTGCGACCCGCACATCTGCTCGACATCATCCGCCACTTCACCGTGTACGCCCCGATCTCCGGACGCACCGTGAAGATTGTTTGCCGCTACCAACAGTTCCGGGCTGTTCACTACGCCATCGACCGGCTGCGCACGGGCAAAACCCGCCTGCAAGACGGCGAGCACGACCGTCGCGGCGGCATCATCTGGCATACCCAGGGTTCGGGAAAGAGCCTGACGATGGTCTTTCTCGTTCGCAAGATGCGGTCGCTTCCGGCCCTGCGACGCTTCAAGGTCGTCGTCATCACGGACCGCACCGCCCTGCAGCGACAGCTCGCCGAAACGGCCGAGCTCACGGGCGAGTCCGTCTACGTCGGGCACAACATCCGTAAGGTGAAGAAGCTCCTGCGTCAAAAGGGTCCGGGGGTCGTCTTTGCGATGATCCAGAAGTACCTCGACCAGGATCTCGAGAACCTCGCACCCGATGACGAGGTAGGTGACATCGGCCTTCTCAACGACGACGAGGCCATCCTCGTGCTCGCGGACGAAGCGCACCGTTCCCACAGCAGCGCCCTTCACGCGAGCCTGCTCCAAGCCCTGCCCAACTGCGCCCGCATCGGCTTCACCGGAACGCCCATCATCATGGGCGACAAGAAGCGCACCCACGACATCTTCGGCAAGTTCATCGACCGCTACACGCTCAAAGAGTCCGAGGCCGACGGCGCAACCGTCCCTATCCTGTATGAAGGTTGCACCGCCGAGGGCGCGGTGTCCGATGGCCGCGATCTCGACCAGCTCTTCGAGGACATGTTCGACGACAAGAGCGGCGAAGAGCTCGAGGCAATCAAGCGCAAGTACGCGGCCAAGGGCGCTGTCCTGGAAGCGACCAAGCTGATCGACGCCAAAGCGCGTGATGTGCTCAGGCACTACGTCGCCAACGTGCTGCCCAACGGGCTCAAAGCCCAGGTCGTGGCCTATAGCCGTCGGGCAGCGATTCGGTACCAGAAGGCCCTTTCAGAAGCGCGCGACGAGCTCGCAGCCGAAGCCCTCGCTCTCGACCCGGCCACCCGTAACCTCGACGATCTCGCCCTTCAGACCAAGCCGGCGAAGATACGCGCTGCCGTGTATGCGTGGCGCAACCTCGAGCTGCTGCAGAAGCTGGAGTTCGCCACCGTCATCTCGCCGAGCCACAACGACCCCGGTGAATGGAGCGACTGGAGCGACGGCGGCAAGATCGAGGGGCGCATCGCCAGGTTCAAGAAGCCGCTGCTGCACGAAGACCCCACCAAGGCCGACCCGCTGGCGTTCTTGATCGTCAAGTCGATGCTTCTCACCGGCTTCGACGCCCCCATCGAGGGCGTGATGTACCTCGACCGTCCCATCCGCGAGGCCGAGCTGCTTCAGGCCATCGCCCGCGTCAACCGCACCGGCCACGGCAAGACGGCAGGCATTGTCGTGGACTACTACGGCATCGCCCGCCACCTGAAGGAAGCGCTCGCCGCCTACAGCGAAGAGGACATCGAGGGAGCGCTGCAAAGCCTGGCCGACGAGATCCCAAAGCTGCGCGACCGCCACACGCGGGTGATGGATCTTTTCAAGTCCCGCAACGTCGACCCCATCGCCGATGAGGAAGCCGCCAAGTTCCTTCTGTCCGACGAGCGCCTCCGGGCCGAGTTTGCGGTGAAGCTCAAGCAATTCCTCGCCACCCTCGACCTCGTGCTTCCAAGACCGGAGGGGCTGCCGTTCGTGCGTGATGCGGCCAAGCTCGGCGACATCTACGACCGCGCCCGCAAGCTCTACCGCGACGGCCTGCCCCCGCTCGACAAGTCCATCGGCCGCAAGGTTCAGCGGCTCATCGACGAGCATCTCATCTCGCTCGGCATCCAACCGCGCATCCCGCCCATCGCCATCACCGACGCGAAGTTTGCCGATCACGTGGGCAAGCAGGTGTCCGACCGCGCCAAGGCGAGCGAGATGGAACACGCCGTCCGCCACCACATCAAGAAGAAGCTCGACGAAGACCCGGTGCACTATCAGGCCCTGTCCGAACGGCTCGAGGAGATCATCAAGAAGTTCGGAGAGGATTGGACGCAGCTCGCCCTTGCGCTCGACGACTTCGTCAAGGAGGCGCAGAAGGGCCGCAAAAAAGATGATGCGATAGGCCTGGACCCCGAGCTTCACGCCCCGTTCTACGACGTGCTGCGGGAAGAACGCGCGAAGGAGACACCCGTCGGTGCCGCAGACAAGAAGTGGCTTGCTGACCTGACCGTGGACATGGTCGAGCGCATCGTCCGAGACGCCGTGAGCATCGTCGGGTTCTGGAAGAGCGCGCCCCGGCAGGAAGAGCTGCGCGGCAAGCTGTTCGTGTTCATCGACGACAACGAGGTCGTGGACTTCGACCGCGCCGATGCCGTCGCAGATCGGTTGATGGACTTGGCGAAGGCGAACCAGCACAAGCTTGTGAAGATCTGATGGAACCGTTGGTCGTCGATGACCTGTGTTTCGAGGTCCGGCGCAGCCCGCGTCGCAAGTCGATGCAGATCACCGTGGACCGGGGCGGCGAGCTTGTGCTGTCCGCGCCCGAGGCCTGTCCCGTCACCAAGCTCGAGGGCTTCGTCCGTGAAAAGCGGTTCTGGATCTACACGAAGCTTGCGGAGAAGGAGGCGCTGGGCACCCACGCGCCGACCAAGGAGTACGTCAACGGCGAGGGATTCCCGTACTTGGGCCGCAGCTACCGGCTCCTGCTCGTCAACGCCCAAGACACCCCCGTGAAGCTCCAGCACGGGCGCTTCAAGATGCGCCGTGCCGAGGCCCCGGATGGCCGGCGCCACATGGTTGCTTGGTACAGCGCCCACGCGCGTCCATGGGTCTCCAAACGCATCGAGCGGTTTAGGGGTCGGGTTGGCGTCGACCCCGCCGGCGTTGTCGTCCAAGACCTCGGCTACCGCTGGGGCTCATGCGGCAAGGGCGGCAAGCTGTACTTCCATTGGCGTAGCATCCTGCTTCCGGCGCGCATTGTGGATTACATCATCGTGCATGAGCTGGTTCACCTTCACGAGCCTCACCACACGCCGGAGTTCTGGACACGGCTAGAGCGGGCGATGCCGGACTTTGCATTGCGGAAACAGTGGTTGGCGGAACATGCACAGCTGGTGGAGGGCGTTTGAGCATGGGGCGCAATCGTTCTTCACGCCTGGCGCGGCGTGGCTCCTGAGGGCGAACCCGGGGCGAAGAGCTCGCATATTTGTAGCCTCCGACGGCTGGGGTCCCACGCTGGCAGCGGAGCTGAGCCGGTGCTGGTCAGTGTGTGGCCGGACGTGTATTCTACATTTTTTGTAGGATAGCCCAATCGAGGAGGCGAACATGCGGAAGGTATACCCGGTCGCCCTGCTGGCAGGGGTCATCATGGCTGCGGGCGCTTGTGGATCAAGCGAGAACCAGAACAGCTCGGCAGCAGATGCCGGCGGGGATACCAGCACGGGGGGAACCGGCGGTTCCGCGGGGGCAGGAGGCGCCGCGGCAAACAGCGGTGCCGGGGGAGAGCCCGCCGCGGGCCGAACCACTTTGCTCGATGAGACGCTAGCACCGGGAGTGACGGTTCGTGTGGAGGTGCCGATTTCGCCGGAGATCGACCTCCCGTCTCCCTACACAGACATCACCGTCGAGCTGGTCCCCTTCGCGGATGGCACGAAGCCTTCGGCGGATGAAGCGACGAGCGCGCTCCCCGGCGTTCTTAAGTTCGGTCCGGAAGGTGCGGTGTTTCCCTTGCCTCTGGAAGTTAGCGTCACTTGGCCGGAGGCAAGCGTCTCGAACGACGCGCATGTGGCAGCGTACGTGCTCGACGAGTCGGATGCACTGTGGGAGGCCGCTAGGATCCTGGAGCGTGGGCAGAGTCGCAGCGTCTTGGTGGAGATGCCCCATTTCTCCTTTCTGGGCTTATTTGGCATGGCCGTTTGGTTCACGGGCGTGGATCTGGGTGACCCTGCCCTGACGGGCACGAACGTGGCGGTCACAGCGACGCATGACGGAGCGAACAAGAACCTTGAATGCACGCTCCGCAACGAAAGCGGTGGTCCCGACGGCGTGTGCTTCAACGCTTCTCCGGGCACCGGCTCGTCGAGCATCCAGATTCGGGCGGGCGAGCCGGGATACTATCTGCTGCAACTCTCTGGTTCGGTGATGGAGAACTGGTCTCAGCGAATCCGTTTCGAATCCGCAGACCGCCGGCAGACCCTAAATGACGAAGGATGGCAGGATCGGGCACTGCGGTTCGCGCCGGTGCTCCGCTTCTCGGGAAAGCCGATTCGTGATGACCCGACAGAGGATGAGTACAGACCGACGGCCATCGAGGACTTGATTGGACCAAACACAGAGATCCAGATCAACGCCGCCGGGCTCGGGCACATAGCTGAGTACTCGGGTGTTGCTGCCTACAATGCTCTGTCCCGCCTGGGTCACGTCGGCTCGTTGGTGAACGGTGGGGGAAGTGGCGACTTGTGGCTGCGTACCTTCAAAGTAGTTCGGCAGACGAATCCGAGCGCACGTCCCACCGTGTATTGGACCCTGGAGCAGGACGGGAGCACAGCGATTCTGACGTATTGGATGCTGTACCCTTACGACCCGAAGGCGAAAGAGCTGAGAGGAGGGAAACACCCCTTCGACCGGGAGTCGCTGTCGGTCGTGTTCAACAATGAAAATGGATCCTGGAAGCCCATAGAGACAGTCTACGCCGGTCACCTGGCTGGACAGCGGCTGTACTACCTCGATTCCACCGAGAATAACCTCCACGACTGGAACACGGGTGGCCTTCGCCTGCGTTGGGAGGACGAGACCGAACGGCTGTGTGACCGACCGGTTGCATACGTCGCTGGGGGTGCTCATGCACTCTACCCACGAGCCGGTACATACTATGTGGATGCATCAGCGGATCTGCTGAAGACCCCCCGCGTGTTTCCTGGGCAACCGATCAGCCTGCTTGCCGAGACCCATCCATGGAGTACGGCGCTGCTGGCCGGACGGGAGTACGCGGACGGGACCGGGGAGGTGATGTGCCCCGATGGAACCGGCTCGACGACGTGCGATCCCGACACCTACGTGCTGAGGCCCTTCCCGCTTCCGAACGAGCTCGTCGGCCTTACCGACGCGGTGCTGTTCAGCGGCGATTGGGTCGACGTGGTGGGTGCCGGGAATGCGGCGTTTCCCCCGTTCGTCAGCAGATTCATGGACCCAATCAAGTGGCACGGCACCCATCAGACACCCACTGCCCGAGAGCAAGCGCGGGGAGAACCATTCGGTTGGTGTCCTAGCGGCGAATGTGTCTCATGCGGCGCGGGCGGTTCTGGAGGCGAGGACGGGGGGGTGGACGCAAGCCCAGATG
>Ga0180009_10004771_pt1 | contig 14808 bp, 13 predicted proteins | sample OS_PC_MetaG_FD_123537 | JGI IMG/M metagenome (GOLD analysis project Ga0180009, IMG submission 123537) | Groundwater microbial communities from the Aspo Hard Rock Laboratory (HRL) deep subsurface site, Sweden - OS_PC_MetaG | ecosystem: Environmental > Aquatic > Deep subsurface > Groundwater...
ATTATTGCTGCGCGGACCCCGGCATCAAACGATTCGTTGACAGCTATCCGTTTTTGTTTAATATTTGAGCAAGCAACGATTAGGGAATCGAAGGGGGCTGCTCATGAACGAGAACCAGGATGGGAAAAGCAAGGGTTTCTATCAGGACATATCCAGAATCACCGTTAGAGGACTTTCCGAAATCGCCTTGGATTTCAATGCGTTTTACAAGGAACTCTCCCTGAGGGTCCATCCGGCCCTGACCAATGTGGCTGAAAAGGACCTGCCCGAAGCATCGGACCAACTCTACGCAATCATCGAAACCACCGAGCAGGCCGCCAACCGAATCATGGACAACCTGGAGGCCATGCAGCAGGAACAGAACGGGATTCAGACCGGCCTCGAGGCCCTGGTCGCCGAAGCCGGCCTGCCTTCGGCGGCCCAGGCCCAGGCCGAAGCGGTCCTGGATCAGGTCAAATCCTCCCAGGACCGAGTGATGAAAATTTTCGAAGAGATGAGTTTCCAGGACCTGACCGGGCAGCGCATCAAGCGGATCGTCACCCTGGTTCAGGCCATCGAGGGAACGGTGCAGGAGATGCTCGTCTCCCTGGGCGACCGCTTTACCCGTGAAGAACCGGGGACGGAGAGAAAATCCGAAGAGGAGCCTTTGCTCAAAGGCCCCCAGAAATCCGGGCAGGGGTTGGATCAGTCGGCCATCGACGACCTCTTGAAATCCCTGTAGCCCGGCCCCCCTGAACATGCAGGGCATGCACATTCCCGCGGCCTGCCGCGGCGAGCTTCAATGTCCTGTTGACGCATATCCGGGAGGCACGCCAACGGGCAAGTGGAAAAATCGACTCGATTTGAAACCAATGTCCATGGGTGAGGCTCTATATGGTCAGGAACGAGGTTGTGGGAGCGAATTTTAAGGTCGAGGTAAAGAATATGCCGATTTACGAGTATGTATGTTTGGACTGCGAGGACGATTTTGAAACCCTGGTCTTGAGCAGCGAGGAAGAGGTCTGCTGTCCGCAGTGCGGCTCGAAGCGGCTGGAACGGGCCATGTCGGCTTTTTCATCGCTGAGTGTCGGCTCCGGTGGCGGCTGTTCGACCGGCTCGGGCTTTTCCTGAGGCTGAGCGAGGAGTCCGGCCGGGGGCCGGACAAGGAGAAACAATGAAAGTGCTATGGATTCTCGTGGTTTTGGGGGCCTGGGTCTTGTTGCAGGCCGTCATTCTCCCCCGAATGGGCATTTCAACCTGACTGCGTCCCGGCTGCCAGGTCGGCGGCCAGCGGGAAGCCCTTGACACCCCGACCCTCCAGTCAGCCCCGGAGGCGGCTCCGGGAAGGGAATTGGAAACGAAACCGTCTGAAAAACAAATGCTTTGATGACTTGAGGTCGGAAAAAACGAACGGAGCCCGGGCCTGTATGACCCGGGCTCCGGTGTTATCGGGGGAAAAACTAGTACTTGCCGCCCTGGTCTTTCTTGACCTGGTCGCGGTCGATCTCCCCTTCCGGGGTTTTGGGCAGGGTATCGACAAAGACGACGTGTTTGGGTTTTTTGTACCGGGCGATCTTGGAGGCCACGAAATCAATGACTTCCTTGGGCTCCAGGGAGCAGCCCGGGGCCAGGACGCAGACGGCCTTGATGGCCTCGCCCCACTCCCGGTCGGCCACGCCGATGACGCTGACCTCCTGGATGGAATCGTGTTCCAGGATGACTTTCTCCACTTCGGCCGGATATACGTTTTCACCGCCAGGTTTGATCAGTTCCTTTTCGGCCTTGCGCTTGACGTACCAGAGGAAGCCGTCTTCGTCAAAGCGGCCGATGTCGCCAGTGTGGTGCCAGCCGTTGCGGAAGGTATACTGGGTTTCTTCCTCCAGGCCCCAGTAACCGAGAAAAACCGTGGGGGAACGGACGCATATCTCACCCGGGGTGCCCACGGGCACGGGCCGGTCGTAGTCGTCGAACAGGACGACACGGGAAATGGGGGTCGGTCGGCCGGCGCTGCCGGGCCGTTCCGCGGCCGCGCCGCCGGTCACGCCCATGGCCTCGGTCTGGGCGAACCCGGTGTAGAAGCGGGCATTGGGTGCGATTTTCATGAAGGCGATGATGTTGTCCGGGTGGTCGAGTCCGCCGACATTACGCAGTGAGCTGATATCGTAGGGTTTCTCCTGATATTTATCCAGGAGCATCTTGAGGATGGGCGGGAACTGCATGAAGATCGAGCCCTTTTCCTGCTCGATCATCTTGAGGGTGTACTCGGGGTCGAAGCGTTCGAAGATGATGTTCTTGCCCCCGGCTTGCATGGTGGCCATGGCCAGGGACAGGCCGGCGATGTGGAAAAGAGGCAGGATGCAAAGGTGGCAGTCGTCCGGGCCCAACCCGTTGCCTATCATGGAGTTCAAGTTGCCGGCCACGATGTTTCCCTGGCTGAGCAAAGCCCCGCGCGGATGGCCGGCCACGGCGGCGGTATGGATGATGACGAAGCCCGTATCGGCCGGGACCTCGAATTCGTCGTCCGCGCCCTCGTCGGAATACAGCTCGCCGAAGGGCGTGAAGCCCTCGGTTTCGCCGCCGCCGATGGTGTATTTTTTTTCAATGGAGGATACTTTCGGCGCCGCCGTAGCCACGGTTTCCCGATAGTTCGGCCCGGCGAAGACCAACCGGGGCGTGCAGTCGCCGAGGACGTATTCGACCTCATCCTGCTGGAAGCGCCAGTTGACCGGCAGGAGGGTGGCCCCGATCTTGGCCGCCGCGCCGTAGAGAATCATGAACTCGTCGCTGTTGTGGGCCACCACGCCCAGCCGGTCGCCCTTCTGGATGCCGTATCGGGCCAGACCGGCGGCCAGGCGGTCGCACTGCCGTTTATACTGCATGTGGGTCAGACGGACGTCGTTGAAGACGATGCTGTCGCGGTCGGGGAAAATAAAGGCGTTTCGGCAGATATAGTCCCATACCGTGTAGTCGTAAAGTCCCATGGCCTTCTCCTTTCTTCAAGAGCATGCCGGTTTTATTGCAGGGTTAATAGATTTTTCAAGCCAATCTACACAGCCGCCCGGGCAGGGTCAAGGCAAAAGGACGGCCGCAAGGCGAATCGCGATCAGGCCCCTGGTTTCCGGTCGGCCAATGGCCAGGCGAACCGTTTCAGGGAAAAGGCGCAGCCGACCAGCAGCCAGAACAGCAGGGCGCAGTCGTCGCTGTAAAGATCGTCGGTCAGATTGCGCAAAAAGTAGCCGGCGGTCATGACCCATACGGCGGCCGCGACCAGGCCGGCCGTGTTCCCCCGGACCCAGGCCGCGCCGCGTCCCCGACCCGGCCACAGGCCCCTGAAGAGCCGATAGAGCAGAAAACAGAAAACCGCCAGCCCCTGAAGGCCCAGTTCATGGGCCAGGTTGATGAAGGTGTTGTGAGCGTGCCAGTAGCTGGTGTTGATCTTTTTCCATTCCGGATACTTTTTGGCAAAACTGTGTCGCCCGAAACCGATGCCCTGGAAGGGATGGGCCGCCAGATCGTTCAGGGCCGTCCGCCAAAGGGCGAAACGGGACGCGTCCAGACCGTTCAGCCCGAACCGCCCGAACCGAAGCTCCTCGGGGGCCTGGTCGGCCGGGACCAGGATCGGCCGGGGCGAGAAAAGAGTCAGATAGACAAGCAATATGGCCAGGATGACCAGAATGACCTTCCAGAAACGGTTCCAGAGGAAGATGATCAGACCCGCTTCGAAGAGGATGGCCAACAGGGTGATCCGGCTGAAGGTCAGGTAGGCCGCGGTCAGGTGCAGGATCAGGAAGGCGGCCAGGATCGCCCGGGCCACGCGGCGCTTTAGCCAGAAAAAACCCAGCAGCAGGTAGGGGGCTGTCTGGAGCAGATAGGTCCCCAGTTCCTGGCTGCCCCGATGCAGGCTGATTTCCCGGACCCAGGGCTTGGTCCAATAGTTATAGTGGATCGTGTAGTCGATCACGCCGTAAAAGTCCATGATCAGCGCCCCGGCCAGCATGGCCGCGATCACCGCCTTGGCTCGGGATTCGGTGCGCAGGTTGTTGACCGCCAGGTAGTAGATCAGTATCCCTTTGAGCATTTCCCCCCGCAACTCGTGCAGGGTGTAGCCCGGGTCCACCGCCCAGACGATGGAGAGAAGGCCGGCCGCCGTGAGCAGGGCCAAGGGCAGGTCCAGGGGCGTACGGATGAACTCCCAGCGGCCGCTCAAGGCCATGCGGCCCAGCCAGAACAGCAGGCCGAAAACGATTCCTATTTCGCGGGATGTGGTGATGTCCGCATAAGGCAGAAGGGCGGAGAGGATGACCAGACAGACCAGGACCCCGGCTTCACACCACCCGGCCAGGCGTTCACGCCGTTCGATTCGTGATCCGGCCGGCTCGAAAAACCAGATTTCCTTCCATCGCGAGGAGGTGAAGTGAACCAAATGCCAGGCTCCTTGTGGCCGCTTGTCAGGGGACCGGAGGATGATCCCCAAATCCAGATAGCAGATAATTTAAGGAAAGTCAAATAATTATCAGACCGATCCGGTTTGAGCGCCCAGTTTGGCCCTTTCAATCCGTCCATTGAAGGTACTTGCCGGGGAGGTTGACTCTTTTCATTGACATCCTGGATAGTTCCATATATTATGTTCCAAAATTTAGAACGAAGTATAGAGCCATGAATCTGCTCTCCGATCTGATCACCTCGACGACGCGCATCAAGATACTGATGCGCCTGTTTTTCAATCCCAACAGCCGGGCCTATTTACAGGAACTGGCCAAGGAGTTCGGGATTTCACCCAGCCAGGTCAGCTACGAGCTGGGGCAGTTGACCCGATCGGGTCTTTTGGAAAGCGAACGAAACGGTCGGTACATCTTTTATTCGGCCAACCAGACCCATCCGCTGTTTCCCGAACTTCACGGCATGGTCATGAAAGCGGTCGGTGCGGACCGGATACTGGAAACCATTATCGGCGGTTTGGGAGAACTGGACCTGGCGCTCTTGGTGGGCGATTACGCGGAAGGCAGAGACACGGGCATTATCGACCTGATTCTGGTGGGCAAAATCGATGAGGAAAACCTACGCCTGCTGACGGACAAGGTCGAAAAACACATCAATCGAAAAATCAGGAACCTGATTCTGACCCCGGATGAGTTTGTGCGCCTCAAACCCAGCCTGGACAAGGGGACGAACCTGATCTTGTGGGGGGGCATGGAGGCGGAGAGGGCATGACCCAGTCCCGGCATTTGACGGAAGTCACCCCCGATCGACCGGGGGGGGCGGTGAGGGGCGCCGAAGCCGGGGACTGGTACGCCGTGCATACCCGTAGCCGTTTTGAGAACAAGGTCTATCAGCAGCTATCCGGAAAGGACCTCGAGGCCTTTCTGCCTCGCATGGCGGTTATGAGCCGCCGCCGGGATCGCCGGCGGATCATCATGGCGCCCTTGTTTCCGGGATATGTGTTCGTCAATGCCGTTTTGAGTCCGGAAACCCATCTGGCCATCCTCAGGGCCAAGGGAGTGGTCAAGCTCGTGGGCTCCGACGGCCGGCCGGTTCCGGTCAAACCGGAGGAAATTTCGAACCTGATGATCCTCGACGGGACCGACCGGGATGTGCGGCCCCAGGTCTTCCTGAACAAAGGCGACCGGGTCATGATTGTCGACGGGCCTTTGACCGGTCTGGTCGGCATTTATCGGCACCGGAAAAACCAGGCCGAGCGCGTGGTCGTTTCGGTGGAATTCCTCAAGCGGTCCGTGTTCGTCGAGATCGAGGACTGGGCCCTGGAGAAGCTGTCCTGATCGCCTGAGCCCGAGCGGTCGGGCCGGGGTGGACCCGGCAGGGCGCTGGATAGTTTTATCAAATAGAATAAGTAAGTTGCATCCAATATGGTATGTAACCCAAGGGGCGGAGCTGTATGTAGGCCATGAAAACGGTTGCTATCATTCCGGCCCGGGGTGGCTCCAAGGGGATTCCGGGCAAAAACATCATGGATTTCTGCGGACGGCCGCTGTTGTCCTGGAGCATCGTTCAGGCCCGTGAAGCCCTGAGCGTGGAGCGGGTCTACGTGAGTTCGGACGACCGGGAGATACTGGAGGTGGCCCGGTCCAGCGGGGCCGAGCCCATCGTTCGGCCGGAAGCACTGGCCTCGGACACGGCCAGTTCGGAATCCGCCCTGGACCATGCCCTGGAGGTCGTCGCCTCTCGGGAGGGGAGCGCTCCGGACATCGTGGTTTTTCTACAGGCCACATCACCCCTGCGGGAGCCGGAGGACATAGACGGGGCGGTCCGGGAACTGACGGCGGCCGAGGCGGACTCCCTTTTTTCCATGGCCGTCCTGGATGATTTCTGCCTTTGGACCCGGAAAGGCGGGGAACTGCAAGGTCTGTCCTACGATCCGCTCAACCGGGGCCGGCGCCAGGACCGACCGCCGCTGTATCTTGAAAACGGATCGATCTACGTCTTTCGCCCCCGGACCCTGAGTGTTTACGGGAACCGGCTGGGTGGCCGGCTGGCCATGTTCGAGATGCCTTTCTGGAAGTCTTGTGAAATCGACAAACCCGAGGACGTGGACATCTGTCGTTATTATTTTGAAAAGCATCTGCTGTCCCGCTGGCGGACCGATCCGGAACATCTCGATCTGAGCGCCTCGCAGATCAGCCTTCTGGTTTATGATTTCGACGGGGTGATGACCGACAATCGGGTCCTGGTCCTTCAGGACGGCACGGAAGGCGTACGGGCCAATCGGGCGGACGGGCTGGGCGTCAGCCGGCTGCGCGGCCTGGGACTGCCCCAGTTGATACTGAGCACGGAAACCAATCCCGTCGTCCGGGCCCGTGCGGCCAAACTCGGACTCGAAGTCATCGATTCGTGCCGGGACAAGCGCCAGGCCCTGGCCGACTATTGCCGGGAAAAAGGGTACGATCCGGCCCGGGTGGTGTTTGTCGGCAACGACGTCAACGATCTGGAGGCCATGAGGCTCGTGGGACTGCCGGCGGCCCCGGCCGACGCCCATCCGGAAGTCCTGGCCGCGGCCAGGCTGGTGACCCGGTGCCGGGGCGGAGACGGCGTAATCAAGGAACTGAGTGAGCGAATCAGGCCCGCTTGAGACAATGGGTCTTCAATCGTCAAGCAAGTAAAGGAGCAAGCATCAGCCATGGGTGTTTTCATCATTGCGGAGATCGGGATCAATCACAACGGAAGTCTGGAAATCGCCAAGCAGCTCATCGATATGGCCAAGGAAAGCGGCTGCGACGCGGTCAAGTTCCAGAAACGGACCATCGATATCGTCTATACGGCCGAGATGCTGGCCCAGCCCCGCAAAAGCCCCTGGGGCGAAACCCAGCGGGAGCAGAAGGAGGGGCTCGAGTTCGGCCGGGCCGAATACGACGAAATCGACGCCTACTGCAAGGCCGCGGGCATTTCCTGGTTCGCCTCGGCCTGGGACGTGGAAAGCCAGAAGTTTCTCCAGACCTACAACCTGCCGTACAACAAGATCGCCTCGGCCATGCTGACCCACCTCCCGCTCCTGGAGATGGTGGCCGAAGAGGGTAAACCGACCTTCATCTCCACGGGCATGAGCACATTCGAGCAGATCGACGAGGCCCTCGAGATATTCCGACGGGCCGGTTGTCCCTTTACCCTGATGCATTGCGTTTCGACCTATCCCAGTCAGGACGAGGACTGCAACGTGTCGATGGTCCGGACGCTGAAGGAGCGCTACGGCTGTTCGGTGGGGTATTCCGGGCATGAACTGGGCATTCTGCCTTCGGTCCTGTCCGTGGCCGTCGGGGCCGAGGTGGTCGAGCGGCACATTACCCTGGACCGGGCCATGTACGGTTCGGACCAGTCCGCGTCCCTGGAGAAGCGGGGCCTGGACCTGCTGGTCCGGGACTGTCGTCTCGTGGGAGTGGTCCTGGGCGACGGGGCCAAGAAGCTGCTGGACGCGGAGATGGAAGTCGAAAAAAAGCTGCGCTATTTCAGGGAACCCTAGGCAAAGGGCGGAGGGGACATGAGTCAGATTTCCGGACGAGTGGTCTGGTTCAACGGGCGCCTTGTGCCCGAATCGGAGGCCCGAATCTCTGTCTACGATTCGGCCCTGATGTTCGGGGACATGGTCTTCGAGATGACCCGTTCCTTCAACAAGGTCCAGTTCAAACTGCGGGAGCACCTGGAACGGCTTTACGCCTCGATGAAGTATGTCCGAATCGATCCGGGCATGGACATGGACGAAATGGAGCGTCACGTTCATGAGACCATCGAGGCCAACGACCCGGGCTTTGCCGGGGATGACGAACACCGGATCATGATCGACGTCTCCCGGGGCCTGCTGTCCATCTACCAGGGTGTGGTCGGCCAGCACACCGGTCCGAACGTCATCATCGCCGACTTTCCGTTGCGCTGGACCGTGGCCGGCATGGGCAAGTTGTTCGACACGGGCATCAACGCGGTCATCCCTTCCCAGCGGGCCATTCCGGCCTGGCTTCTCGAACCCAAGGTCAAAAACCGCAGCCGCCTGCATTACCTGATGGCCAACATCGAGGTGAGCGGGTACGCGGGCGAGAACAACTGGGCCTTGCTGCTGGACCCGGATGGCTTCGTGGCCGAGGGCACAGGGGACAATTTTTTCATCGTGCGCAACGGGACCGTCCTGACGCCCGAGGGCCGGAACATCCTGCGCGGCATCAGCCGGGACTACATCCTTGAACTGTGCCAGTCCCTGGGCCTGAACTGCCGGGAGGCCAACATCGAGAGCTACGACGTGTACATGGCCGACGAGGCCTTCATGACCGGCACGCCCTTCAGCCTGCTGCCGGTGACCTCGCTCAACGGTTCAATGATCGGCGAGGGCCGGATGGGGCCGATTACGCGCCGGCTGCTCACGGCCTGGAGCGAGCGGGTCGGTGTGGACATCGAGGCTCAGATCAAGCGCTGGGACGCGGAGCGGGTCGACCAGGGGCCTGGCGGCCCCACGCCTTACGCTTTCAAGCGGAAGTGAAGCTTAGGCGTGATCGAGATCGGGTTTATCCAGGGGCGCCTCTCACCGCCGGTCCAGGGACGCATCCAGGCCTTTCCACGGGACCATTGGCGGGACGAGTTTGTCCTGGCCCGGACCCACGACTTTCCGGTCATGGAATGGACCCTGGATCAGGACGGCCTGAATGAGAACCCCTTGATGACGGAGGCCGGCCGGAAGGAAATCAGGGACCTGGGCCGCGCCCACGATCTGCGCATTCCGACCCTGACCGGGGACTGTTTCATGCAGGCCCCTTTTTACAAGGCCGGGGGCGGGAAACGGCGGGACCTGCTCGGGGACGCCGCCCGAATCATCGAGGCCTGCGCGGACCTGGACCTGGGGATCATCGTCGTGCCGCTGGTCGATAACGGGGCCCTGGAATCGGCGGAACAGGAAGCAGACCTCCGGCTGGGGCTGGCCGAACTGGCCCCGCTTCTCAAAGCCGGCCGGGTGCGGATCGCCTTCGAGTCCGACTTTCCGCCCCACAGGCTGGCCGGGTTCATCGCCGATCTGGACCCGGATATCTTCGGCATCAATTACGACATTGGCAACAGCGCGGCCCTGGGCTACGACTTCCGCGAGGAGATCGCGGCTTACGGAGACCGGATCGCCAACGTGCACGTCAAGGATCGGCTTTTGGGGGGCACCACGGTGCCCCTGGGCCGGGGAGCGGCCGATCTGGCCGGGGCGATCCAGACCCTGGCCCGGTCGGGTTATTCCGGGCCGTACATGCTCCAGACCGCCCGCGCCGAGGACGGGGACCACGCCGGGATTTTGTGCGCCTACAGGGACCTGGTCCTTGGTTTGCTGGAGGCGGCGTGAGCCTTAGGGCGCGAAAGAGATAGGCATGAAATGACGGAACTTCGAAAACAGATGGAATCTCTGGCCGGGCGTATCGAACTGAACAACCGCTGGCGGCAGCAGGACTGCTTCAACCTGATTCCGTCCGAAATGACCCCCAGTCTGCTGGTCAAGATATGCGAAATCAGCGACCCGGCCGGCCGGTACGCCGAGCACCGATCTTTTAAAGGCCGGGAAGTCTACTTTTATCAGGGCACGGATTTCATCCGCCAGGTGGAAGAGGAGACCCGGGAGCAGATGGGGGCCTTTTTCGGCAGCCAACAGGCCGAACTACGCCCCATCAGCGGACAGATGGCCAACGAAGTGGTTTTCAAGGCGCTGCTCAAACTGGTCAACCGGGATAGAAATGGGCCGTTCCGACGCCTGCGGACCGTGTTGAACAACGATCTGAACCGGGGCGGCCACATCAGCTCCCAGCCCATGGGGGCGCTGTTCGGCTGCGTGGAAATGGACCCGGTCAGCCACGCCGAACACGTGCTTCCGATTCCCGTCAGCCAAGACAACCCGTACCGGGCCGACATGGACCGGCTGCTCGAACGCATCCGGGAGCGTCGTCCTGAACTGATCATTTTCGGGAAAAGCATGTTTCTCTACCCGGAGCCGGTACGGGAGGCGGCCGAAGCGGCGGCCGAACTGGACCATCCCTCGCTGATCATGTTCGACATGGCCCATGTCCTGGGGCTTTACGGAGCCTTTCAGTCGCCGCTCCAGGAAGGAGCCCATATCGTCACCGGCAGCACGCACAAGACCTTTTTCGGGCCCCAGCGCGGAGTGATCGTCGGCGACGAGCGTGAGCCCTGGAAAGAAATCTGGCCGGAGATCAACAGCCGTTCCTGCCCCGGCGCCACGAGCAACCACCATCTCGGCACGCTCCTCGGTCTGTTGATGGCCGCCTATGAGATGAATGCCTTCAAGGAGGCCTACCAGGACCAGGTCATCCGCAATGCCCGGGCCATGGCCCGATATGCCGAGGCGGCCGGCCTGGATGTCGAGGGCGACCCGTCCGACGGCTATACCCGGACCCACCAGGTCATCGTCCGGATCAGCCGGTACGGGGCGGGTGAGGAGATCGCCCGCCGTCTCGAAGACAACCACATCATCGTCAACTACCAGGCCCTGCCGGACGACAAGACCTTTCTGCATTCCAGCGGTATTCGGCTGGGCGTCCAGGAGATGACCCGCTTCGGAATGGTCGAGGCGGATTTCGAAACCCTGGCCGGGCTGATGGCCGAGGTCGTGGTTCGGAACCGGGCGGTCAAGGAAGCGGTCAAGGACCATCGGCGAAAATTTACGGAGATGAAGTTCACCTTGCCCATCAAGGAGGCGATCCCGGTCGCCGCCGGGATTCTCAGGTCCATACTGCCGTCCGGAGCCTACGCCGAGGCCTTTGCCGAGGCCCTGGCCGGGCGGGTCTGAGGCGTCGGTAAACGGATCGCCCCTGGCGGGAATCGAGAAAGTCGTGGATAATGTTGAGGCTCCCCGAGGCAAGCCGCGGGGAATGAGCCCGCCCTGCATGTTCAGCGAGGACCGGCCGGGAAAGTCCCGGGAGGCCGCGAGGATGACGGACGATGAATCTGGAACTTGACGGCAGGATCGCCCTGGTCACCGGCTCGTCCCGAGGCATCGGGCGGGCCATTGCCGAAGGCCTGCTTCGGGAAGGGGCCCGGGTCTATCTGACCGGCCGGGACGAAAATGTGCTCACGGATGTCGCGAACGAGCTGTCCGGGACGTATGGTTCGGATCGGGTGGGCCGGTTCGTGGGCGACCTCGGTCGTCTCGATGTGTTGAGCCGACTGGCCGAAACCATCGAGTCCGAAGCCGGCCGGCTGGACGTCCTGGTCTGCAATATCGGTTCGGGTCGTTCGGTACCGCCGCTGGAAGAGGATGAAGACGAATGGCTGCGCATGCTCGACATCAATCTGCTTTCAGCCGCGGCCTGTGTACGGGCCTTGCTGCCCCTGCTGGAAAAAGGGGCCGGCTCCGGCCGGGACTGCGCCAGCCTGACTTTTGTCTCGTCGATCTGCGGCGAGGAGGCCCTGGGCTGTCCCGTGGCTTACAGCGCGGCCAAAAGCGCCCTGATCAGTTACGCCAAAAATATTGCCCGGACCCTGGCCGGCCGGGGCGTCCGGGTCAACGCGGTCTCCCCGGGCAACGTCATATTTCCGGGCTCGACCTGGGAGGACAAGCTGGCCCGGGACCGCGAAGCGGTCCAGGCCATGCTGGAACGGGACGTTCCCCTGAAACGGCTGGGAACGGCGGCCGAGGTGGCCGACGTGGTGGTTTTTCTGTCCTCGAAACGGGCGGCGTTCGTCACGGGCGCGGACTGGATCGTGGACGGCGGCCAGACCCGGACCATCTGACGAGGTTTGACACTTGAACGTGCTCGATCGCTTCAGGCTGGAAGGAAAGACGGTCGTTATCACCGGCGGGGCCGGACTGCTGGGCCTCAGGCACGCCGAGGCGGTCCTGGAAGCCGGTGGGACGGCCGTCCTGTGGGACATCAACCAGGGCGCGCTAAAAGACCGGGCCGGGGAACTGAACGACCGGTATCCGGGACGCTGCCGAGGCCGGGCCGTTGATATCGTTTCGGAAGACGGCGTTCGAATCGGTTTGGAGGAGATTGTCGAAATCTCGGGCCGGGCCGACATTCTGATCAACAACGCGGCCAACGACCCCAAGGTGGGACCTGGTCAAAGTCCCGGCCTGATGAGGCTGGAAAACCTGCCCCTGGACATGTGGCTGGCCGACCTGGCCGTGGGCCTGACCGGAGCGTTTATCTGCGCGCGCGTTCTGGGAGGGCACATGGCTTCGAAGGGCGGTGGGGTCATATTGAACGTCGCCTCGGACCTGGGGATCATCGCCCCGGACCAGCGCCTGTACCGGCGGGACGGCCTGCCGGAGTCGGAGCAGCCGGTCAAGCCGGTGACCTACTCGGTGGTCAAGCACGGCCTGATCGGCCTGACCAAGTATCTGGCCACCTACTGGGCGGACCGGGGCGTGCGGGTCAATTCCATCTCTCCGGGCGGCGTCTATACCTCCCAGCCCGAGGACTTTGTTGAACGTCTGTCCCGCCTGATTCCTTTGGGCCGCATGGCCGAACACGACGAATACCAGGCGGCCGTTCTTTTCCTGATTTCCGAGGCCTCCTCATATATGACCGGGGCCAACCTGGTCATTGACGGCGGGAGGACCTGCTGGTGACGTGTCCGTCGGTTGCCCGATTACGGGAGCGAGAATGAACATTCTTGGCATTTCATGTTTCTATCATGACAGCGCGGCCTGTCTGCTGCGGGACGGCGACATCGTCGCCGCGGCCCAGGAGGAGCGCTTCACGCGCAAGAAGCACGATCCCAGCTTTCCCAAGAACGCGATCGATTACTGTCTGAAAGAGGGACGGATCGCTTCCGGGGACCTGGATTGGGTGGCCTTTTACGACAAGCCTTTCCTGACCTTCGAGCGCCTGCTCATGAGCTATCTCTCCGTGGCGCCCCGGGGGCTCAGGTCCTGGATCGAGGCCATGCCGCTGTGGCTGGGCCGCAAACTGCACGTGCCCAAGGTCGTCCGGCAGGAAACCGGGTACGAGGGCGACGTGCTTTTCACCGAGCATCACGAGGCCCATGCCGCTTCGGCCTTCTACCCCTCGCCGTTCGAAGAGGCGGCTATTCTGACCGTGGACGGCGTGGGCGAGTGGGCCACGGCCAGCTACGGGTACGGCCGGGACAGTGAGATCACGCTGCTCAAGGAGCTTCACTTCCCGGATTCCCTCGGACTCCTGTATTCCGCGTTCACCTATTTCACGGGCTTCAAGGTCAATTCCGGCGAATACAAGCTCATGGGGCTGGCCCCGTACGGCCGGCCGATCTACCGGGACGTCATCCTCGACGAACTCATCGACGTCAAGGAGGATGGTTCGCTTCGGCTGAACATGAAGTATTTCGATTTTCTGGGCGGTCTGCGCATGACCAACCGGCGATTCGCCGCGCTTTTCGGCGGGCCGGAAAGGCCGCCTGAAACCGAAATCACCCAGCGGGAGATGGACATTGCGGCCAGCATCCAGGTGGTCACGGAAGAGATCATCATGAAAATGGCCCTGCACGTCCATCGGGAGACCGGGCTCGATCGCCTCTGCCTGGCCGGCGGCGTGGCCTTGAACTGCGTGGCCAACGGCCGCATCCTCCGGGAGGGGCCGTTCAAGGACATCTGGATTCAGCCGGCGGCCGGAGACGCGGGCGGGGCCCTGGGCGCGGCCCTGTCCGTATGGCACCGTTTCCTGGGCGGCGAACGGAAAGCCGCCCCGGCCGGACGGGACCGGCAGCGGGGCAGCTACCTGGGACCGGCCTTTTCCGGGGACACGGTCCGGGCTTTTCTGGACGGTCACAACTATCCTTACCGGCGTCTTACCCCCGAGGGACGGGCCCGGGACATCGCCAAGGAGATCGCCTCGGGAAAGATCGTCGGCTACCTGTCCGGGCGGATGGAGTTCGGGCCAAGGGCCCTCGGGGCCAGGAGCATTCTGGGGGACCCGAGGGACGAGAAGACCCAGACCGTCATGAACCTGAAGATCAAATACCGGGAGAGTTTCCGGCCTTTCGCTCCGACGGTGCTGGTGGAAAAGGTATCCGATTTCTTCGAGATCGATCGGCCCAGCCCCTACATGCTTCTGGTGGCCCAGGTGGCCGCGAAACGGCAGTTGCCGCAGCCTTCGCCGGACGGGCGCACCCTGCTCGAACGGCTGAAGTTCAAACGCAGCGACATCCCGGCCGTAACGCACCTGGACTATTCGGCCCGAATCCAGACGGTCAGCCGCGAGGACAAACCCGACTATCACGAGGTCATTTCCGAGTTCGAAAAGCTGACCGGGTGCCCGGTGGTCGTCAATACGAGCTTCAACGTGCGTGGCGAACCGATCATCTGTTCCCACGAAGACGCTTACCGCTGCTTCATGCGTACGGAAATGGACGTGCTGGTCCTGGAGG
>Ga0180009_10004772_pt1 | contig 14807 bp, 12 predicted proteins | sample OS_PC_MetaG_FD_123537 | JGI IMG/M metagenome (GOLD analysis project Ga0180009, IMG submission 123537) | Groundwater microbial communities from the Aspo Hard Rock Laboratory (HRL) deep subsurface site, Sweden - OS_PC_MetaG | ecosystem: Environmental > Aquatic > Deep subsurface > Groundwater...
CAAAAACTTTCGTCTTCAGCTTTGCTCATAATCCGGTTCCTTGCATCAAATTCAGACGCAATTATCCAGGAAAAATCCTCTTGCCCTATTACTTCGCTTGCCAGAGGTTATTGAGAAGTTACGTTCACAGACATCAAGTCACTGAAACTGTTCCAACCCATCACCATCAAGTCGGTCCGTTTACGGAACCGTTTCATCATGGCCCCCATGACCCGGAATTTTTCACCCCGGGGAATTCCGGATAGGAATGTTGCATCCTATTATCGCAAACGAGCCGAGTCAGGGGTCGGCCTGATCATTACCGAGGGCACGACTGTCAACCATAAGGGAGCCAACGGGTATCCCAAAGTGCCTGCATTCTATGGAGAGCAGGCACTGGCCGGATGGAAACAGGTCGTGGAGGAAGTTCATGAGGCCGGTGGGCTGATCATCCCTCAGCTATGGCATGTCGGGTATATGCGTAAAAGAGGGATCGAACCCGATCCCCAGGTACCCGGATACGGTCCCATGACCGTTCAAGCAAAGGGAGCCATTGAAACCATTGGGTTGACCGCTGAAGATATTCATGACGTCGTGATGGCTTTTGCGGCGGCGGCCAGGGAAGCGGAAAACCTCGGTTTTGATGGTCTCGAGATCCACGGGGCCCATGAATATCTCATTGACCAGTTTTTCTGGGAAAAATCCAACCAGCGGACAGATGAATACGGCGGCAGTCTGGAGCGGCGACTGCAACTGGCACTGGATATTATCCGGGCAGTCCGGGAAGCGGTCAGCAACAATTTTATGGTGGTTTTCAGATTTTCCCAGTGGAAACAGCAGGATTTCAATGCCAAGCTGGCACGCAATCCGGAAGAACTGGAACGGTTCCTGATCCCGCTGGCAGCGGCCGGGGTTGATGTTTTTCATGCCAGCACTCGACGCTTCTGGGAACCTGAGTTCGAAGGCTCCCCGCTCAATCTGGCCGGCTGGACCCGCAAAATTACCGGAAAACCGGTCATCACCGTCGGCAGTGTGGGTCTGGACACCACCTTTACCTCCTCCTTCGGGGGTAAAACGGCCCATCCGACCGGGATCGATGAACTAATCAGACGCATGGAAGCAGATGAATTCGACCTGGTGGCTGTCGGTCGGGCACTGCTGGCAGATCCGGACTGGATCAACAAAATCAGGGACGGGCAGGATTGCGAGATTGAGCCCTTCACAAAAGAGGCGCTGGAGACACTGGCCTGAGCAGTGCCGCAGTTCCGTTAAAACCCCAGGGAGAGATAGGCGACCGATCTTCTGCTTTCCACTTTATCCGTGCCCTCTCCCACCTCTTCACCATAAAGGGTGTACCCGATGATCAGGTAGTGGTTGAAAAAGTTCAGTTCAACCCCCTGGGTCTGATATCCCTGGTTAAGACCCGCCCGGTAGGTGAGATAGCTTCCGCCGGTGGAATTTGGAAACATACCGATTTCGATTCCGGCATGCAGGGTGTTCTTGCGGTCTGCTTTGGAGGTAATTTCCCGAATGTCGATGGCGGGAACGATCTTGAATATCCCCACCTCTTGATTCATCGAAACCCCGAACCCGAGATGCTCTGTCTCATCCAGACGATCATCCCCGAACTTCAACCCCCCCGCATTGTGCATCACCAGTCCCCATGTGATACGGGCCCTGTTGGCCATCCGGTAGAGCAGGCCAATATCATAGCCGGTCGCTGTACGGCGGCTGCCCCAGTTGGTGATGGTATCGGTTGTCGCGTCCTGGGCCACCCGTCTTTGAATCCGGGTACCTGCCAGCCCCAGCACCATGGACCCCAAACCCAGGGGAATCGAAACCCCGAATTTCTGAATGGTGTCGTCCCGCTGGTAAATCGTTGCCCCGTTGTCTGTCGTGGTGGCAATATTTTCAATCAGATAACTGCCGGCAACAGAAACCCCGGTATCCGTGAGGTTGATCGTTAGATTGATCCCTGCGCTGCCCCGCAGATAGGGGTTTTCCTTGGAGAGAAACGTGGATTTGTCCCCATCGGAAATCCCTTCCCGGTTGATATAGGGGAAAACCGGGGATATCAACATGGGGGCTGTTTCCGAAGCTGTGAACCCCTCTGAGCCCTCCAGCGTCCAGGCGGAGTAGTCCAGCCACCATCCCTTGACATTGGCCAGTATGGCCGGATTGTAGAAAAGCGCTGCACTGTCGTTCGCGCTGGCAATACCCGTGTTACCCATCGCCAGTGAGCGATAACTCCGGGATACCGACAGGACTTCCTGGGCACGGATGGACACCGTCGATCCCATAAGTCCTGTCAGGACCAGCAGCAGTGCAATAACCTTAAAAACCCTTTTTTCCATACCCGTTCAAACCGTTAAATTGTGGGTACCTTGATTAGTTAAAATTATCGTAACTATTCACCTGTATACGCCCCAAAGGTATTGTGTTTCAAGAAATGCATGAATCCTCCTGGAGCTCCTGGAAGCCGTCCATGGCTTCCAAGGTTCTTGAGACACAATACCTTCGGGGCTGAGCGGAAATTGAACTGAATAGATACAAATTATTGAACTGACCGCACACCAAAGGGTGGATGTTTCAAGAAACGCACGAATCCATCCATGGCTTCCAGGGTTCTTGAAACATCCACCCTTTGATGCTGACTAAGTTCCAGTTAATCAAGGTGTCCTTGTATTTCTCCGTCTGTATCAGCCAGTGACCAGTCGGTTCTATTTGGCCATGATCCGCCCAGCCGATTGCGTCTCTTTCTTTCTGGTAATGCAAAATACAGACAAAAACGACGGATTGCACCCCCATTCCTGTCTTGATCCCTCGGCAGGTCTTTCAATCTCTTCTTCTGAGAACAAAGGTCGCTGCAACCGCTATAAAAATGCCGGCGGCAGTGATCAGGAACGCATCGGTATAACTCCCTGAAAAATCGAACAGAGCCCCTGCCATCAGCGGTCCGACAGCGAATCCAATTCCATCGGCGACGGAGAGCCCGCCATAGATAGCGCCCATGGACTTGACGCCAAAAATGTCGGCCGTCATTCTGGGAATCATCACCAGATTCCCGCCGTAGGAGATCCCAAAAAGGAAGGCAAAGAGGTAAAACATCCCCAGGCTATTCATCCAGGGAAGCAGGAGAATCATGATACCCTGCAGAAACAGACCATTGAAAAGAACCCGGTTGGCGCCGATCCGGTCAGAAAGAAAACCGGCCGTTAATCGCCCCGCAATACTGCACAGTCCCATCATGGTCAGCAGGCCGGCTGCACTGAGCGGCGAAATACCGGAATCCCTGGCAAAAGGGACAAGGTGGGTGATGATCAGACCCAGACAGAAAATACAGAATCCGAAGATGATGAATAACGACCAGAACTGACTGGTTCTCAATGCCTGGACCAGGGAGATATTCCGGGTATCCCTGCCAACCGCCCCAATCGAATGGGCCCGCTGTTTTCCTTCATGGATCATGACATAATCGGGATCAGGCGGACGGATGACGAGCAGGGCAATGGGAATGTATACCAGAATGATCAATGCGCCCACAAAAAACATGGCGGGTCGCCAACCCAGCTGGGTTTCAATGGCTGTGACCAGCAACGGGACTGTTGCTGCACCCACCCCGATTCCCGCAGATGCAATACCCAGTGCCAGCCCCTGCCGTTTTACAAACCAACTGGTAATCATCGAGAGGGGCAGGGGGATGGCCGCACAGGCCCCGATTCCCGGCAGCAAACCGATAAAGAGATACATCTGCCAGACTGTTTGCGCACGCGACCCCAGTATAAACCCAAGCCCCATCAAACCGGCAGTCACAATGGAAACCCATTTGTAGCCGAAGCGATCGGCTATACTGCCGATTAAGGGAACGGCAGCCGCGTATACGATTCCGGAAACGAAAAGGACCCCCGAAACAACCCCCCGTGACCATCCGAACTCCTCCAGGATAGGCACAAAAAATACGCCAAAACTGTAGAAAGAGCCGCAAGAAGCGGCCACCATGAAAAAAACACCGGCCACCACAATCCAGCCGTAATATACTCTTTGTTTTTCATACCGGTTATGTCCCAGTTCCAGTCCGTCCATCGTTGACATCCCTGTTTGTCTCCATTCCGTTTTGGTTAAAACGCCGCCACCGTCACAACTGCAGTGAAATCGGTCAGATTGCCCCCCCACTTCAAATCCAACGACAGCCGTTTCCGGAAAAATCCCGGTATTGATACTGGCAGCAATGTCTGCCGCTCCTGCAGAGTTCGATTGCCGGCGCGCCATCCTGACTGTGCAAAAATGCACAGACCGTGGTTCCGCTGGTATCCTGACATGTTTTTATCAGGGTTGTAAACCAACCGCAGAAAAAGAGGGCACCAAAAACATGTGGGTATGTAATCATAACCTCTTTCCGCTTACTGGTACCCACACATATTTGGTGCACCCCAGAAAAAGACTGACCGGCTGGGCAATTACCTCCCAGGAGATACACACTCCCCTGAATTCAGGATCTTGACAACTTTTTCCAATCAGATTAGAACTTAGAATAACAGTTGATATTCAACTCTTGTTTGAATATGTTTAATTAATTATCTGTAATACTTAATTAAAAATATCTTATTGACTTGTAACTATTCACCACTTTTCTATTGCCAACAGAGCAAGGAACAGTATGTCATCGAACTCATTCTCGACAGGTCAGAAGCGAGGCTCGTAGCATGGATCAACCCTTGAAAACAGGACGTTTTCAAGGAGCCCAGGGATGTATGGATGCGAGTTTGAAATTGTTCCCCCTGGTATGTGTCACTGCAGCTAACTGTGACGGGATGGCCCAGTGCGTCAGCTGAATACAAACTGAATAGTTTCCTCTATTTATCATCAATCCAGTGGCAGCGTGCCCGGATTGCCCTTTAAAGTTCCTTTGTAAACAGGGAGACAATTTGGCTAAGGAACCGGTATCGTTCAGGGAGATGCGCTATCAGGACACGCGCCGAAAAATCCTGAAAAACGCCGCCCGGATTTTTGCCAGAAAGGGCTACGAAAAGTCTTCCCTGGAGGAGATCGCGGCCCGGTTAAAATTATCCAAGGGAAGCCTGTATCACTATATTAAAAGCAAGGATGAGCTGCTCTACCTGATTCAGCTGCAGGCCATTGAAGAAGCGATTACCAATATCAATACTATCCTGGCGACAGAGAGCGATCCGGTAAGGACGCTGTACCAGGTGATCAAGGGGCATGTCCGGACAGTCACCCAGAATCATGTCATCGGGGCCTTGCGGCAGCAGGAATTGATCCTGCCCAGGAAGTGGCGCTCCCTGATCATCGAAGCACGGGACAGGCTGGAAGCCTTGCTGCAGGACATCGTGGTGGAGGGAATCGATAGCGGGGATTTTGAGGCCAGGGACAGTAAAATGGCCTGCATCTCCACCCTGGGCGTCCTGAATGGCGTTATCCGCTGGTACTCCCCCCAGGGACGGATGTCGGTCGACGAAATTGGAGAGTGTGTGGCTGATTTTATTCTGAAGGGATTTGGTGTCTCCCCCACTGCCATCGCGGCGCTGGCAAGTCGGGAGACACAGCCGGAAACGGAGCCCGGGATGGGGCACAATGAAGAATAAGAATAAGTCGGCGATTCTGGCCGGATTATTAAGAGCACCTTGATTCATTAAAATTATCGTAACTATTCACCTGTATACGCCCCAAAGGTACTGTGTTTCAAGAAACGCATAAATCCTCCTGGAGCTCCTGGAAGCCATCCGTGGCTTCCAGGGTTCTTGAAACACAATACCTTCGGGGCTGAACGGAAATTGAACTGAATAGATACAAATTATCGAACGTACCGCGCCAAAGGGTTGATCTTTCAAGAAACGCACGAGAGTCCATCCATGGAGCACCCTGGAAGCCATCCAGGGCTTCCAGGGTGCTTGAAACATCAACCCATTGATGCTGACTGAGTTCCAGTTAATCAAGGTGCCCTTAAGTGTATAAAGAGAAGAAAAAGAGTTTTATCAGTGAAAAAACATTAGCGAATGGAGATTCAATATGAAGATAGATTACCGTCAGCAGGATACCGGACCGTTACCACTGGAAGGGATTAAGGTTGTTGAATATGGGGTTTTTCACGCGGGTCCTGGCGGCGGCGCCATACTGGGAGATCTTGGGGCGGAAATTATCAAGATAGAGGCTGCCGGGGGGGATCCGGAGCGGTACTGGACCTCTGTGGGCGCACTGGACATGTCCGCTCCCAATGGTGAAAGCCTGATGTATGAGGTCTCCAATCGGAACAAGACCAACATCTGTCTCGATATTAAAACGGAAGCCGGCCGGGAGATTCTGCATCGTCTGGTCAAAGGGGCGGATGTGTTTCTGACCAATCTCAGAAAAACCACCAAAACCAGGCTGGAAGTGGACTATCCGTCCATTTCCAGAATTAACCCCAAAATCATCCATGCCAGCGTTTCCGGTTATGGCCCGGAGGGCCCGCTGGAGGATATCGGCGCTTTCGACCCGCTGGGGCAGGCCTGTTCAGGCCTGATGTTCGTCACCGGAACAGAGTTCCCCGCCCCGATGAATCTCGGGATTCTGGATCAGGCCACCGCCATCGCCCTGAGTCATGCCATTATCACGGCCCTGCTGGTCCGTGAACGGCAGGGGATCTCCCAGGAGGTGCAGGTCTCGCTGTATGGCACCGCCCTGTGGCTGCAGCACCCGAACCTGATGCTCAGCAATGCATTGGGCATCAACCCTTGTATCTCTTCAGACCGTTCCCAGCACTCCCCGCTGCGCAACGTTTTCTGCTGTAAAGATGGCGAATGGGTCATGTGTACCCATCACCCGGACGAAAAATACTGGGACCGGTTCTGCAGGGTCCTGGGAAAACCGGAACTGCTGGAGGATCCGGACTACACCGATGTCAAGGGGCGGCCATTGAATAATGCCGCCCTGAACAGGATCTTCGACGGGGTTTTCGCCACCCGCACCCGGGAGGAATGGATGACCGACTTTATGGCCAACGGGTTGATGTTTGCTCCCATTCAGAAAGTGGCGGACGTGGAGAAGGATCCCCAGGCGCTGCTGAACCAGTATATCCGGCCCTGTCACTATCCCGGGCTGGGGGAGCTCAATATTCCCGGCTACCCGGTCCATTTTGGCAAAAGCCGGGCCGGTATCCAGAGCAGCGCCCCCCAAAAAGGGGAGCATACCGAGCGGATCATGCAGGATCTGGGTTACCCGGCCGACGCCATTGCAAAGCTGAAAAAGGAGGGTGTGATCTGCTAGCCCCCCTATTGCCGGTTTCCGGCCAGCGCTTCGCCGGACGGGCCTTCCGGCCGGACCTGTCTGCCAATGCTGCAATTGACAGTTTTCACCCCTTTGGACTAGATTTCAAATATTGAACCAATGTCATTCACTCGAGCCAAGGGTTTCGCACCAACAGTTCCGATTTTCAAGAAACGCATGAATCCATCCTGGAGTTCCGGGAAGCCATCCCCGACCTCCAAGGTTCTTGAAAACCGGAACCGTTAGCGCTTAGTCAGTAACGTATGCTTAAGTTAACGGCATTGAGTATTGAACCGGAAAAAACTTTGTCTGTCTGCCGGGATAAACAACCTGCCCCGGAAAAAACCACACCAGGAACAAACCATGAAAAACAGAAAAATTGATCTCGCCGAGTATGGCATCACCGGTGTCGAGGAGATCTACCATAACCCCTCGTATGAAGAGCTTTTTCGGCACGAAACCGAAAGTCAACTCCAGGGGTATGAAGCCGGATTCCTCACCAGTCTGGATGCTGTTGCAGTGGATACCGGGATTTTCACCGGAAGGTCCCCCAAGGATAAATATATCGTCAAGGAGAAAAGTTCTGAGGAATCCATCTGGTGGAAGGACCCCCTGCGGACCGCATCGGACAACAAACCCATTTCCGAAGAGGTCTGGAAAGACCTGCTGGACACCAGCACCAGACAACTGAGCGGGAAAAAACTCTATGTCACGGATGCCTATTGTGGCGCCAACGAAAATTCCCGTATTCGGATCCGGGTGATATCGGAAGTGGCCTGGATGTCCCATTTTGTCAAAAACATGTTTATCCGACCCACTGCGGAAGAGCTGAAGAAATTCGTCCCGGATTTTGTGATGCTCAATGCCTGCAAAACCGTCAATGAAAAGTGGGTGGAGCATCAGCTGAACAGTGACGTCTATGTCGCGTTTCACCTGGCCAAGAAAATGGCTGTCGTGGGTGGTACCTGGTATGGTGGAGAGATCAAGAAAGGGTTTTTCTCGGTCATGAACTATTTTCTGCCGTTAAACGGTATTGCCTCCATGCATTGTTCCGCCAACATGGGCAAAAACGGTGACACAGCGATCTTTTTTGGTCTGTCCGGTACCGGCAAGACAACACTGTCCGCCGATCCCGACCGGTATCTCATCGGTGATGATGAGCATGGCTGGGATGACGAGGGTGTCTTTAATTTTGAAGGGGGCTGTTATGCCAAATGCATCAACCTCAGCCAGGAAAAGGAACCCGACATCTACAAAGCCATCAAGCGGAACGCCCTCCTGGAGAATGTGGTATTTGACAGCAAAACCGGGAAAATCGATTTCTCCGATACATCAAAAACAGAGAATACCCGGGTTTCCTATCCCATTGACCACATCGACAACATTGTCCGACCGATTTCCAAGGGCACCCACCCCAAGAAAGTGATCTTCCTGACGGCAGATGCTTTTGGCGTTTTTCCACCGGTTTCAAGACTGACCCGGGACCAGGCCATGTATTTTTTCCTCAGTGGCTATACATCCAAGCTGGCCGGCACCGAAAGGGGGATCAAGGAACCGATCCCCACCTTTTCGCCTGCCTTTGGCGCTGCTTTTCTGCTGCTGCATCCCACTGTTTATGCCCAGGAACTGGCCCGCAAGATGGATGAGCACGACTCAACCGCCTATCTGGTCAACACCGGCTGGACCGGTGGCGGTTACGGGATGGGAAAGCGGATCGATCTTGAGGATACGCGCAATATCATCAAAGCGATCCTGGATGGTTCCATTGAAGATGAAACATATGTGGAACTGCCCACCTTCGGACTGCATATCCCCACCAAGGTCAACGGGGTGGACAGCTTTATCCTCAACCCCAAGAACACCTGGAAATACGAAACCGCCTATGTCATGCAGGCACAAAAGATGGCAGAACGGTTTATCGAAAACTTCGAGAGCTTCACCGATACGGAAGAGGGGAAACGATTGGTGGCGGCCGGTCCGAAAAACAAGTACATGAAGCAGTACTATGATTACTACGAAAGAAAGATCGCCGAACTGGATCAGGAGCACAAGGATGAGATCACCCGCCTGCGGGATCAGATCTATATCCTGCAGAACTCCTTCAGCGAATATATCTCCTTCAACTCCATCAACTCCAACTACAAGCAGCAGAAACTGAACCGGCATCTGCCGGTGTACCTGTTTGTCGGAACAAAAAACAAAACCGAACTGGGACGAATGTACAAGGCGGCCATCAAGGTGGTCAACACCGCCGGATTCCGCTTTTACAACCCGAACAAAAAACCGGACGTGTATACCAAGCGCATGGCGGTCTCCCGGGAGAAGCTGACCCTTTCCGGTGTTTATGACAAGATCTATGAGATCGAAGCCTCCTTCAACAGAACCGGAGACCCGGTCACGGAACTGGACAAAGCCACCGACGCGTTTTCAGCCCTGACCGAGAAAATCGACAGCCTGGCCGTGAAAATGGGGTCCCTGTTGATTGTCAAATCCATCGGACCCAAGGGCGAGTCGAGCCTGAAAACCCGGATCCTGACGATTTCAGGTTTAATTCACCTGGATAAGCACCCGGAATTGATGGAAAAACCGGCCCGGATGCTGAAAGAGCTGAACTCCTTTTAAATCCCGCCAGGACCTGCGACCGGCGGGGCAGTCACACCTGCTCCGCCAGCCAGCGCTCCGCATCGATGGCCGCCATACACCCTGTTCCGGCAGCCGTCACCGCCTGTCGATACTTGGAATCGGCCACATCACCACAGGCAAAGACCCCCTCCACACTGGTTTTGGTGGATCCGCTGCGGGTGACGAGATAGTTGTTCGGGTCCATTTCCAGCATACCCTTGAAAACCTTGGTGTTGGGCGTGTGCCCGATGGCAACGAACATCCCGGTGGTTCCCAGACGCTTGATTTCACCCGTCTTGACATTTTTCACTGCCAGATCGGTCATCCCTTTCGCATCATCTCCGATCACCTCTTCAACCACAGAATCCCAGACAATGTCAATTTTTTCGTTCTTGAAGACTCGTTCCTGCATGGCTTTACTCCCGCGCAATTCGTCCCGGCGATGAACCAGATAGACCTTCTCGCAGAAATTGGTCAGATAGCTGGCCTCCTCCAGAGCGGTGTCGCCACCCCCCAGCACCGCCACTTTCTGTCCCTTGTAGAAAAAACCGTCACAGGTGGCACAGGCGGAAACACCACGGTTTTTGAAACGGGTTTCGCTTTCCAGCCCCAGGTAACGGGCCGATGCGCCCGTAGCGATGATCAGAGCGTCACAAGTATAAATCTGACTGCCCGCCGTAACCTTGAAAGGGCGTCGGGTCAGATCGACGGCGGTTATCTCGCCAAATACAATCTCGGTTTCAAACCGCAGCGCCTGTTGTTCCATTTCGTTCATCAGCACATTGCCATCAATACCCTTGGAAAAACCGGGAAAATTTTCAACCTCGGTGGTGGTCGTCAGCTGTCCCCCTTTTTGGGGACCGGTAATGATCATCGGTTTAAGATTGGCGCGGGCGGCATATATGGCTGCCGTATAACCGGCAGGACCGGTGCCCAGAATGATAACTTTACGGTGGTTCTCTTCCATGGTTACCCTGTTCAAAAAATGGATGCAAAAAAAGTAATGGTCCCACGGTGCCTAACTGTTTTAACCGGGATTCTGTCACCGGCAGGTCTCACATGGGATCAGATCATTGAGAGAAGCTATTCAAATCGTTACTGCACTCACCATGCCACTGGTTTCAGACAGGTTTCGGATCCGGACGCTGCAAGGGTATATTCCATTTCTTCATATATTTCCAGATAGCGGTGCGACTCAGTCCAACCCGCCGACCCACCTCCGCTTTGTTCCAGTCGCTTTCGCTAAGAACCTCGATCAGATGCTCCCGGGTCAGATTTTTTGCTGAAAAACCACTACGGGCATCCGGATTGAAAGGCACCGACAGTGGGGGTCGATATTCCGTCTGCCGAATTTCCAGGGGCAGGTCGAATACGTCGATCCAGTCATTGGTGCATATCACAAATGCATGCTCGATGGCGTTTTCCAATTCCCGGACATTACCCGGCCAGGAATAGTCCATCATCACGCGCAGCGCAGGTTTGTCCAGACCTTTGATCTGTTTGCCGGTCTTTGCATTCTGAGCCATGATGAAATGCTCGGACAGCAGCGCGATATCCTCTTTCCGTTCACGGAGCGGGGGCACATAGATGGGAAACACTTTGAGGCGGTAGTAAAGATCCTCCCGAAAATGGCCCGTGCGGATCAGACCATATAGATCCCTGTTGGTAGCGGTGATAATCCGGATACTGACCTTTCGTTTTTTTGACTCCCCCACTCTTTCCACCTCCCGTTCCTGGAGAACCCGCAGGAGTTTGACCTGGATATAGGGGCTCAGTTCACCGATTTCGTCCAGAAAGATGGTACCCCCTTCCGCCTCTTCAAATCGGCCGATGCGGTCCCTGATAGCGCCGGTGAATGCCCCCTTGGCATGCCCGAACAGTTCGCTTTCCAGCAGTGATTCTGACAATGCACTGCAGTTGACCGTCACCAGGGGCTTGGTTGAACGGACACTGTGATAATGGATGGCACCCGCCACGAGTTCCTTTCCAGTGCCGCTTTCTCCCTGGATCAGAATCGTTGCCTCACTGGCAGCGGCTGAATTGACTGAGGAAAAAACAGCCTGCATGGCATGGCTTTTCCCGATGATGTTGTCAAAGCGGTAAACCTCTCCCAGTTTGCGACTCACCTCCTCCATCTTGAGTCGGGTCCGGTTGAGTTCCGTCAGATCCGTCACCGTTTCCACAACACCCTTGAATCTGCCCTGGTCATCTTCTACCAGACGGGCGTTTTTCAGGACGGGGACACTGTATCCATCCTTGTGACGAAGCATACATTCAATGGCTTCGACCTTCTTGTTTTTGACCACGCCACACTCCTCAAGACCTGAGGTGCAACCTTTGCCAAATCAGAGGTTGAAGTCAAGGATATCGCAGCTTTTACCCAGTACCTCGTCGGCGCTGTATCCTGTAATCTTCTCGATTGCCCGGTTCCAGAGGGTAATTTTTCCCTTTTCATTCAGGGTAAAGACCCCGTCCGCCATGGATTCCAGCAGCAGACTGGCGAATTTGGGGTCCAGGACACGGTTGTTCATCATCGTCATGATTAATCCCTTTTGCGACCGTAAAAAGCCGTTTCTTGCCAGCAATGTCCGGTTAGCAAAACGATGGGCGTACCCATTGTTAAATGAGAGAAACAAAAACCGTAATATTTTCTGCGAATATTCTCAGGAATGTTAATTTTACAATTGCCTAATATTACAGAACAAGTTGTTTTGTTTCTTATAAGGATTTTGCAGTCCATTAAAGACCATTTGTAAAACGTTCCATCAAGGGGATAGCGATTTAAAACATGAGGTGCGAGGCTCGCAGCACCGAACTGAAACCATCCCTGGTGCTCCGGGAAAACGTCCTGTTTTCCCGGGTTTTAAATCGCTATCCCCTTGACTCCACTGAAAACCGTGATTGACTGGTCCTGAAGTGCAAAAACCTAACCGGACATTGCTGGTTTCTTGCTTGATATTTTGAAAATCAATCCCTATAGCAGCAAGTAACGTTAAAGTAACGTTACAGTTAATCTAGATAAACGACACCACTCTGTCAATCCTGTTTGATCTCGCATCCCGCTGATCGGATATCAATCGGAATAAACTCCCCCGCCGCAAGCAGCGTGGGATCCTCAAAAGCATTGAAGTGCCCCAAGGGCGCAGGGTATTAGATAAGCCAGCATTCTTACCCATCGGGGGTATCCAGCGCCTGAAACGCCTGTTTACTGACAGATGAACCGAAGTGGCCATCCTTAACAAAGGAATCGCCTGGATTTGCGGATGAAAACCGTTAGTTCGGTGTTTTGGTGCGGGAACAGGGACGACAGGACGCAGGCAGATACGTCGCTGCCGATCTGTCGTCAGATTAGTGAGATAACCACCCGGTTACCGGACCCGGTTGGTTCAAGGCATCGATATTGGTATGAGCATCAAGACGGTGTCAGGAATCAGTGTCTTTCAAGATTCTCAGACTCATTAAAATAGCTCTCCAGCTCTTTCCAGAGAGCGTCTAGATTACAGCGCATAATCAGCAGATCCTGTTTCATGCCACGGACATCCTTGACATAATTCTTCAGAACAGCCTCCTCGTGAAATCCCAGACGGGTGAATATCTTCTTTGCTTCCTTCTGCGGGGCCATCAGCTTGACGATGATCTCTTCCACTTTTTCCTTGGCGGCAAGCAGATACAACTCTTCAGCCATCAGCATCCCGAGCCCTTTTCGCTGCACAGTATCTGCTACCAGCAGCCGCAGTTCAGCAATATGGGATTCCCAGCCCGCACTGTTCAATTCAATGGCACCATCTGCCACGATCTCATCATCGAGCAGTGCCACCAGTCTTTTTGTATCCCGAAGTCCCCGATTTCCAAGCCTTTGTTCAACAACACGGCGATCTGAAACATCCACCCGGAGATACGCCCTTTCGTCAGCATTGAGTGACTGAAAAAAGGCAAATGATTTGTCGGCATCGCTTTCTTTTGCAGAACGAATGATGACCTCTCTGCCATCCAGTAATTTGCATCGTTTTTCCATCTGCTGTCACCTCCATAGAAAAATTTAGATGAAACCGCCAGCTCAGTGCTGACAGATACAGTTCACGTTCATTATGGTTGGAAGACTCAATGCGTTGAAAAACACAAGCCGGTTAATCGCCATCAAACAGCCTTGGACAAATGGTATCTGATCCCCCGGGAAATTTCAATGTTTTTTTCCTTTGCAATCCCGACGGTTGGACTGATGATGGACCGGAAAAGGGTGATCGTCTTGGCCCTTTTCACCTGGGTCAAATTGTCGTATGCTGGACCCTGTGGAATTTGACCCGGTCTGGTACCGCTGGACCCAAACACATGGGGCAACTGAAAGGTCTGAAGATGAAGATGGAGATCGAACGAAAATTTCTCGTCAGGGACGACAGCTGGCGGACATCTGCGGCAGGCATCCTGTTTCGGCAGGGATATCTGCCGTCCGGGGATCACTGCGTCATCCGGGTTCGCACCATGGGGTCGGTATCCGTCTTGACAATCAAGGGGCGGACCACTGGGATATCGCGACTGGAATTTGAGTATGAAATCCCGAAAGCGGATGCGGACCAGATGCTCGATCTCTTCTGCTGTCGACCCCTGATCGAAAAAACCCGATTCACCGTGCCATACGAGGGATTCAGATGGGAAATCGATGTTTTTGAAGGAGAGAACGTGGGGTTGATCATCGCTGAAATTGAGCTTGACTCTGAAAATCAGAAATTTCCGTTGCCAGATTGGATCGGCAGGGACGTTTCGAACGATCCCCGGTTTTTCAATGTCAACCTGGTTCAGAATCCCTTCAAAAATTGGAAAGACAGGCAGTCGATTACAGATGAAACATGCCGGACAGACTGAAGCCGTGACCGACTTTTTTCGGCCGCTTTGATCGGTATTGATTTTTGCATCGAGATATGGTCCCCTTGTTGAAAACTCACTCA
>Ga0180009_10004773_pt1 | contig 14806 bp, 23 predicted proteins | sample OS_PC_MetaG_FD_123537 | JGI IMG/M metagenome (GOLD analysis project Ga0180009, IMG submission 123537) | Groundwater microbial communities from the Aspo Hard Rock Laboratory (HRL) deep subsurface site, Sweden - OS_PC_MetaG | ecosystem: Environmental > Aquatic > Deep subsurface > Groundwater...
ATCGTTATGATCGATGATCACAACACCCCTGAAATCTACGATAGGTTGTCTGCCTACGACAAACCCGCCCGCAAGGACCCGAAAGGATGGGGGGCAAAAAGATGAGCCTCTTCGACCTCGCGAACAACCACACCGCCGCCCAGGAGAATGACGCCGAAGAAGCCCCAGAAACCGCCCCTCCCGTCAGGATCGACGTCGGAGAGTGCCGGATATCAGGATGCGGCGGCCGCCTCGTTATTCCCGCCCCACTGCACCCCGCCTATCTGCGCGGCTCGAAGATTAAAGCCCTCTGCTCGGCCTGCTCGTTCCCTCACCAAGTCGTCAGAGGTCAGCCCCCGGTCCCGAAGGCCGCTAAAAAAGACCTGCTTTGAAGATTATATCTTGAAAAACCGCCGCTTTTTTATCGCTCCGGTGGCGGTTTTTTGTTTTTTTTGTTCTTATTTTGTTAAGGTGCGAGCTTAACTAATGGCCGGTCTATATGTTCTTCTTCTTCTTCTTCTTCTTCTAATATAATAGAATCTATTAGAACTTTTTTACTTACGACTCACTTTTTTTGTCAGAGAAGTGCTTATATCAATACACCCCATAATGACTTACTTCATAATGACTTACTTAGTAACATGGAAAATCTCTAATACATTCTATTAGAACTCTACCCACTCTAATACATTCTATTAGACATCTAATACATTCTATTAGACATCTAACGTCGGGCAAGGGGTTTCCCGCCGAAATGGTTAAATAATTGGCAATCTTTACGGAATGATTAGCATAAGGCAGACGGGATGCACTCGACAACTGCTTTTTTGCACCGCGAGGCAACACACATGAAAAAGGAATACGTAGGTAAGATGATAGTCGTCATCATATCAGAAGATAGGGGTGAAACACAGACAGCCAAAGGTAGGATAATCGAAGTCTTTAATGAAGATAAATTCGAGATTGTGGACAAATGGGGTAATCGTTCAGTGTGGATTGAGAGCAACATAAAGGGTTATAAGTTTTTGGGGGATTTGTAATGCCTCCAAAAAATAATGAATATAAGTTCTCTACTTCTGGTGAAATGGGAGTGAAGGTTCAATTTTTGGACGGTGATTTCTGATGGCCAAGGGCAAGAACTACTCAATGTATATATCCGACCCCTACATGATTGACTACATTGACGACCTGAAAGAGTCGGGCGTGGTCTTGGGTACTTTCGTCACCGATGCCATATTGTTCGCTGAGGACGAGTTGATCAGAAAAAGGATTGAGGCGGCACATGCTGACGTGGAATTCTGGGAGGGCATCCAAAAGAACAGGAACGCGATGCCGAATCAAGACAAGCGGGAGAGGCTCTTAAAAGAGTTCATCAAGAAGCGTGGCCCGGATCAAACAGACGCGCGAATTAGAGGGACGGTGTCAGGTCCGGGCTGGAAGAAGGACGTGTATCGTGCCGGTTTCAAGGACGCCGACGACTTCATCGACGCATATAAAGAGTACACGAAAAAGAAGAAGGAGGAAAAAAATGTCTGAAGACAGAGACCGGCGCCGGGTCGCCAGCCTGAGCTCCAACCAACGAGGTATCAAAATTCGTCTTTTGGAGAAGGAACTGGCCTTGCTTAAGGAGGCGGAAGAAAACGAAATGGCGGCGGATCTCCAGCAAGCAAGAGATCGCAAGCAACGGGAAAAACGCATAACACTAATAGAAGCAATCAAGAATGGCGGAGGGGGTGATTGAGTGCCAACATACAGGATCTGTATTCCTGCAGAAAGACCCGATATCATCAAAAAGTTCAACGATCTTGAGGCAGAAGGCCAACTTGCCCCCTATATTGTGGATCTGATCAGAGAGGACATCGCTTTCCGGAAAAAGCAAGCAGCAGGGAACAACCGATAATTTTTATACTCTAATCAATATATAGTCTCCCATGCCCGACATACACGAGCTCGAACGCAGAGCCAGAGCCAAAGACCATTCCTGGAAGCTGGCCAACTCAACCCTATCCCTCTCGACAAACCTTGACGCCCTGGACATCGTGGGCGACTACATCTTGGAAAACCTCATCGACGATATTACTCCGTTCGCCCTGCTCTTCAAGCAGGCGTATGAACGCGATATCAGCACCCAGAAGAACATCGACCTGGCGTTCGAGAAGCTCGACCAGCTCCACCAGGCCGGCCTGGTCGATGACCAGGACAGGGAGCATGCTCGGAATCTTTTAAAACAACAGCAGGACGCCCTCGTGGCCGTCAGGGGCGAGCGCAGGACAATACGACGCGCCGCCGCAAAGGAGAAAAGAGAAATAATATCGGGCTTCGACATCCCGCCCGGGCTCCGGCCCGCCGAAGTCGCGAAGGTCGTCCAGGAACTGAACGCCATGGGCATCGCGATCGACAAGCCCCTGGGGTCGTCCGATTTTCAAACAATTTTAAACTCTCTTAAAATCAGCTTCATGGACTCGACCCTGAAAGGCGCCGACACATACGAGGCGGTATGGGCGGCCCTGGAGGAGCAAGGCATCTCCGGGCCCAGGGAGTACAAGCACGCGATCACGCAGGCCGAGGAGGAGCAGGAATCCTTTTTCGCCAGCCCGGAAGCCCTGGAGGGCGCGTTCGAGTCATGGGCGGCCGGAGACAGGTCGGGCGACGTCCGGAAGATCATCTCGACCCAATGGCAGCACATCGAAGCCCTGGCGGGCGAGGGCAACGAGGCCGCAATCGCAATCATGTCCGATCTCAGGCCGGAGTTCGAGGAGAAAAAAGAACAGATCGCGGAATTAAAACGGCTCGAAGCAGTCAAAGCCCGCATGGCAGAACAGCACCGCTCCGAGGAGCACGCCGCCAGGGCCATGCGGGACGCCGCCTTCGACCAGGCGCGGGTCATCGCGGACCTCGTATCGGACTCAGTCAGCAGGCAGGTCAGGATGCTCCAGGACCGTATGGTTCATATGGAGCAGAACATGCTCACCAAGACCGATATCCAGGAGATGCTCAAGAAGATCAAGCCGGCAGCTGCCCCCATGCCCAGGCAGGGACCCGTCAAGACAGAGCCGGACATATACATCACCGAGTCACCCAAGATATCGATGACCAAGATATCGGGACTCTCGCCTTGCATCATGTTCGGTACGAAACGCGTCAGATACAACCCCGCGACAGGCCGGCGCGAGGAAATGGAGGAGTGCGACAATTACATCAGGAGATGGACAGACCAGGTGAGAAACACATTCGCAAGCCTCACGTCCAAGGAGAGGGTCGGAGGCCGGACATACACGATATACCCGTTCCCGAACGCCGGCAGGGGCACCTGGTGGAACACATGCCCCGATTGCCGGAAAGCCGGCTGGCCGTTCCCGAGCTTCGAGGAGTTTCCGACCCTGTGCCACTTCGTTTATTGGGCGGTCGAGAAGACCGGGTACATCGCCAACCTCAAGGACTACGGGATCCCCGAGACATTCATCCAGGAATGCCTCGACAGCGTCAGGGCGGAGTACATGCTCGGCCCGGAAGCCGCAAAGTACATCAAGATGGGCAAAAAACCGGACGAGGAAGAGGGCGAAGGGATGGCAACCCTTTAACAGTTTTTTGTCAGAGGTTTATTTATATATCCCGCCGAGAATATAGGGCTGAGGTAATTAAATGCGATGCAAATACCAATGGCGCAGGTCGGCCATGCCGACAGGCGGGCACGACGCGATCGATTGCACCCACGGAGGGGTGCCCTACGCCCAATGTATCGGCCCGGACAACTGCGAACACAAGGAGGAGATATAGATGCTCAAAGACCAAACCCACGACGCGGAAAAAAAGCCATGCATGTGTATCAACTGCAAGATGTTCAGGATGGAAGCGACGGTCGAAGACCTGGTGCACAGGATCACGGAATTGGAGGGGCGCGAATAGCCCCCCAAACCTTTTATATACGACTATTCCAATATAGTCTTTCGTGGTTAATATGATATACTATATCGAGGACGACGCCGGCCAGATACACGGACCGTACCCATCAGACCGAACAGCGCAGGAAGCCAGGAAGAGTATCGGGGGACGCGTCTTGAGTTGCGAGAACCATGTATGGCAGGAGATATGCAAGCACAATAAGATCCAAAAACCGGAGGGCTCCGGCCTCATGGCGAAGCCGCTCAAAGGCAAGCCACAAAGGGTAAGCGTCGGGGACAGGGTCAAGATCGGCAGAAATGTCATGTCATGCTGGAAGAAATACACCGGCCAGATCGGCACGGTATCACACGCAGACCCCGGAGCGATGACAGTCGGAGTAAAAATGCCGGACGGCATCGAGATATGGGCGTGGGATCGGGTGATCACCAAATACAACGAGCCGTTCCCCGAAGAATTGCGAGAGAAAATCACGGACCCAGACGCCCCGGAAGTCCACCAAATCTTCAGAGAGGTCCAGGAAATGCACGGCGTGGAATCAGGCGATGTGGACCCTCCGTGGTGGACATCATTGTCGGAGCGTATCGAGAGGGGTATAACTCCGGACGCGCTGCGGGAGATCGTGAAGGACTACTACTTCGAGACCGCCGAGGAAGAGCCGAGGAGATCCGATATGGCGCCAATAATGAGCTATAAAGTGTGGCTGAGGCGACATGGAGATAATGACGATGAATTTTCAAGGCAATTATATTCTGATTACGCAGGCGAAAAGACGGAAATCGGCTGGCGCGGCGAGGTGGAGCCTGAATTCATAGCGGGCGCGTTGCACATCAACGTAAAACGAGTTGCTGACAAATGGTACGTGGATGTATGGGATACCCAATTCAACGAGAGAGCCGAAGATTTGGAGCGGAGCTTCAAGACCAAAACAGAGGCTATAGATTATGCAAAAATACTGTATCGCCCCGAGGAGGCGCCGATGGAATCGAGCGATGCCTTCAGAACAATAAAGGAACTGGAGCGGAAAATCAAAGATTACCGCTTAGGTAACTTGAAGAAATATAATTATGAGAATTTCATAGATCATCTGATAGATTACAAAGAGTGGTTGGAGGGCAACTAAAAGACGGTGATATCCTGCTCGACAGGACAAACGGCTACGATGAAGCCCTCCGGAGACGTCGGACTCAAATCAAATGGTTTTTGTTCGCGCTCCTTTGCCTGATTTTGTCGGCCTGCGGATTAATATAGAAAAGTTTATATATACCTAAAAGTATGTGCCTTTGTCAAGGGATGCAAAAAACCAAAATCCTCAAAAAGACGGGGCGGCGACTTAACCTCCGCCGCCTCTCCACATCGCGTTTCTCTCTCCCCTCACGGCCGGTTAATAGCCGGCCTTACTCTTTTTTGCGCCCTGGCGTCATCCGCAATCCCCCTCATTGGGCGAAGCTGTTTTTTCGGAGTGCATCCCATCCTTTCTGGCAAGGCGGCGAACCATGAGAACACCAAAACCATCGTTTCACCGAACGATCGGGTGTGGGCATCACCCGCGAAAACTGCCCACTCACGATCCTCGACGTCACCAACCTGGCCTCTGAGTTCGTATGGCTTCGGCCTTACTATCCTGGCTGGCGAACGTGACCTCTCAGGATGGCTCGGGCAGCCGCTAAATGCGCCCTGGTACGGAGAACTGGCAGGCGTGCCAGCGACCATCGCGCCCTGGACTCACGCGGTCTGGGGCCAACTCCGAACCCTTTCTTTTCGCCAAAATATTTATATAGTCTAAATACATATCTGATATTTATGGCAGAGTTCAAGGTCAGGGGCAAGGAAATGTTATCAAAACCGGTCTCAAAATCAGGTACTGGCGCGGTCGTCTATGTCCCGAAAGCATGGCTTGGGCGAAACGTTATCATTATCCTGGAGGGTGAATAAATGTCAAAGTATGATGAGTTCGACTACATGGCCGAGGACCGCAAGGACGTTTTCCGGAAGAGAGAACGAAAAATAAGACTGTTCGAATCGGTCATCGACAGAACACCGAGCAAGTCGGAGCTGTGGATCGACCGGGCACGGCGCTTCAACGAACGGCACGTCTTCGATTTCACGGCGGACGACTTCAAGACCATGTGGGAGACCATCGAGAATCTCGAACAGCCGGACGGTTCTATTACGTATGCCGACAAAAATTATACCGGAGAGTTCGCGTTCGGCCAGGCGCTCATGGCCATGGCCAACCGCAGGCATAACGAGCGGAAATCAATGGAGGAATTTCATGCAGGAAAGTACTGAAAATATTAAATATCCAGAGCACGGGCAGATAAACGGCGAACGAGTCTACATCGTGGACGGGGCGAAGAAAGGATGGGCGTGGCCGTGCGGGAAGTGCGGGATGATCCGGTCAGGTTTCACTACTCACAGGCACGAAGTATCGGACGTCAAGCTGACAGGCTCGTATTGGGCGGCGATGCAGGCGGCGAACGAGAGGCTCCTGGACGAAAGCCGCGCAAAGAACATCGACGGCCAGAACGAGGCGGCGGCCCGGAAGATAGCCGAAGAGGTCAGCGAATGAGTCGAGAGGATATCAGGAAAACCACAACGATTCAAGGCACGGTCGAATCAATCGAATTCACTTATCGATGTCGCGGTAAGATGATTAAGAAGGCGGTTCCCTGGGCGTGCATCGAATTATCCGAGGAGTTCGAGGCCCGGATTGAGGACTGCGATTGCGGAAGAATTCATGTGGTGGAATTATGAATTCACACAAATCTAAATGCTTCGTCTGCGGCGAGCCGGGAATTTGCCACATCACGACCAAGGCAGCCGAGGTCGAGCTGGCCAAGGTTGAGATTATGAATCCGGGCGCCCTGGTCAACGACGGTGGCAAGCACTACTGCCAGGATTGTCGGAGGGTATAATATATGGAGTCAGAGCCAACGACGTGCCGCGGCTGCGGCCGCAAAATATTCAGAACAACGCTGTACGCTCGTTTCCCGCAGTACTGCTTTGATTGCGAAGTTCCGGTTTTTTCCAGCGCATCGTCCTCGTCCTCGCGTCTGTTGCCCCTGGAGGCATACTGATGGCCTGGACTGAGAAGGAAATTAAGGACTGGCTGGACGCCCTCAAAGACGGAGTCGAGTTCACGGTCCAGGACATCAGCTACGAGTCCGGCTGGCACCCGAAAGACATCCAGAATTTACTGATCGGCTACAAGCTGGACCGCGATTTCGCGATCGACAGGTACGAAGTTCCTATCAAATTAGAAGATTATTTCCTGGCCGGTACCAAGAGGCGGTTCCCGATTTACAAGATGGGCGTGCAGGAAACAGAGGCCGACGAGCCGTACCTGGCCGCGAAGCCTCCAGGGATGCCCACGTTCGAAGTGCCGGACTTCACCGCCAATCAGATCGAAGTATTCGTGCCGGTCAATCAGAGATACGCCGAGTATGAATTGATAAATTTGCTCCAGAACGCCACGGGCGACAATCTAACGGACACGAAGGCTATCATCGAGTGGTGGCAGGAGATCGGGCACGCAAGGCGCGTGGAAGCGCCCCCGCTGTCCCCTCACGACTATCACATCGAGCTCCTGCAGAAGGGCCCCGCGCCGGGTGACGAGATAGTGATCGAGATGCACACGCTTCCGCAAAAGGTTTGGGACTCGTTGAAGTTTTACGCATATTTGCGGAACACGTTCGGATGGTCAAATGCGGAGGCGCAGGCATATTTCAGGGGCCTGGAAGGCAAGAAAACGACCAGAACATTCAGGAAATGGAGTCTTCCGATAGAAATACCGATCGAGGTCCGAAGGAAGCGAAAGCACCTGGAGTCCAAGCCACGCCCGAATTTCTGGATTTCGCCTCTGCACTGGTTCGGCTCCAAGGAGGCTCGGTACAACCAGGAGAACGAGATCGACGCCTTCATCATGCTGCCGAGGGCGTTCAGGGAGATGGAGGTGTACTCGGCATGCAGGGATCTTATACAGCGCGTCCTGGACCAAAAGAGCTGGCCGGAGGTGGACGAGGTCCTAAAATGGCACAAGGCCGACATTATCCCATCGATAACGACCGAGCGCCGGGAGAACGGCCGGTGGATATATTATTATAAGATGGAGAAATACGACGACGGGTCGGTCGGCGTCAAAGAAATATATGACGAACACGGGGTATCAACTTGAAAAAGAAAATCTCAATGAATCCGAGGAAAAGAATGAGCCTGCTATGGGGGGGATGTCCGGGGCAAAGGATGCCAACGAACAAAGAAATTGCTGCCGACGTGGCAATCATCATCGTGGGGGCGTTTCTCTTTTCAGTCATGGTGGCAAAAACATTAATGGGCGTGGGAACGTGATCAAGAACGAGATCGAAGACCGAGGCCGGCAATTCCACGACAGCCTGCAGAATCATTATAAGGATTATATAAAATTCTTCGAATATTGGCTCGGTGACAAGGAGAACTTCATCCGGGAGCTGTGCTTCGGCTACGAGGAGACCGCGTTCAGGAAGCTCACGACGTCCAGCCAGCATCTTTTGAAACAATTATTGTATTATTGCGACCCGGACGCCAACATCAGATCCAACAGAAGCCCGGTCCCGAACGTGTGGATCTCCGTATTCGAGTTCGAATCGCTCGACCCGGACAGCAAGCGCCCCAGGCCCCTGTACTCGTCGGCGATTATCAACACAATACCGTTCGACTTCGACTTCGAAGAGTGCCTGCAGGTCGCATGGGACGAGGCCGAACCGCTCCGGGGCGTGGGCGGGCGTGTGCTGTTCACCGGGAAGAAGGGATTTCAGGCGCATCTGCCGTCCGAGGTCCGGCTCACGCCGGAGCAGCTCAAGGCCGCCCAGGAAGCCAGGCACCTCGTGTTGGATTGGCAGTCAAGCGACCCTGCGATATACGGGGACGCAGCCAGGGTTCTCCGCCTCCCGTTCTCATTGCACCGGGAAACGGGACTATGTGCGGTGTTAGTCCAGGACGACGACACGCTCGAATCGGTTCTCGACCGAGCTCAGCAGGTGGTGGTACCGTGCCCGCGGTAAAAAGGAGGGATTTGAATTGAAAGCAAATTGGAAAACAAAAACAATAGACCCAGAACTTGCATTACATTTATCTGGGAAGTGCGAACAAAAGTATTGTGCAGAATGCCAATATAAGATTAATTCCAATCCAGCCACAGACGAGGGGGGTTGCTAATATGGAACATACATTTGAATTGAGGAAAGGCGAAGTAGTCAGAATGCATATCGGCACATTCTTCGGTATTTATGACTTGAACATACGAACAATATCTGCGGGGAAAATAATACCGGTCTTTGACGAAGAACCTGTTGACCTCATAGACAATCCAGACACAAATGCCCCGCCAGTTCCGAAGGTTGACAAGACTGGCGATGAAGTGGGTAATTGCCCGACCTGCGATGCCATATCAGCCAGTTGGGACAACGAGTACGATAGCCACTGGGGCAAAAAGAAGGATGACAAGACTGGCGATAAGGGGGGGTTCATGATGGAGCATAAAATTACAAAAGACGATATACACACCATGATAGAACATGGAAAACTGAGACTGGTAAATGGTGATTGGTTGATATATTACTACTCATGTGATGAAGAAACCCCTACGGGGTCAAGCCTCGCCCATCCTGAGAATGTTTCAGGTGACGGTGATGGCGATAAGGAGGTGAGCGAACGACATTAGAAAGGGTTTATTGTGAAACAACAGATTGTGAACATTACAAAGAGTATGGTTGCGAATATCACTGGATTACCATAAAAAACGGCGAATGCTCGGGCTATGATGATGGTGTGGTGGTCGAGCGAAGTCCGAAGCTATAAAGGAGTTGAGCGAATGACGATGTGTGAAGAATTAATGAAAAGAATAAATGAGCGATATAAGGATTATAACGGTGGATGTACTTGTTGTTATTGTGAGGATTGTAAGATGGACATAAAATTACAAGACGAACTTGACTGGCTCCTCGAACAGATAAAAGAATTACAATCCCACGCCGATGCCCAGCCAGTTCCGAAGGAGGAAGGTCAGCAGACCGAATGCGGTCTATGTGATATGGGACACCCAATAGATGATAAAGGATACCACATTCCTACACAAAGCAAAGGGATGATACCGAGAACAAAATGCCAGAGGTCTAAAGGACGGGTTACTTTGAATGGGGGATTAGCTGATGGAATGTGTTGAATGTATATGGAAAAGAAATTCGTGCTTTGAAAAGATACCGATTTATTTCAGAACAAAATGTGACAGCTTTCAAGCGTTCCAATCCAGAAAATCAGGGCAGTCGCCAGTTTCGAAGGACAAGGAGAGTGGCTGAATGACATCAACCAACGACACATACATCTATGGGGTTTGCCCGAATTGCCATACGATGGTGAGAACGGATGCCAGGAACTGCCATAATTGTGGCACGATATTCGCCAGACGGATGAGTGGTGCGTGATGCAGAACTTCGCTTATCCCCTTGTTAACGGCAATAAAATCACACGGGGGACTGAAATGGCTTACCAGGAGGAATTGAAATGAGAGATACAACCATCAGCACGAAATGTAGATATTGTGGAATTAGTAATGATGAAACAGACATCTATCTGGTAGCGAGAAACGGATTGTTTGAAGGTTTCTGTTTGCCTTGCTATGAAAAACATTTAGACGATAAAAGAAATTGGAAAAATGGGGGTAAGCCCAATGTCAAGTGATTTTACAACAGAAAACAAGCGGACATCAGATTCATCTGTGGATTCATCCAAACCAAGCGTGGCTTCTGATGTCCGCATTCCAGTTAACGGCAATAAAATCAATCGGGGTGAAATGAAGTCAACGACTCCCCCCTAAAGAAGGGAGCTTGTAACTGAGGGATTAGAATGTTGAAACAAACTAACAGAACTCGCTACGATTGGCTGGTTGACGGGCAGCCTTCCAAGCTCAGCTTTGCCGAGCATGGAGATGTTTCTGGCGGCATTCAGGTCTGCGTGCAGCCTGAACCCGCATTTTCGGCATCGATAATCGTGCCGTTTCCGATTGCCCTTGTAGATGTGCCCGCAGTTCGAGCATTTTTGGCTCGTGAAGCGCGGGTCGATATACACGACGGTCTTTCCGAGAGTTTCGGCCTTATAGTCGATAAATTGTTGAAGCTGGCCGAACGCCCAACGCCCGAGCATCGTGTTGAACGTATGTCCGAGGCGTTTCTCGCGCTTGATACCGAGGGTTTCGAGGGCAATCACATCGAGGGGTTGGTGCACGATTTCTTTTGCGATGCAGTGATTCACGTCGGCCATAAAGCGTTTCTCCTTACCGGCGAGCTTCTTGAGCTTTCGCCTGGCGGAAGGAGTCCCTTTGGCCTGGAGCGCACTGCGATTGTATTGATATCGCGCCTTCACGCTTCTGATGTTCTTGCTATTAACGAACAAGTTGTTGGAGAGAACGGCATGGTTGTAGATGCCAGTATCGACCCCGAGCACTTCGCTACCCGCATCATAGACGGGTCGCGGAGTATCGGTTTCTGCCTGCATCTTGATTATCAGCCTGCCGCCGTCGAACGAGACGGTCGCGGCCTGGACTTTCCAGTCAAGATATTTGTCGAAGTATTTCGGTACTTTGACGGGCAGCTTTACCCTGCCGCCGATACTGGAGATGGAAACAACGGCCTTATCGCGGTCGAAAGAGAACGTCCGCATGTTGTACCTGATTGCACCGTATTTTCGCTTGACTGGCAGCCGCCTGCACTTCTCACGCTTGAGCATGTCGGAAGCGCAATCTCGGGCGGTTGTCGTGAGAGAAGCGGGCAGGCCGTACTTTTCCCTGATTGGGTAGTATGTGGCGTGATGGAGCTTGAGCTTGTCTCGTGTTTTGAACTCGAAGCCAACGTTCAAAATGTCGTTCACGGCTTCGTTGAAAACCACGATGGTCTCGACAATTCGGCTGTCGGGTTCTGCGTAGACGGTGATTGTTCGTTTCATGGCGATACTTCATTGACTTTCAGAGTATATAAGCATTTAGGAGAGGTCTCCGAAAGTATTAACTACGATATTTCAAGTTCCACAATTCCTCCCCGCCCTGAAGTGCGGGGTATCCTTGTGGAGGTGATTTTATGAATCGTAAACAGTGCGTTCAGTGTAGCCAAGACCATATGTATGAGTTGGAAACGTGGTGTCCATGTTGTGGAACGCTACAATATGCAGATATGCCAGTATATATAATCGGCGGAATATATGAGTTCACACCAACTAGAGTGATATTGAGTGATGGCAAAATGGTAAAACCATACCCTGAAATGATATTTGTTAAAGGCAAATTAGATGATTATCCTCTGCCTGATGGGTCATTGTATTGGCTTGGACGAGAGTTTAAAAAGTATGAAGTTGGTGGCGTTCTTGTTCAAAGACTGGCGCATTCTGAAGGAGGTTGTGAGTTAGATGTCGATTGATTTCACAGCCTTTAACAACTGTTATCAAGTTCGCTCTTGCTCACCCAAATCCAGCGGGACTTTTGATAACCTGTTAGTTAAACCGAAGGAGAGTGAATAAATGCCGTCCACCCCGGAATACCGCAACGGCCTGGTCAAGCAGATCGAGGCCGTCATGCGCGACCACTGCGACCCGGACGCCCTGGACTTCAGACGCCTGCACCTGTGGGTAAACACAGGGTCGATATACACGGAGGAGGGGCTGGAGGAGATGAACAAATGCTAAAATTCTGCAAGGACATCAACTGCGGCTGCAAGATGGAGGGTAAGAGCACCGGGGAAACGATGTGCATCCCGCTAAGCTTTACCATCAGAGATATTTCGAAGCCGATATGCAAAAGGTATCGTTAGGGGGTTGTAAACATCAGAATACCGATTGATTTTGACGAAACGCTGATAGAAAAGGTCAGATACGATGCCCGTAAGCTATGGTGCATGGCTCCGGACAAAATAACGTCTGCGGAAATATGGGCAACAAGCCCCGGGCATCTCCGGCTCGTCCTGGTCGGCGACCTGGACATGGACCAGGCTATTTTTTTGATAAATCTGGCGGACTGCGACCCAGACTATCAGAATTTTGTTGAGCGCACAAGGCAGCTAACTGAGAGGTTGGCTCCGAAGGGGTCGGCGCCTCATCAACGGCCTCCTTACCTTTTGGAGAAACATCTTTCTTACCAGTCTCTTTGACCTTCATCGGGTCCCCGCAGCTCGTGCACCGGACATTTCCCGGGAGGTTAGGGAGGTTGCAGGTGGGGCACAATTCCCGGAGCATTCCGTTAATTCTGGCGTTCTCCTCCAGGAGGCTCATGACTCGCTCGAAATCGTCCTGGTACGTGATGAACCGGCCGTATCTCCTGGACAGGCCGATCCCGAGCCGGAAAATGTGTTCGGTCAACGAGCCGTGATATGATACTCTATCTGATATTACGATCATGCGGGCGAGCCGTTTGATCTGGGGCTTCACCTTCTCCCAGGCGCCGACGGCGATCTCCTGGTCCGGGAGGTCGTGCGCCATGTTGATGACGAATATAAGCCGGCGATAATTCGTTTCCAGGTCCACGAGGGAGGTATATGAGATGTTCGCGAAATATCTCCCGGCCAGCATATCGGTGTAGTCGTCCAGGAACTTGTCGTCCATTCCGTACCCTTCATCCAGCCGGAGAATGACGGACCGGCGCATGATCTGCTCTATGTTGTGGATGCGCTTCGCCGCGTGGCCGCCCTTGCCCTCGAAGTCCTCCCAATGGGGTAGGAGCGTGCCGACCGGGAGCGTTCTGAACTCCTTCTGTTCTATTTTTTCTCCCTCTCTCCACCTTACCCCGACCTCACCCCCGAATACAGGCATTATCACCTCTTCCAAGTAGTTCTGCTGCCATTTGTTGGTCTCGTCAAACAAAGAGATGGGCCGAAGTTCGGCCTTCACCAGCTTCCCGCCCTTGACCGTTCCCTTCATCTGGACTCCTGTGAGGGCGTTTATGTTGAAGATGTCGCAGTCCTGGCCGAAGCTCTTCTTGATGCCTCTCAGGAGCGTCGTTTTCCCGGCGCCGGACTTCGCGACAATAACGAACGGCACGACGGTTTCCTTGATATTTTGGATATTGAAAACGCACAGGGCGGCGAGTATTAATTCCTTCGCTCCGGCGTTGCCCACCATCATCGGGGCAATGTCTGCCTTTACCTTACCCTCTGGGGCTAACCACAAGTCCTTCAACGTTAAAACCTCAAGCGCACCCTATGCTCTTCGAATTATATAAACTCTTTGGAAACTTATTTATACACTAAAGAGTATATCGCCCTCAGAGGTATTATTTATGATTGATGAATTGGAAAACACAGTAGCGAATTTTGGAAAACCCAAGACAGACCGGATGCTGACTGCAGCTGAAAAAGCAGGACACACCGCGAACACCTTCGAGGCGATGGGCAGGTCGTCGGATGCGATGGCCTACGCCCTCGGGGTCAGGCCGGACGAGGCCGCACAGGCCGTCCGGGACTACGCGATGAGAAAGGTGGACGATGTCGGCAAGCAGCAGCCGGGGGAAAAGAAGGACTTCATGGATAAAATGATGGAGTTCCAGATGCAGATGGCAATCATCAAGGAGTCCGTGGGCGGTACCAAGACAGACCCGATGATGGACATGATGCGGATGCAGATGATGATGAGCATGATCAACGGCTCGGGTGGCTCTGATAAGGACAAATCGGAATTGAGGGAGCTGGTCGTACAGATGGAAAAAAACCGGGTAGAGTCCCAGAACACGATGAAGGATTTCATGTCAAAACAGGAGCAGGTCAGGAAGGACGAAAGAGAGGAGCAGATCCGGAGAGAGGAAAAGGAAGAAGCGGAAGCCCACCGGCAGTACATGGAGCAGAAGATCGAAGAGCGCGACGCCCGGCTTTTGGAGCAGCAGGAAAGACACGCTATGGAGCTCAGGGCGGAGAGG
>Ga0180009_10004774_pt1 | contig 14805 bp, 23 predicted proteins | sample OS_PC_MetaG_FD_123537 | JGI IMG/M metagenome (GOLD analysis project Ga0180009, IMG submission 123537) | Groundwater microbial communities from the Aspo Hard Rock Laboratory (HRL) deep subsurface site, Sweden - OS_PC_MetaG | ecosystem: Environmental > Aquatic > Deep subsurface > Groundwater...
GGATTCATCCGAACGAATCCCAGAAGATGAACCAGTTTTTCTTATTAGGGGACAGGATGAATTTGCAGTGAAGACCATAGAATTTTGGTTGTCTCTGTACGAATGGGGACCATCAGACGACAAGAAAAGAGAGAAGGTTGAAGCAGTTTTAAATCATCTTGAACGCATCAAGGCATGGCCTAAAAAGAAAACTCCGGACCACGATTAACGACGTCCGATAATGAACATTTCGTAAACTAAAGAGGCTCTTTTGAGCACACATAACTACAACCACCCATCGCTCCTCGCCGCACACCTCCGCGCCTCCACCCAGCCAGTGGGTAGGGGGCTGGACCTGGCAACCGTGCCCGGGCACATCCTCCACCACTTCGCTTGCGACTGTGCGGAGAGGGCCTTGCTGCGGGAGAGAGCGGCAGGAAGGGAGCCAGATCCGCGCAGCTGGGAGGCGGTGCGGATCAAGCGTCGCTGGGTGGAGGGGCGGGCCACTGATCAGGAGTTGCAGGAGGCTAGGGATGCGGCTGGGGCGGCTAGGGCTTGGGCGGCGGAGGCGGCTTGGGATGCGGCTTGGGCGGCGGCGGCTTGGGATGCGGAGGCGGCTTGGGATGCGGCTTGGGATGCGGCTTGGGATGCGGCTTGGGCTGGGGCTTGGGCTGGGGCTTGGGGTGCGGTTAGGGCGGAAGCTTGGGCGGCGGAGGCGGCTAGGGAGGCAGAAGAATCTTGGCAGCGCGCGCATCTGGCCTCCCTGCTCGATCAGTACCAGCAGGGGAGAGGCACCCTCGCTGCGTTGCTGCTGGCCAGGGCGGCGCAGCTGCAGGCTCAACGCGCGCCCGTTGCGGCGTGGCAGCAGGATACAGATGCAGAGTTTTTTGATTCGCTAGGGGAGTGGTGAAAATGCCAGTAAGAGAACTCCCCCCACTGCAGATATTCAGGGCCTCGAACAGCTGGGAGTGCCCGATCAAGCGCAGCCACATCGCTGCCGGAAGGTGCAGCACGTATCAGCACGAGTATAGCGGAGACTCCCGCTGCATACAGTGCCAGCACAGGACGCACGGGCAGCGGTACGAGAAGCCGAAGGCAACGAAGACACCTAAGATTCTCAAGGGTTTCAACCGATGAATTTAAGTTTTACGCCCCGTCCTGGGGCGCACCTGCCCTCTATGGGCACAACCGCCCCACAATGGGGCACAACACCCACGAGATGGATCAGTCAACCCATCGCTATAGTGGGCTTTCTGGCGGGCTACTCGTTTTTCTATTTCGCTTCTTACTTTCGGGGTTAGTAGCAAATGGTAACGGGCTGTTTGTCTTGTTTTATGCATTATAACTGTTATGCCGGGGAGGTCTCTATTGTAGGGGCCTCCCATGGTTGGCTGAAAGGGACGCCTGGGGCGGTTCGAGTCCGCCATGTGGCCGTTGGCGTTGGTAGCAACAAACAGGAGAGAGTAGATGGCAAAGAACCCATTTGTAAAGGCAGAGAAAATACAGCGATTTCTAAAAGTACTTATCTACGGTGCCAGCGGTACGGGCAAAACATACTTTGCCCTGAATAGCCCCCGCCCCTGCGCCATTATTGATTTGGAAGGCGGATCTGCACACTACGCCACACATCCTATTATAGGCGGCTTTGATCGTATTAGCACGAAAAGTCTGCCTGAGATTGAACAGGCGATAGGGTTTTGTGAAGGCGGCCAGTACAAAACGCTAGTTGTCGATCCTATAACGGTGATTTGGCAGCTTCTCCAAGATGCCGCTATGGAGGCAGTTCTGCGCCGCAACAACGGCCGCAAAAGCGAGACTGAACTAGCCCTGACGCCCCGCGATTGGGGCGCCATAAAACGCAAGTACAATAGCCTGATGACAACGCTTGTCAACCTGCCTTGTCATGTCGTGCTGTGTAGCAGGGAGAAGGATCTAGTCGACTTCGACAACAAGGGCAATATGAGAGTAGTCGGACAAAAAGCCGATGCCGAAAAAAGCACCCCCTATTTGCCGGACGTAACCCTACAGTTGACAATTGTCAACAAGTTACGTGTGGGGGTAGTTCATAAGGACAGAACAAGCACCTTTTCTCTATTGGAGGCAGTTGACGGCCCTACTCTCAACCACTGGCCTATTGGTGAGAGTGGAAACGGAAACAGTGCTGAAAGGCTACAGACTGATGATGAAATAGTTGGCACAAATGCTACCTATTTCGCTTTCGAAGAACGCCCCACCCAACAACAGCGCTCTACCTCTCAAAACAGTCCGCCCCCTGCCCCAAAGCCACAACCACCAGTATCTACTGATCCAAACCGCCACCCAAACGAAGGCTGGCAAACAGCGAAAAAAATGCTTGTTGATACAGCACAGGCTGCCGGGGTGATCGGAGAAGTCAAAGGTTGGCTAGCGGCCCTTTGGGGGGCGGAAGACAGCAAGGATCTAGCAGCCCCCCAACTCCTGCAGCTCTCCGAGGCTATAAATGAAGGGCCAACCGGCCCCACGGCAGAAGAGAAGGACACCCCCACAGCAGGCACAGCCTGGGGGCGGATCATGTTGGGCATGCGACTGAAAGAAGAGGCCAGCAAGTGATAGATCAAGACAAGTTGTATCTCTCTCATGGTGGCGGCGTAAACAGCACGGCGCTTATGCTGCTACTCATGGAAAAAGGCGAGGAGTTCGAGGCCGTTTTTGCTGATCACGGCGGAGACTACCCCGAGACGTATGAATACATAGAAATGCTACAGTCAAAAGGATACCCAATCACTGTGATCAAGGCCCGCCGCAAGGGAATGACGCTGTATGATTATTGCGTGGAGTACGGCATTTTGCCTGCGATTAAGTGGCGTTGGTGTACTTCTCATTGGAAAATAAAGCCTCTCGAGAAGTATATGGTCGGCCCTGCCTTTGATTTAATTGGAATCGATGCAGGAGAGGGCCACCGGGCCAGGTACAGCGAGAGAAAGCAGGTAATATCCGACTATCCCCTTATTAGGTGGGGCATCAATCGAGAGGGGTGTATCGAGGTGATAAAGCGCCACGGCCTACCGATACCAAAGAAAAGCGGCTGTTGGTTTTGTCCCTTCCAGCGAAAAAGCCAGTGGCGAGAATTGAGGGACGAGTACCCAACTCTATGGTGCAAAGCGTTATACATGGAAGCCCGCTGCGTAGAGAAGCAGCGGGCCAAGGGTAAATCCCCATATACGATCAAAACGAAGCCTCTTGCTATCTATATCAACGAGGCGCAAGGGGATTTATTCGACGGGTTTCGGCAACCTTGCATGTGTGAATTGCTATGAAAGAAGAGGGCAGCAAGTGAAAAGATGGCAAAGCAGTACAGATCTAGGTTATGTTGCACGTTGTCGGAAGTGCCAAGCAGTAGAACCGGTTCGGATACAGCCGGACGGTACTCTCTCTGCTGGTTTTCGAACATATATGGAAGGCATCGAGACTCTTGGTCCCCTGGGGTGGAGTTTTCGTTCGGAGTGGTTTGAGTGGGATAGGTTCGAAGGCATACCGCCACTGCCAGGCCAGCGCATATTTTATGAGATCTGCCCAAAATGCAAATAGATTTCCCCTACATCTGGCAGTGGGCGAAGCGCCCCTGCAGCGAGTGGAACAAGCCGGGGCAGTACAAGGGACAGCGGTGCCGAGTGTTGGTGCGTGGCCGCCGTATGAATAGCGCCTTGGTAGAGTTTGAAGACGGCTACCAGGCGGTTGTCAGCCGCAACGGGCTGAGACTAGCCGAACAGCCCCCGCCTACCAAGCAACTAGAACTTTTTTAAGGAGAAATCATGAGAAACGATTTGGCAAAAAACCCGGCGGTAGAGTCCGCCGAGAGATGTTCTATTAGCGGCTTTGGACCCTGGCAAAAAGCAAAATGTGTTGTTCGTAGCGACAATATGCCTTGGTACAGGATAGGCGAGATATACGAATTTTCTTATTGTACGCTAGCCGGGCGGGGGAATCCCCGCGCTAAAGGGATGAAAATTTATAAAATTCGCTTGAAGATTCCCAAAGGGGCGAGGTATTTGGTGCCTGTTGGAGAGACAGACACGGTTGTAGAAATCACCCCACCCCACGTTGACGGAAAGACAGTAGCAGAAGACGGTATGGGCGAAAAGTGGTTTGATATTCTGTTTAAAGTATTGCTCGAAGGGGAAGAGAGATGAAGGCAATTTCTCTATGTCAACCCTGGGCGGATCTCATTGCCCTTGGGTACAAAACAGTAGAGACGCGCTACTGGGCAACGAAATACAGAGGCCCCTTGTTGATCTGCGCCGCAAAGCGGCATGATCGTGCTGTTCAAGAGCAGATCGATATGTTCCGTAACCCTGATGTGGTGTTGCCGGACAGCACGTTGCCCCTGCTTTCTGCAGGGGCGGAGCCCCAGCCTACCAAACAACTAGAACTTTTTTAAGGAGAGAGACCGTGAAAAATAGCGAAATGAAGGAACGACTAAAGAGAATCGGCAACAAATGCGAACTCCCCCCAGAAATAGCTGCGGAAATAATGGCAGCAAATGCACAGTTCAACCGAGAGTTTCGGCAGATGGAGAGTCCAGCCGAACGTCAAGAATTGTCTGCGGAGCGCCGCCGGTTAGACTCAGAAATAGAACATCTCGAATTTGAAGGAGTTTCTATCATAGGCGCAGGGGTTATGATATTGGCGACGGTGTTGGTTCTTTTTGTAGTTCAACTTCTTAGATGAGAAGGAGAGAGATAATGGGAGACAAAAAGCCGGTTATTCTTGAGGACTCGAAAGACGCGGCTACCTACCGAACGGACATCGAGGGGTGGGTAAGCAGGCAGGGCACATTTTATGGAGATGCCGAGAATCTAGCGCGGTGGCACGGTTGCACACACACTCTCTGCGATGAGTGCGGCGCAGTGGTTCCAAAGAGTTCAAGACTCTGCCCTGCTTGTCGTGAAGAGGCAGAGATCGAACGCCACGACAAGCGAGAAAGGCAGCAATGGGACGGGGAGACGCCCCTGTACTCCGAAGCCTGCCACAAGTACCTGTACAGTTTCGATGATGTGCAAGATCTCATAGAAGAGAGAGAGTTCGAAAGTGGTAATTTTTGCACCGTCGAAGATCTCCGCCTGGTGATCTGCGAACCCGTTTATCTGCGGCAGATTGATGAGGATTACTGGATCGACGATCTACCTGATGACGGCGAACTACCCGAGGCTATCTACAAGGCCCTTGAAGCGTTTAACGCTGCCTTGGTAGATGCAGGCGTTGTCAGTTGGACTGCAGGCAAGTATGCCGTGGAAGGGGCATAATGGGAGACAAAACAAAGATTCAGTGGGCAGACGCAACCTGGAACCCTGTTACAGGCTGTACCCCCATAAGTGATGGCTGCGCTAACTGCTACGCGGCCAAGATGGCAAAGCGCCTGCAAGCAATGAAGGTAAGGGGCTATGAACAGGGTTTTGCCGTGACAATGCACCCTGACAGGCTAGAACAACCCCTGAAGTGGAAAAAACCACGGCGGATCTTCGTATGTTCTATGGGTGATCTCTTCCATGAAGCGGTGCCTGATGAATTTCTTTTTAGAGTGATGGACACAATCAGAAGGGCGGACATTAGGAGAGAACACCAGTTTCTCATTCTCACCAAACGGTCTGCCCGCATGTTGCACTTCTTCAGGGAGTTGCAGTGGGACAGCGCGGGGGGAGGACGCATCTTTAGGGCGCCAGGCGGTCCAGAATTTCATCTCCTAACCCTACTAAAAGACTCGGTACAACTCGGAGTAACAGCGGAGACGCAGGCACAGGCAGACGCAAGGGTAGCGGACCTTTGCAAGATTCCCCTCGTCAAGCGGTATGTGAGTGTCGAACCAATGCTTGAGATCGTTGACTTGTCTCGGTGGCGGTATCCCCCTGATCCGCAATTTTCGGGGGTGGGCATTGATCAAGTGATTGTAGGGTGTGAAAGTGGCCCGGGGCATCGCATGATGTCTCTGGACTGGGTGCGACAACTTAGGGACGATTGCCTGTCACAAGACACCCCCTTCTTTTTCAAGCAGGCGTACATTGACGGCAAAAAGATCTCAATGCCTGCCCTGGATGGCAAAGTATGGGACGAACTAACATAAGCTAAGTAAACTTAGCCACAGGGATACAATCCCCTGTAAATTTAGTAGGTTGCGCACAACACAAACTCAAAAAGTAAGCTAAGTAAGCTAGAAGGAGAGGGTAGAAATGGGAAAACTTGGACAACACGAGGCATTTGGAGAAAAAAAGACAGTGAGGGAATGGGTGGAAGACAAAAGGTGTGTAGTAAAAAACCACGGGACTCTTTCAGGAAGAATTTATAGAGGCAGATTCCCTACGGTTGAAGCAGCCCTTACTACCCCGGTTGGGCCTGCAGTTCATTCATTGCCTTTTTATGAGGCGTTTGGTGAGAAAAAGGCAATAAGAGAGTGGGCAGAAGATGATAGGTGCGCAGTCCCCATCTACAAGCTTCGGCATAGACTGCGGAAAGGGTGGTCCCCAGAGGAGGCCATTTCTCGGCCTTTCGCGAAAGATGAGTTGGCTGAGATGCACGCTACCCGTAAAGAAGGAGCCGACTGATGACAGACTCAGAATTGATCAAAGTGCTTCTCAAGGAAGTAGGGCTACTAAGGGGCACGCTGTTTCACATCTCCATAAGGGGGCTGCATTGCGGGCTAGAACTGGCTGAGATAGCTGAGAACGCTCTAGAGTTGTCAGTGCAACGGGCAGAAGGGGCCTATTTCGAGATCCCCTCCGCAGAAGCAGACGCCACCCCCCAACCCTTAAGAAATCCTTGTGAGTTGGACGAGACACGGTTGAACCTGCCCCCGGTGCCTTGCCGGGCTGCAAAGAGTCGCAAACTCCCCAACCCTGGAGAAATGGATAATGAAAATTGACAAGAAATGGGGGCCGTTCCGCTTCTCTCACTGCGATTACAGCAAGATCTGGTCGCTGTGGGTGGGCAGGCTACTGATAACGCTAGACACGCGCCGCCCTCAAAGGGTGAGTGTCGGGTTTTGGTAAAAAGTAAACAGAATACCCGCTATATGACGCAAGGAGTTAAAGATGGCGCTTAATGTAATACCCCCTCCAATGCCCCCACCCCCTGGATGTAAGTACAGGCCTGTTCCGCTGCCGTGTCAGGAGTGCAGGCGATCTAATCGCCACATGTCGCAACTGAATCCATTCTTGCAACCGAAGCGTTTCGGAATGTTAGGGGAGATGGTTGTATTATTGTTAGTTTTTTTATTGGTGCTCGGGCGTATATTCGGAATTCTGTAGAACAAGGACTAATACCCGTTATAGGACGCAAGGAGAGCGGAATGAGTGAGAAACCAGCCAGTCAGAAGATCTTGCTGTGTAAGGACTGCGGCCAGAAAATAGCCCCCAGCGAAATTGCAGTTTGTCTTTCTGGCGATGAGAGTGGATCTTTTGTATGCCTGCCATGCCTGAGAGGATATGTTGAGCCCTCCCGGATAGAGGAATTCAACCGCATATTTAAGGAGAGTCTAAATGAGTAAAAGACTGACAGACGAAGAGATCCAACAAGCGCTGAAGTTGTGCAAACAAGCAACGCCGGGGCCGTGGGGCGTGGAAGGCAACCCCAATGAGGCAGATGTTTTTTGCCTTGATGGGGATGAACTTGTGGCTACGAGACTCTATCCGCACGATGCCCGCTTTCTCTGCCTCGCCCGCGCCGTCCTGCCCCGCGCGTTGAAAGAACTGAGGGTCTTGAGAAGCAGAACCGCGCTACTGAATCTCCCGATGGGCATCGAGGAGGATCAAACTGTTATCGATCTTGTTCAGAGAATGACTAGCGGAGAAAAGAAAGCGGTTCGCTGTGGGGCAACTCACAAGGACTACCCTGAACTCTCGTGCTATCTTTTGTGCGATCATGATGGAGCCCATCAGGCCTGTTCACACGAGAGATCTCTTACGTGGGCAGACTCCTTTTAGGGAGTCCGCCCACGGTAAAACAACAACAATTTCAACCACAAGGGCATGCACAATAAGATCTGTCCAGTGGTCTTGGAGCAAACGATGAAGCCAGAAGTAGCCCAAAAAGAATTCGATAGGTGTATCAACAGCCGGTTTGACGCACTTTCGGCACTATGCCAGGCAATCCACTCGAACGCACTAGACGAGGAGATACTGGAGAAGGCGCGCGCCTTCGGCGCAGAACACTCGGCTACGCTCGCTGCAGAACAAGAATGCTGGGCCGCGCTAAAAGAAAAATACCGCCGACATATAGACGAAAAAGGGGTACTTGTTGAGTCGTGCCCCACATATGGAGTTACTTATTCACTCGACGGCACGACTTATGCTAGGGAGGATAACGGCAAGTGGGGGACTGTTTGGGTGAAATTGCTTAGATCCGGTCCTGTCCAAGTAGACAGGACTCGAGTTCCTCAAGCGGTGATTGAGACAGAAAAAGAGATAGAAAAGGAGGCCGCTGATGAAACCGTATAAGCCGTACACAGCCGATGAAATGGTAGCACTGTGGGAGGAGATCTGCCTGGATCATGGGCACCCCCTCAACACAACGGCCCGTATTTTCTACACGTTTAGGGAGATCATAGCAGGCAACTGCGCCCGACGAAAAGAGGCGATGGCCTGGGTCGGTCGGTTTCTTGTACTCACCCAACAACCCCCCAAGGAACTACTAGAGGCAGAGGTGCGATGGATCGAGGCAGAGGCCAAGCGAATCGAGGTCTATGGAGGAGGGGACGATCTGGGGGTTGTTGTCAAGGCGATGCGCAACCTGCGCAAAGAGTACAAAGTACAGCCAGGAGAGGAGAAGGCCGCCGATGAAGATTGAGAGGCGGGAGATAGCAGAGAAGGCTGTTGCGTTGGTTCTCTGGCTGTTCATTCTATCGGTGTTTGTGGCGGCTGCTATAGGAGAGTGCAATGGATGAAAGAGAAGACTGCGCCTTTTGTGGCGAGGTGCTACGAGAGGATGAAATCAAGGGCCGATGGACAGGGCCAAACAACAACGGCCCGGTTTGCAGTGGGTGTTTGAGGTTGCTTCGTGCTGATCTAGTGCCAGGCCAGCCGGTAGAAGGCGGGGCATACGAAGTAGCACAAACTGGCGATGCACAGACACCGTTTGTCATGAGAAGGATTGACAACGGCAACCCGCCGGGCTTCACATTGCCAGAATTGCCATCACGAGACAACATAACTTGGGGCGAACGTGTAAATTTTGGCGGGGTAAGGATGGTTAGCCAGGAGAGATACAACGACACTCTAGCGCGGTTGGTTGACGCATGCGGGGCTAACGCTGCTTTTCAATCTCAGGTAGCAGATCTTGAAGCAGAAAACAAGGCACTCAAGGAAGAGATCGAGACGCTGAAGCAGAGAGGCCCGGCGGCTATGTGGGCGTTCGAGACTGAGACAGAAGATGTTGAGTCGCAACGATAGGGGAGAAGATGAAGGCTGAAGATTTTGAGGGCCTGCCTGACCGAGTGCTGAGCGAGTTCGCTTGCGATTGTGCCTGGCGGGCGCTTGAGCGAGAGAGGGAGGCAGGAAGAGAGCCTGTTCCTTGCCTATGGCAGGCGGTGCGTACCAAGCGCGCCTGGATCGAGGGGCGGGCCGCTGATGAGGATTTAAAGAGGACCAGAGATGACGCCTTTTCCGCAGCCAGAGTAACTGCCGCCTCTGCCGCCTCTGCCTATGCCTCTGCCTACGGTGCCGCCTATGCCTCTTTGTCTGATGCTGTTTGGGCCTTCAATTCTGCTGTCGCCTGGTCTGCCGGTGGGTTCACCGAGGAGGCCTGGCAAGAACAGCATTTCTCCTCTCTATTAGAGAAGTACGCTTTAAGATCCGCGCTTCTCTCTCTACTACTCGCCCGCCAAGAGGCGCTATCCAAGCAAGCCGCTGTGCAAGTGTGGCAGCACGAAGGGGAGGCAGCCTTATTTTTCTGAGGCACCACCCAGCCCGGCCCGTCAATTATATATAGGGGGACTGGAGACACACCATGCAAGAGACGCGGTTTTGTTTCGGCTGCCTTACCCCCTACCACCCGGCAGAACGCCACGGCTGCCTTACCTGTGGCAGAGATCGCCTGTGTTGGGAGTGCAGCCTATGCCTACCATGCAAAGATCACGTTTGGGGCTGGATTGCCTGGATCTTTTACATATTAGTTCGATACGTCAAACGCCGCTGAATGTTGCCTATTTGTCGATAGTCTGCTAACAATAGCAGACTCACATCAACCGAGGCCATCAAGGAGAGAGATCATGGGCAACAAAGTTTTTCTGGACATTCCCGATCCATACCAGCGCGTTCTGTGTGAATACCGGGGCAGGCAGGCCACAGGGAAAGGCTTTGGGAGTTTCTGCGCACTCAAGGCGATACCCTACCAAGAAAGAGTTCAAGAGACTCTCAGGCTGAACGGGCCAACGGATGCCTGGATCAGGGCCATCGATAGTGGGCGGCGCGAAGCACTCCAAGATCTTGCAGTGGAGGCAGCACTCAACACCCTGCCCACAGAAACACGAAATATACTCTATCAACTAGCTTCCTACCCCAAACAGCGCAAGCGCTACCAGGCGTGGATCTCCTCACAGGGGAAAAAAAGCCATTGGTACGCCGCCCAGTGGGCAAAAACAGCCCCTCTTTTTGCAACTGAATATGAGGCAAACCTCCAGCAAATTCGAAGCGCTGTGAAAATCTCCAGCCAGGCCGCTTGACAGCAGGCTGAGTTTGTGTAACACTTATGTTACACTGGGAGGTATAGACTCCTAGCAACCACAACTCTTCTCCTCTATTTCACCAAATGCAGACCTCTCCTTTTCGCCTAAAGGGGCAGCAATTGCCCTTTAAGCCGCTATAACTCAGTCAGCAGAGTGCCTGTTTTGTACACAGGATGTCGGGGGTGCAACTCCTCCTAGCGGCTATTTGCATGCCTTGCCGAGTCCTTGGCCGTCGGGCGTTCTACGTGTCCGTTGTAACTGCAAGGGGCGGGGGTGTGTAACCAATTTACCCCTCTCTCTCCGGGTCTCAACCAGGACGCTGCGATAGACCCACGGGGCGGGTGACTCTCCTCCCGCCCCACCTACGAAATTTGTTATAAAAACAACAATGCCTATGAAAATTATTAATGAAACCTCCGAAATCGATCAGGTTCCGCTAACCAACCTGCGGCCACACCCACGCAACCCCAACCAGGGGGATGTTGGGGCGATCCATCTCTCCATAGCAGAGAATGGTTGGTACGGGGCCATAGTGGCGCAGCGCTCCACAGGATACATCCTGGCAGGAAACCACCGATATCTAGCAGCCATGCAAAGCAAGGCCGGGAACGTGCCTGTGATTTGGGTGGATGTCGACGATCAAGCAGCTCTCCGCATACTGCTTGCTGACAATCGCACCGCCGAACTTGCCGATAAAGATGATCTCCAACTCTCAGAACTCCTCAAAGAACTTGCTGAGACCGAAGGCGGGCTTCTGGGCACCGGCTACGATGGCGACGATCTTGACGAGTTATTGAAAGAACTTGAAGGATCTGCAGCCGGTGGCGGGGAGGGCGAAACAGACGATCCCTCAATGTTGGAGTGCCCCGAGTGCGGGCGCTTCTTTGCTTTCATAAAAAAGAAAAAGGACGATGGCCAGGCCAACAAAACTCACCCCTGAGACACAAGCAAAGATAGTGCAGGCCCTCAAGCTGGGCGCAACGTATCAGCACGCCTGCAACTATGCGGGGATACACTACGACTCGTTACGCGAATGGATACTAAAAGCAGAAAGAGGCGAGGGGGCGGTTTATTCCGAGTTTTCCGAGGCAGTACAAAAGGCACAAGGCGCTGCAACCATTGGATGGCTCGCAAAGATAGAGAAGGCGGCAGATGATGGCAACTGGACAGCCGCAGCATGGAAACTTGAGCGCTGTTATCCGGACGACTATGGCAAGCGTACTAACATACAACTAAGCAAGAAAGATCTTGAAGCAGAATATAGCGCAATCCTTGAAGCCCTCGACGAACCAGAAGAGGGCGGATCTGATTGCGCGGCTTGCCCGGGTGCGTGCGGAGATGAAGGCAAGGGGGATTGAACCCCCTCCACTGCCCACCAGAAAGACAAAAGACAACCAGCGCCTAGTTGGGATCAGGGAGTTCATCGACTCTTCTGACTACCTAGACATGAAGCGCGAAGTGTGGCCAGGCGTAAAGGACGATCTGGAGGCAATGAGTTGCCCCGGCATCTTGGGCGCCATTATCGAGCAGGGCATTGGGGGCGGCAAATCATACCGCGTCTCAATCAAACTGCTTTACGATCTCTACAAACTCGCCTTTCTGGAAGTGTGCCTGGGCGTCAACCCCCGCCTACAGTGGGAATTAGATCCTCAGGCGATGATCAGTGTTGCTAACGTCTCGTTAAAACAGTCACAGGCAAAAAAGGTTGTCTTTGGTTACGTTTCGACGTTTATAGATCGTTCGCCCTGGTTTAAAGAGTACCTACCACGAGATAAGCGCATCACTTCAGAAGTGCGCTTCTCTCTGCCTTACTCGGTGTTTCCAGGGCACTCGCACCAGTCTAGCGTTATCGGCCTCAACTTGTACTCATGCGTGATCGATGAAGGCAACTTCTTCGTGAAAGCTGAGACTAGCGGGATCGACTACGTTGCTGAGATGTGGGACGCAATCGAGTCGCGCATTCGTTCTCGCTTCGGGCTGGACGGCTTTTTAGGGCTGATCTCCTCAAGGCGCACAATCAACGATTTTACGGCACGCAAAAAGAGAGCGCTGCTTACTGACAAAGAGGCCGCCACCCGCTACCACCTGCCCCCGTCTCGGGCTGCCTGGTTGGACTGGCCAGAAGAGAAGAAGCGTACTCTTAGAAGTGGTGGGCCTTGCCGATGGCGCGAGTTCAGCCCGCACACCTACATTTTGAGCGACACCAAACAACGCTACGAAGAAATTGAGGACAAGCCGGGCATGTGGGTGCCAGAGACTCTCTGGGACACGTTCACCACCAACCCCGAATCTGCTATGCGGGATCATGCCTCTGTACCCTCGGAGGCACTAAGCCCCTTCATACGGCGCAAGGACAAGATCGAACCTGCCTGGGGTGACGAAGACAACGTTCCTATGGAGAGTCCAGTTCTTCCCCACGTAAAACCGCATATGTGGTGCCAGCCTGGCATACGGTATGAGGATCTCATAGCAGACTGGTTTTATGGGGACGCTGAAGAGGTCTATCATTTTCACGTTGATCTGGCCGCTACAAGGGACGCCTGCGGGCTTGCCATCGCTAGAAATAGCGGTGTCTGTGCCATCGCAAAAAGCAACACTGATTCGCGCAAAGAGAAGGCGCCGTTTGTTGACGTTGAAGCAATTATCTGCATCAAGGCACCACCCAAAGGCGAGATCGATTTCTCCCTTATTCGTCGGCTGCTTTACTGGCTGAGAGAAGAACGGGGCTTTAAGTTCCGCCGGTCATCATATGATGGATGGCAAAGCCGAGACTCTCAGCAGATCCTCAAGCGCAAGGGCTTTGTCGTAGAAGAGTTGTCTGTTGATCGCAACAAGGAAGCCTACACCAACCTCAAAGAGGCCCTTTACGATGGGCGGCTGTTCTTTCCGCCAGCGCACGGGCAAACACAAGAGACACCCTGGGAAGACGTTGTGGGTATGGCTGAAAAGGGCGATCCCTGCGCAATTTTTCAGGTGGAACTAGCCCGCTTAGAGGACATCAACGACAAAAAAGTAGATCACCCCGCCAACGGTAGCAAGGATCTGAGCGATGCCGTTGCGGGTGCCGTGACACAGGCGATCCGCATGGTTCGTCTAGGCCGAGAAACACAATAAGGCGAGTAAAGCAAGCAATTGGGATTTTTTGACAAAATACAAGGTGCCGTCTTTGGCAACTCCCTCGTGGCTGGACAGGTAGAGAAGGCCCTCAAGGTGAAGGCAGCAGAAGCCAAGTTGCAACGGAAGTTGTTGAGGGCAGGCCCCATTGACGACTCAAGGGCGCAACATGTCCCCCTATTTCGCTACGATGAACCTTCCGGCCACGGCCCCCGCAAAATGCTCGGGGTTTCCTATGAGGTATTGCGCGCCTTTACCCGAAACAACCCATGGCTACGGGCTGTCATTGATATTCGCAAGAGAGAGATCGCCTCTGCAGACTGGGATATCGTTCCCGACATCGAACGGCACAAGAAAGAACTCGATAACCTCAAGCACCTTGTACTCTCTGCCTATCGATTCGAAGACAGGGGCCGTTTGCTGGGTAAGTTCAAGCCCCAATATCTCGATCCCAAAATGGTAGTTGATATTGTTGCGGCCACCTACAAAAAAGGGGCAGACGAACTAGCCCCTTCTGATGTAGCCTTTCGTTTTATGCTGGCACTTCAAGATCTCCAGCGCACCGCCGAGGAACACGCCGCGCCTGTCCGCAAGTTGTTCGAGAACCCCAACCGCAATCAAAAGCCTTGGGCGCACATACTGCGGGCTGTGGTGCCCGACATCCTTACGCTGGATCAGGGCTGCATCGAGACACGCCGCTTGATGTACCCCGAAACGGAGCCGGGATCAGGCAGTGCACGATCCACAAACCCCATTACAGAACTCCACTGGATTGACGGGGCCACAATCCGCCCCTGCATCGATAGACACGGGCAGTTTAGGGGTATAGCAGAAGGCAAAGAGAACGAGTTTGCCTTTGAGCAATGGTTGGACGGCAAAAAGACGGACGCTGGAGGGTTTAGGCTCTGTGACATGCTGTACATTCAGGAGAACCCCCAGACAGACGTACGAATGAAAGGCTACGGTTTCAGTAGGGTAGAGTCGTTGATTATGACTTCAACCCTCGAAGCTATGGCCGACAA
>Ga0180009_10004775_pt1 | contig 14804 bp, 10 predicted proteins | sample OS_PC_MetaG_FD_123537 | JGI IMG/M metagenome (GOLD analysis project Ga0180009, IMG submission 123537) | Groundwater microbial communities from the Aspo Hard Rock Laboratory (HRL) deep subsurface site, Sweden - OS_PC_MetaG | ecosystem: Environmental > Aquatic > Deep subsurface > Groundwater...
GGAAACCTTAGTCTTTCGGTGTGCAGGTTTCTCGCCTGCATTATCGTTACTTATGCCTACATTTGCTTTTCCAGCCGCTCCAGCATACCTCGCGGTACACCTTCGGCGCAACTGGAATGCTCTCCTACCACCACGTTTACACGTGGTCTATAGCTTCGGTAATGTGCTTATGCCCGATTATTATCCATGCCCGATCGCTCGACTAGTGAGCTGTTACGCACTCGTTAAATGAATGGCTGCTTCCAAGCCAACATCCTAGCTGTCAGTGCAATCAGACCTCGTTTGATCAACTTAGCACATATTTGGGGACCTTAGCTGATAGTCTGGGTTCTTTCCCTCTCGGCGCTGGACCTTAGCACCCAACGCCTCACTCCTGAGGAACATGTCATAGCATTCGGAGTTTGTCAGGATTTGGTAGGCGGTGAAGCCCCCTAGTCCAATCAGTAGCTCTACCTCTATGACACTTAACTCAAGGCTGCTCCTAAAAGCATTTCGGAGAGTACGAGCTATCTCTCAGTTTGATTAGCCTTTCACCCCTACCCACAGCTCATCCAAAGACTTTTCAACGTCTACTGGTTCGGTCCTCCATCCCGTGTCACCGGGACTTCAACCTGGCCATGGGTAGATCACAAAGTTTCGCGTCTACCCCCTCTAACTAAGCGCCCTATTCAGACTCGCTTTCGCTTCGGCTGCTTCCGTCAACGGAATTAACCTTGCTAAAGAGGAGTAACTCGTAGGCTCATTATGCAAAAGGCACGCCGTCATCCCGACAAGTCGGGACTCCGACCGTTTGTAAGCGTTCGGTTTCAGGTTCTATTTCACTCCCCTGTTCGGGGTGCTTTTCACCTTTCCCTCACGGTACTTGTTCACTATCGGTCTCTCAGGAGTATTTAGCCTTACCAGATGGTGCTGGCAGATTCCCACAGGATTTCTCCGGTCCCGCGGTACTCAGGATACTGCTAGGTAGTAAATTTGTTTCACGTACAGGACTATCACCTTCTATGGTCTAACTTTCCAGAAATGTTCTGCTACAAATTCACAGTCCACGTTGCAGTCCTACAACCCCGGCATTGCCGTAACAACACCGGTTTGGGCTGTTCCCCGTTCGCTCGCCACTACTTGGGGAATCACTATTGTTTTCTCTTCCTCCGGGTACTTAGATGTTTCAGTTCCCCGGGTTCGCTTCTCGTCTAGGACGAGATGACCATTCTTCAAATGGCCGGGTTGCCCCATTCGGAAATTTCCGGATCAAAAGTAGTTTGCACCTTCCCGGAACTTATCGCAGCTTGCCACGTCCTTCATCGCCTCTGAGAGCCAAGGCATCCACCGAACGCCCTTAATTACTTTCTTACTCGAATGATTTTTTAATTGCTCGATTACCTCGACTAGCTTAATTGTATTTTCTTTCAATATGTCAAAGAACTTTTATCCACCGTTGCTTTTGCGAAAGTGGACGGATTGCTCATTTGTACGTTGGCAATCCATTGTGGAGAATAAGGGAGTCGAACCCTTGACCTCTAGAATGCAAATCTAGCGCTCTAGCCAACTGAGCTAATTCCCCAAAACGCTATCAATGTAGTCCCGCGCAGATTTGAACTGCGGACCCCTACATTATCAGTGTAGTGCTCTAACCAACTGAGCTACGGGACTGTGAAGCTTACATCGATTCTGTAAACCGTACTTCCTTAGCTCAAGGAAGAAGCAGTACACGATGCTCGTTTTGGAAAAGTATAATAATGAAGTAAAGCCAAGCAGCAAATATCATCCCAGTTAATCAGGGATAATAGTGAACCTCTCTAGAAAGGAGGTATTCCAGCCACACCTTCCGGTACGGCTACCTTGTTACGACTTAGCCCCAGTCACCGGTTTTACCCTAGGCCGCTCCTTACGGTTACGGACTTCAGGCACCCCCGGCTCCCATGGCTTGACGGGCGGTGTGTACAAGGCCCGGGAACGTATTCACCGCGCCATGGCTGATGTGCGATTACTAGCGAATCCGGCTTCACGAAGTCGAGTTGCAGACTTCGATCCGAACTGAGACCAGCTTTCGAGATTAGCATCCTGTCACCAGGTAGCTGCCCTCTGTACTGGCCATTGTAGCACGTGTGTAGCCCAAGGCATAAGGGCCGTGCTGATTTGACGTCATCCCCGCCTTCCTCACTACTTGCGTAGGCAGTTTTCTTAGAGTCCCCAGCTTTACCTGATGGCAACTAAGAATAGGGGTTGCGCTCGTTATGGGACTTAACCCGACACCTCACGGCACGAGCTGACGACAACCATGCAGCACCTTGCAAAACGTCCCGAAGGAAATCCCGCTTTCACGGGAGGTCGTTCTACATTTAAGCCTTGGTAAGGTTCCTCGCGTATCATCGAATTAAACCACATGCTCCTCCGCTTGTGCGGGCCCCCGTCAATTCCTTTGAGTTTCAACCTTGCGGCCGTACTCCCCAGGTGGATCACTTAATGCTTTCGCTTAGCCGCTAACTGTTTATCGCTAACAGCGAGTGATCATCGTTTACAGCGTGGACTACCAGGGTATCTAATCCTGTTTGCTCCCCACGCTTTCGTGCATGAGCGTCAGTTTCACTTTGGTAAGCTGCCTTCGCTATTGGTGTTCTGTATCATATCTAAGCATTTCACCGCTACATGATACATTCCGCCTACCTCAAGTGTACTCAAGAATAGCAGTATCAATGGCAGTTCCCCGGTTGAGCCGGGGGATTTCACCACTGACTTACCATTCCGCCTGCGCACCCTTTAAACCCAATGAATCCGGATAACGCTTGCATCCTCCGTATTACCGCGGCTGCTGGCACGGAGTTAGCCGATGCTTATTCGCACGGTACCGTCAATCCCCGACACGTCGGGGGGATTCTTCCCGTACAAAAGCAGTTTACAACCCGTAGGGCAGTCATCCTGCACGCGGCATGGCTGGGTCAGACTTGCGTCCATTGCCCAATATTCCTTACTGCTGCCTCCCGTAGGAGTCTGGTCCGTGTCTCAGTACCAGTGTGGGGGATAACCCTCTCAGGACCCCTAGACATCGTTGCCTTGGTGAGCCGTTACCTCACCAACTAGCTAATGTCACGCATGCCCATCTTAAACCGCCGGAGCTTTAATTCATCCTCCAGGAGAAGAATGAATGTTATGGTGTATTAATCCCGATTTCTCGGGGCTATTCCCCAGTTCAAGGTAGGTTGCATACGCGTTACTCACCCGTGCGCCACTCGTGTATCTCCGAAGAGACCTTACCGTTCGACTTGCATGTATTAAGCCTGCCGCTAGCGTTCATCCTGAGCCAGGATCAAACTCTTCATTGTAATAAGTCTGTTAAATGTCTCTAGGATTCACTATTTACTCAAAGGTTAACCTTTGGCAGATATTTGCTACTTTACTTGGCTTACTTCATAATTTCAATGAACTTCTTTTTTTCCCCGAAAAGGGTTTGCAAAAGTAATACCTTTTTCACAAACCACAAAATCTTTTTTTAGATTTTTTCAGTTTTTTCTCACCCTTTCCGAAGAACGTCTTTTGATCTGTTTCGTCAAAAGCGGCTGCAAAGATATGAATTATTAATTCGAAAAATCAAGACTTTTTTTAAATATTTTTTTTGGAGTTATTAACAATTGTTAATATGTTGATGTGTAGACTTTTATGATTGAATTTTTAGGCTGTTTTACTTAAAATCCCGGGCCAGTTTCAAATACTCCTGGATAAAATGGCGATGATTCGCCCCATAATCTTCCATCATATCCTGTATATATAGGGGTACCTCTATGATATCCAAATCCGGCATTTATCTCCAAATTTCGTGATGGCCTGTATTGCATGTCTATCATAAATCCTTCACTCTGAGGTATATTTAACGTCCTGCTATCATGGATTTGGTTTCCGGGGGTAAAATCTTTATACAGGATACCGCTAAATCCCAGCCTCGAATTGACTTGATAATCGGTTCTTAACCAGAGCATTGCCGAAGTCACCGTGCCGGTCTTTTCCTGTGGCATCCCTTCGTAAACCTTTGTATTGATGAAAAGATTGCTGATTCGAACACCTCCTGATAGGCTAACTTTGCGGTTTATCCTGGCAGAAATTGACGGAGAGATGAATTGTGTAGTCATCGTTCCTAAGCCTCCCCAGGAAACAAATGACATTCCTGTGCTTAATGAATACCGGAGCTGGGTTTGCTTTATGAAAATTGAATCAGGTAATTTGCTGTTGCCATTTACTCCTGAATAGCTCTTATTTATGCTTAATCCTGATCCAGTATGGAATTCCTGCGATAATATCAGCAAGGGAAAAATTAGACCAGATATGATAATACAGATTTTTCTGAGCATACCAATAGTATTCCTGAGAATACAAATTTACTAAAACAAATCAGTTAGCGCATTAATGCCGAAAGGTTCTTTCGTGTAAATATCATGGAAACAAGAAGTAGAAGTAGTCCTGACCCTAATAAAACCAATGCTTTTGGCAATATGTGGATAAAAGGAAGTCCTCGCCAGAAAATGTCATAGAATCCTTGTATTGACCAGTAGTTTATCGATATTATCGCAAATTTTTGCATAAACTCTGGCATAATATATAATGGTATCATGCTGCCACCCAGGGTAGACATTATCAGGATAACAATGATGGAAATGATCTCCAGTTGATTATAAGAGCTGCAAATTGAGGCTATGAACAGTCCAAAACTGCTGCATGCGAATGCGGTGGCAAACATCATCAGCAGTGTTGAAACAATGCCGGATTCCAGTTTCAGTCCAAACACCAGATAGGCAAATATAAACATGATAAAAAGCTGAAACATTCCGATCAGGATGCCATACCAGAATTTTGCAAGAAGCATTCGGGAGGTTCGAACCGGAAGGGTCATCAGGCGGGAAAGCGTTCCTGACTCCTTTTCTGTTAAAAAGGAAGCTCCTCTGGTTCCCAGACTGAACAAGAGCATGATTACAGCGGTTCCGGCAACGGCTTGTATTAATCCCCAGCTTTGCTCAGATTCGGCAACCAGTTTAGTCTCCTCTGGCAGGATGTCTTGCAATATATCCTTCTTGCTAAATTTTTCTGCAACTATAGTTTCAAGTGAGGAAAGCAAGCCTGAGGAAAGGACTTCGGGGATGCTTTCCTGCTTGCTGAATTCTTCGTTAATGTTGGCCGATATCTTTGAACCAAGACTGAAACGGATCAATGGTGGCATAATCATTCCTTTAATCATGCCAATTTCCTGAGCCCTGGCTGGATCAAAAACAATTTCCAGAGGAAGCATTCCCCCTTTATGGAGTGAATCAGCAAACCCTTTATGTATAACCAGGCCAGCCGGGGCCTGTCCATGCCTGATCATAACAGTAGCCTGGTGTGCGTCGGTTTTTGAGATTTCCAGGAAATCAACAGAGTCGAGCAGTTGAATCAGGCTTGCTGAAGCCGGGCTGATATCGGCATCACTTACCAGGAGAATAAGACCCGAGGGTTTCTCATCGGTGAATACTCCTCCGAAAGCGAGTGCGAACAGTGTAACCAGTACCACAGGAAGCAGGAAAGTGAGAAGGACTGCCCGCCAGTCACTTAGCAATATCAGTAAATCCTTTTTTATAATATTCCACATATCAATCTCTTAAATCCAAGCCGGTAAGGTTAAAAAATACATTTTCGAGATTGCTTTTCCTTACTTCAAGGCTTACTATTCCTAATCCTTTGACTGAAAAACCATGAATTATCTTTTCGACAGATGAACCGTTACCATCAGTTCTTATCATAACCGTTGTGCTATCAATTAAATTGACTATCAGCAATCCGTTAAACAGTTCCTGCAGGGTATCAACAGTCACGGGTTTTTCCAACTTAACAACTACCAGGTCGTCTGGTGCATATTTTCTCCGCAATTCATCTATATTGCCTTCAGCGACCAGTACCCCTTTATCCATGATGGCAATCTTATCGCAAAGTTTCTCGAATTCATCCAGGTAATGGGATGTATATAATATGGTACAGCCCCTGGTGTGAATTTCATTAAGCAGGTTGTGGATAAGGTTTCTGCTTTGAGGGTCGATCCCTACTGTTGGTTCATCCATAATCAGGATTGCGGGATTATGCATAAGTGCAACTGCAAGGTTTATTCTTCTTTTCATGCCACCAGAAAACGTTCCGACTCTGGAATTAGCGCGTTCCAGGAGTCCAACCTTTTCAAGAAGTTCGTATGCCCTGCTTTTTAAACGGGTTTTGTTTACGGAATAAAACCCACCCCAAAAAAGAAGGTTTTGCAATGCAGTTAACGAATTGTATAAAGCAATATCCTGGGGAACTACTCCGATTTGGGATGCAATGGTCCTTTTATCGCTTGATACGGATGCACCGTTTACAAATATCTTCCCATTATCGGGTATTAATATTCCTGTGATCAACTGGATCAGTGTAGTTTTTCCTGCACCATTCGGGCCTAGAATACCAAAAAACTCTCCTTTTGAAATTTCAAGAGAAAAGTCGTATAAAGCTTTTCTCTCGTTATATGCTTTTTCTATGTTTTTTATACTGATCAAGTTCCGGAGTATTTATTAAGAATTGGTTTCGGCAATCCGATAGTAAACTTGTTTTTCTGTAATCTCCATTGTTATTATTTTCAACAGGATGAAATTTATTAGTATGGTTTCTGCCTTTTGTCTGGGAATACCCCCAATCCGGCAAAATTGTGAAAATGTGATCCTGTTTTTTTTCTCCAGATATTCCATGAGAAATTTTTCCTCTTCCCTGTACCTGATAGTAACATTCTTTTCTATTCCTGACAATTCCCAGGTTTTAAGAAGTATCCTGTTTGCCAGAAGATTTTGATCATCTACCCTTATATAGGCTTTCCAGAGGTTATCTTTGTATGGTGCCAGATGAGGCCTATGATTGCTGGGCGGAATGTCTACTTCGAGTACGATTTTCCCGTCAATATCCCATTCCCTGGTTGTAAACTTTACTTCAGGGCGGGAATAGAGAGTAGCAGCTGCTTCTATCATATAATATTCTTCATCGCTTCTGATGCCGGCAATAACTCCGTTATCTTTTACGCCAACTAAAATCTTACCTCCCTTGGTATTGGTGAATGCTACCAGAGTCCTGGCTATTTTCCTGGAGTCTGAAATCTCAAATTTAAAATCAAGTTGCTGATGTTCACCCTGTTCGATCAGCTTTTTGATATATTTACTCAAAACGCTCTGCCCTCCGGATTTTTAGCGATGAATGGCAAAACAGATCATGGAATGATGGTTTTACAGGAAGACCATATTATCCTTGGCTGTAATCTTTTCGCAATAGCAGCACTGTAACTTGGTATCCTCCTTATCCACAACGTGGAATTTCGTTGGAACGGCTTCGTTGTTGGTGATGCAATTGGGGTTGACACATTTGATGAACTTGCTGATCTTGTCAGGGACTTCGACCCGTTTCTTTTCAATTACATGGTAGTCTTTGATAATGATGATGGTTGCCGTTGGAGCAACCAGGGCGATTTTATTAAGTTCTTCAGCTTCGAAGTAGCGGTTGCTGACTTTAATAATTCCCTTGGTACCGTATTTTTTACTTTCGAGGTTGGTACCAAAAAGGATTTGTTCGGTTGAGCGGTCGAGGTTCAGGATTCGTATTGCCAGAAACACATTTCCGGCAGGAATATGATCGATCACGGTACCATTTTCAATGGCCGATACCTGTAATTCTTTTATTTTGTTTTCCATGGTTAAGCTATTTTTATTTTACACCCAGGATGGTTGCTAATAGTGCTTGTCTTACATAGACTCCATTTTCTGCTTGTTTAAAGTAATATGCCATAGGGTTGGCATCAACGTCTTCCGTGATTTCGTTTACCCGGGGCAAAGGATGTAGTATTTTCATGTTTGATCTGGCGTCTCCTAACATGGAATTGTTCAGGATATATGCATTTTTCACCCGTTCATATTCAATAGGGTCTGAAAACCTTTCTCTCTGAATACGGGTCATATACAGAATATCTACATTAGGTATAGCTTCCTGAAGATCAGTGTATTGATAATACTCCAGCTTATTTTCTTTAATATGCTGTTTGACATAGGAAGGCAGTTTCAGTTCCTGTGGTGAGACAAGGTGGAAGGTTGTTTTGAAATTGCACATTGCCATAGTGAGAGAATGAACGGTCCGGCCATATTTCAGGTCTCCGACAAAAGCTATCTGAAGGCCGTCTAATGTTCCCTGGGTTTTCTTGATAGAATACATATCAAGCAGGGTTTGAGTGGGATGTTGGTTAGCGCCGTCTCCCGCATTGATAATCGGTACCGGCGATACCTCGCTGGCATAGCGTGCGCTGCCTTCTCTAGGATGGCGCATGACGATTAAATCGGAGTAATTGCTGACTGTCAGAATAGTATCCTTAAGGGATTCTCCTTTTTTTACACTTGAGGAAGCGCTGTCGGAAAACCCAATTACTCTTGCACCCAAACGGTTTGCGGCACTTTCGAAGCTAAGCCTTGTGCGTGTGGAGGGCTCAAAGAACAAAGTGGCAACCACCAGGCCCTGAAGAATAGTTTGTACTGGGTTTGCTTCAAATTCTGCCGCGTAATCCAGGATTCGTATCTGTTCTTCCCGGGTATAATCATTTATGGAAATGAGGCTTTTATTTTTCATCGGGGTAGTATTTATGATGGATCTTGCAATGCGATAAAATTATGAATTTTTAAGCTCCATGAAGGTCATTGTTAATAACTTATGATTAAAAAAAAGGCGGCTCAAAAGAGCCGCCCGGTACCTTATTTATTAAGGTTGAATTTGCTGATAAAGTCATTGATGACCTCTGAGAGGTCAGGTGAACCGATTTCCTGGAGATCATAATAGACCCTTGTATTGGGTTTGTTGATCTTAATAATGCGGTTCAGGTCAATAGGGGTGCCAATTACCACAGCATCGCATTCGGTATTCTCAATAGTAGCTTGCAGGTCATGGCGTTGTTCATCACCGTATCCCATTGCAGGTAATAATGTTCCAATATTGGGATAGATTTTGAATGTTTGGGATAATTTTCCAACGGTATAAGGTCTTGGGTCCACGAGTTCGGCCGCACCAAATTTCTTTGCAGCCACCGTTCCCGCTCCAATTTTCATTTCGCCATGGGTAAGCGTTGGGCCGTCTTCTACCACAAGGACTTTTTTCCCTTTGATCAGGCTGGGATCATCAACCTTGATGGGTGATGCACCATCGACAACTATTGCTTTTGGGTTTACCTTTGAGATATTATCTCTAACAATCTGAATGGCTTCAGGACCGGCGCTGTCCATCTTATTGATTACAACAACGTCTGCCATTCTCAGTGTTACCTCACCCGGGTAATATCTGAGTTCATGACCTGGCCTGTGTGGGTCTACCACGGTTATCATAAGATCGGGAGCATAAAAAGGAAAATCGTTGTTGCCTCCATCCCAGATAACAACATCGCAGCCATCGGGGTCGTTTTCAGCGGCCCTGAGGATAGCCTCATAATCAACTCCTGCGTAAATAACATTACCCCTAACAACGTGAGGCTCATATTCTTCCATTTCTTCAATAGTACATTTGTGCTTGTCGAGATCCTCCACTTTGGCGAAACGTTGCACCTTTTGTTCCACCAGGTTGCCATATGGCATAGGATGTCTTACAGCAACAACTTTTAATCCTTTTTCCATCAGGAGTTCAATAACTCTTCTGGAGGTCTGGCTTTTTCCACAACCGGTACGAATTGCGCCAATGGCAATGACGGGTTTGGTGGATTTAACCATTGTGTCTTTGGGTCCGAGAAGCATAAAATCTGCTCCGGCTGCATTCACAATGGCGCTGACGCCCATGACCTTGTCGTAGGTCACATCGCTGTATGCGAAAACGCATATGTCAGCTTCCAGTTTTTTAATTAACTCAGGGAGATCTTCTTCTGCATAAATTGGGATACCGTCCGGGTAAAGTCCACCGGCCAGTTCAGCCGGGTATTTCCTTCCGTCGATATCGGGAATCTGGGCAGCCGTATAGGCTACAACATTGTAGTTTTCATTTCCACGAAAATAAGTGTTGAAATTGTGGAAATCTCTTCCCGCAGCACCAATAATGATTACTCGTTTTTTCATTACTAGTTCCCTTTGGTTTATAAAATTGATTCACAAAATATCCGCAAAATTAAAAGTTTAATTTAAACCAACAGGTTTAATATGAGAAAATTGTTAAAAGGACAGGATTACACAGTCATAGTTTATGCATTTCGTCAATTTGGTATCTTTGCCGAAAAAATCGGGGAAAATGTTGAAGGACAAAATAACAAAAGGTGTACAGAAGGCTTTTAGTGACTTGTATGGAAAGGAAATTTCTCTGGATTCGTCACAAGTGCAAAAGACGAGAAAGGAATTTGAAGGTGATTTTACCATCAATGTGTTTCCCTTTTTGAAATTTTCAGGAAAATCGCCGGAAGTTACCGCATCGGAGGTTGGAAATTATCTTGCAACTCACATGCAGGAGGTGCAAAGATTCAATGTGATCAAAGGATTCCTGAATATTGTTGTTTCAAATGAATATTGGATAGAAGCTCTTCGTGGTGCTTTTCATAATCTGCATTACGGATTAAACGAGGTCCGCGAAGATCTTGCTCCTGTGGTGATAGAGTTCTCTTCTCCCAATACCAATAAGCCGCTTCATCTCGGACATGTTAGAAATAACCTTCTGGGCTGGTCAATTGCAAAAATTTTACAGGCAAATGGCCACAAAGTAGTTAAGGTGAATCTGGTTAACGACAGGGGAATACATATTTGCAAAACAATGCTTGCCTGGAATAAATGGGCTAACGGTGCTTTGCCTGATAAGACCGGAGAAAAGGGGGATAAGTTCGTGGGTAATTATTATGTTCAGTTTGATAAAGAACTCAAAAAGGAGATTAATGATCTAAAGGGACAGGGCTTAAGCGATGATGAAGCCGAGAAGAGCAGTGATTTAATGATGCAAGCCAGGAAAATGCTTCAGGACTGGGAACATGGCGATAAGGAAACAAGAGCATTGTGGCAACAAATGAACCAATGGGTATATGATGGGTTTGAGCAGACCTATCACCGTATGGGTATTGATTTTGATAAAACTTATTATGAATCAGATACCTATCTCCTGGGGAAGGAAATTGTTATGGAAGGGATTAACTCAGGAGCCTTTTACAAAATTGATGATGGGTCGGTTTGGTGTGACCTTAGTGGTGAGGGTTTGGATAAAAAATTGTTATTGCGTTCCGATGGAACTTCGGTTTACATGACCCAGGATCTGGGCACCGCCCAGCTCAGGTATGATGATTATCATCCCGGTAAGCTATTATATGTGGTAGGGAATGAGCAAAATTACCATTTTGATGTACTACGGCTTATCTTAAAGAAACTGGGACGGGAATGGGCCGGCGATATTATACATATTTCATATGGTATGGTAGAGCTTCCTTCAGGAAGGATGAAAAGCCGTGAAGGTACCGTAGTGGATGCTGATGACCTGATGGATGAAATGAATGAAACGGCTGCAAGGATGACATCTGACCTTGGAAAGGCTGAGTTCTCGACAGATGCAGAGGCAAATGCCTTTTATACCATGATAGGTATGGGGGCTTTGAAGTACTATATCCTTAAAGTGGACCCCAGGAAAAACATGTTGTTCAATCCTGAAGAGTCGGTTGACTTTAATGGTAATACAGGCCCGTTTATCCAGTATACTCATGCACGGATCCGTTCTCTTTTGGCTAAAGCCGGAGAGCCTGATTATGAATATCCAGTACCCGGCAATATCCTGGATAAAGAACGCTCTCTCATGAAACTAATCTGGGATTATCCCAATATTGTCCAGGATGCCGGTGAACAGTACTCTCCTGCGCTTATTGCCAATTATGCCTTCGATCTTGCAAAGGAATTCAATCAGTTTTATCAGGAAATTCCCGTTTTAAGAGCAGAAAATGAAGCGTCAAAGAATTTTCGCCTGATCCTTTCCGCAACCACCGGGAAAATCTTAAAATCTGCGATGAATCTTCTTGGTATTGATGTTCCTGACCGGATGTAGGGAACCTTATCCCACTTTTATTCCCCCTTACCGAACCTTAAACCCGTCTTTCCGTAGAAAGAAATGATGCTACTATGCATTTTCCAAAAGTTGCTTCTTATTGCAGGAAACCGTCTGAAAAGACGGTTTCTATTTTTTATATGATAATTTAATGCTAATAATTTCGTAACCTTGCAACGGTTATGAATGTATAACACTGCAACCCACCTTATTGACGATCCACTTAATTTATCATGCTATTGCTTTGGACAGGTATGCCAAACGGGTATGATGTATGGATTCAGAAAATCAACCATAATCTAAGTTATAACTATGAAAAAAGCCAGATTACTTACATTTTTATGGGTTTTGCTTGCATTCTCAGGCCTGACCCTGATTCATTCCTGTCAAAAGGAAGAAACTCCGGAGGAAGAAACTCCTCAGCATGTTGTAGATGAATTCAGTGAAATTCAGGTCCCGCCGGGATTTGATTTTCAAACAACCGAGGATGTTTCGATCCGGATACGGATGGTAGCTGCGGAATTGCCCGCGGATGCGAAGTTAACGGTCTCCCTTTACAACGATTATCCATTTGCCGGAGGGGAGGTTATGTCAAAAGGTTTGATAGCAAGCGGGAAAGACTTTGAAACCACAATTGCCTTACCCACACGGATGGAGCATTTATGGGTACTTGCACGCTACGGTGAAATGGTATATGAGCTGAGGGAAGTAGCGGTTTCCGGTTCGAGTTTAACGGTTAACGTGGGAGAAAGCGTTAATGATAAATCAGAATACTTTTTCAATCCTCCTCCGGATTGTAATTCAGGATGTACAATCAGTTATCCCGGGGTTACCAATCAGAACATTAATATTAATGCCGGTGATACGGTTTGTATTCCTGAAGGGGCGGTATTTAATGGCAGGATTACGTTTACAGGTGGTGCTGCGACTTTGAAAGTATGCGGAACATTGGTTTCTACAAAGATTGAACAATGGAGTGGGGATCCTACCATAATTGTTTCTGAGACAGGAGTGTTCAGTTGCAGTAACTATCAAGTATGGTCGGGAACCGCTCAGTTCCTGAATTATGGTGATTCACTTGATTTTAATAATTCAACCATTGGGCTGGCCGGTTATTTTGAAAATAATGGGGATGTATACCTTAAAGGATTTGACATTTATACAGGAGGCGAAATGGTAAATAACGGTACCATGCATCTGTCGAACAAACTGGAAGCAAGCAATAACTCCACCATTACGAATAATGGGGAAATATATGCGCTAAACCATATAGAAATCAACAGCGGTAGCACCTTAACCAATAATTGCCGTATTGAGACGACCAAGAAAATCCTTATTTATGCCAATCTGGAAAATAACGGATATATGGAAGCCGGACTGGAAACAGAACTAAACGGCAATACAATTACTTTAGGAGCTGGGTCTTTGATGTTTTTAGAGGATCTGGAGGTAGGCAGTCCGGTCACCGGACCGGTTACCACATATGCCAGGTTGGATGTAAATGACAAGACTGAGATATGGAACGACGGTAGCCTGACCAATAATATAGATATCTGTGATGCTGACGGTATTGAAAGTCTGTATGGGACCTTGGGTCCCAACGTAACCCAATGTCAGGCATATGTTCCGCAGAACGGTGATTGCAATCCGGGAGCAGGAACACCAACGGATCCCGATACCGATGGTGATGGCGTGACGGATACCAATGATGATTATCCCAACGATCCCGACCGGGCATATAACAACTATTATCCTTCGGAAAATACCTTTGGAACCCTTGCTTTTGAAGACTACTGGCCATCACAGGGAGACTATGACTTCAACGATCTGGTGCTTTCCTATCAGTTTAATCCGGTAACCAATGCCGGTAATTCTATTGTAGAAATCATCGGTAAATTTAAGATACTTGCAACCGGGGCCGGATACAAGAATGGCTTTGGTTTCTCTGTTCCGATAGGATATTCCTCTGTATCCGCTGTAACAGGGCAGGAGATACTTGATACATATCTTACCATTTCCGGTAATGGCACGGAAGCCGAACAGAACGATGCTGTGATTATTGTTTACGACAACGTTTATAAAGCTCTTGGCAATATGCCCTTTGTTAATGTCTTGCCGGATGGCAGCAATACACAGGATGCAGATACAACAACTGTTGTTGTTTCCCTGGGTACCCCCATGGCATCGGTCGGTAACCCGCCGTATAATCCCTTTTTAATTATAGATCGTACACGAGGGAGGGAGGTTCATATGATCGATTATTTGCCAACAGATCTGATCGATATAGCCTATTTTGGCACTGAGGATGATGCATCCAATCCGGGTACGGGTGACTATTTCGAAACTACTAACCACCTGCCCTGGGTTATTAACATTCCTGAAGAATTCGAACATATGATCGAACGTGAGGATATAATAACCGGTTATCTGAAGTTTGTAGCCTGGGCTGAATCGGGTGGAGTCTTGTTCCAGGATTGGTATATGGATTTACCCGGATACCGGGATAACAGCGTTATTTATCCCTGATAAGATACATTCTGCTGGTCTGCTCAATTTTTTTAGGGCGTTAAATACTATTAACGCCCTTTTTTACATGTATGCCCAGGATTTGGATTCGAATGGAAAATGAGAATTGGGAATAAACAATTACAAGTTGCAGGTTACAGGTTTCAAGCAGCATGGTGTCCCCTGCAACCCGTCCCCAGCAACCAGCCCCCAGCACCCAGTCCCCAGTCCCCAGCACCCAGTCCCCAGCA
>Ga0180009_10004776_pt1 | contig 14804 bp, 13 predicted proteins | sample OS_PC_MetaG_FD_123537 | JGI IMG/M metagenome (GOLD analysis project Ga0180009, IMG submission 123537) | Groundwater microbial communities from the Aspo Hard Rock Laboratory (HRL) deep subsurface site, Sweden - OS_PC_MetaG | ecosystem: Environmental > Aquatic > Deep subsurface > Groundwater...
AGATTTCCTGTTGTGGTGACATTTCCTTGTCTAGAAATGCTAAATACATCAGAACCTGAATTTGCACGTATTAAGAAATCATTGATATTTGATGTTCCAGATGTATAGATGGCTAGTGCTGTACGAGATGCACTGGCAGAATCAGCAGTATTTTGATTTAAGGCAAATAAGTCTCCACCTGTATTGGCTACAGTATTGGAAGCGTATTGGCCCTGGAGGGTTTCTGAGTTAAAAGCATAAGGAACTGCGGAAAGACGTTTGCGAGGAGTCATTTCTGAGTCACTACCTATCGTGATTCCTAAATATAGGGAATCGTTATTAAAAATGTTGTCTGGAAATGCCACTTGGCCATCAGACACATCTCCTAATAAAATGGAGAACAAACCAGAGGTGACTGTGATTGGGAAAGATGCGACCGTTCCCGTCGGAAGGCCATTGGTTGTGCTAGCTGACCAGAGTTGACTACCACCACTTGAGGCATCATATATCACAAATCTCATGTTATATGATCCGTCAACAACAGGCGTACCAACGGCGTCCATCAACTTACCTTGATAGTTGACCGTGTGACTTATTCCTTGAGCCGCATAGGCAGTAGGGATTAATAATAAGTTATCAACAGATAGTGTTGATAATGAAATAAATCCAAGTAAACAAGTAAAAACAAAAAATTTCGCATACAATGCGACACTATAAAATTTAATATTAAATTTTGAGTGTTTTTGAACTCTTTTTTTGGAGTTCATATTTTTTATTTTGTTTTAGTTTCCCTTTTTATTTAAAAGGATTTTGTTTTTTTGCGCCAAAGTGATTTTTGTTTTGTTTTTTCACTTTTTGCCAAGGCTTGGCCATGGCTAGCGCTTAATAATATAATAGCCTACTTTATTAAAAGCTTATTTTTAAGCTAAGCTTAGCTTTTTTTTATCTTTATCAGCGTGTTTCTAATTTGTGGATAAAAAAGCAGCATACGATCCCAATGATAACGTATGCCGCCTTACGAAAAAGATATCGTCTTTTCGTTTTTGCAAAATTACGATTTTGGCAATCTTGCTTTTATTTTTGTTTTTGGACTTCGATTTCTCAAAGCCATATTAATTATATCCTGTTGTGACGAGAATGAAAGTTGTCTAATATTTTGACTCAACAAAGTTATTTTTGACAATGAACACACATGTTCGTTGCCTGTGTATAAAAACAAAAAACCACTAATAGTGGTTTAATACTTGGTGGACCTTGAGGGAATTTCACATCTCCCTCGATATTCTTGGGATCTTTAAAACCCTTCGGTTTTAATATTTCCGCCAACGGGAAACCTAGGTTTCCCAACGCCCTCCCTGTTCAAATCCCTCAATGTTCTTTAAAACAAAAAACCCGCTATTTGCGAGTTCTTGTTGGTGGACCTTGAGGGATTTGAACCCTCGACCTCCCCGCATTGTTGCGGGGCGCTCATGATAATGTAATAGACTGATTTAAAATCATCTGCTCAATAAATTTACGACTTTTCTTTCTTTTTAACTTGATCTCAAGAGCTCTAGCATGGGGATATTCACATACTTTAACAAATGCAAGATTCCAGGGGACGCCAGCCTTTGTTGATTTTGTTTGACCTCTATTATGCTCAGAAAGTCTTCGATCAAGATCATTAGTTGACCCTATGTAATACTTTCTTGTTACATCAGAGTATAGAATATAGAGGTAAGCCATGTATATATACTAACAAAAAACCCGCTATTTGCGAGTTCTTGTTGGTGGACCTTGAGGGATTTGAACCCTCGACCTCTTCCATGCCATGGAAGCGCTCTAGCCAGCTGAGCTAAAGGCCCAAAATCTTTATATTGTTTGGTATCTATTACTTGAGTGGGGGAATTGTGCCAAAAATTTAACTTAAAGTCAATGGAAGTTAAAAACATGCGCAAAACCATCAGTCAAAGCTATTCTATCTCTATTTATACCATCTTTGCGGTCTTGTTTTTTAAGCAAAGCATGAGCTTGCATGAGCTCGTGTGTAAAATCAAGCATTTCATTAGGATCTCCTACCGGGGAATGATGATGTAGTGCAATTTCTTTGGATATGTCCTTAATTTGACGAATAAGACCGGAAGTTGGTAAGTCCAAGTGATTCGATGAGTCCAAGCCAACATATACAATGCCCGCTAATTTTTGAGGCTCGGGAGTGCTATTTGATGTTTGTTGTGCAACTAAAGTAGATTGATAATATTTGGGTTCCTGCTTTTTGATGGGCTCAGGGATATTACCTGCCAGCATATCTCGGCTTTTTAACTCTGAATCTAATATTTCTAGTCTTATTGCCGGATGATTTAAATTTGGATATGCATCATCGGAGAGCCTTCTTTTCCACTCGGTTTTTTCTTGCTGTAATTTTGAAGAACGTCTTAAGCTGGTTTGAGCTCTAAGAATCGATTGATTTAACTGATTTTGTCTTTGCTTGACGATCTGTTGCTTTTTTATGGGATTAATACTTTTATCTTGTATTAATTGACCAATTTTTTCCCATTCTGATAAGAATTCGCCAATAAACTCCTTTAGACGATCGGCTATGTATCTTTGCTCTAACAAAAAACCCTTCTGCTTTCTAGAGGTTTTTTGGCTAATATCATTATTTACACCCGATTCGGATTTAGCGGAAAATAAATTTTTCATCCAACGACTTATTTCCATGACAATATTATACTCTAATTTGGTTTACTTTTCTATAACAAAAACCCCGGGATTATCCGGGGTGATTGTAATTTATTCTGCGGGTTGGGCCTGTATGGCGTCCTGATTATCTGGATTGCTAATGGTTTGTTCAACCGGTTTGGGGATTTCCGCTGTGGTCGGTTGTCCTTGTCCAGAGATGAGTGATTCGAGATAGGTAATTCTTTGTTTAACCTGCTCGTCTTCTAGATTGGTTTCTTGAACTATTTTGACTTGATCGAGAGCTTCTTGAAGCTTACCCTCCTCTTCATAAAGTGCCGAGAGATACCAACGAGCATTTGCATATTGTGGAGCATCGGCAACGATTTGTTCAAACATCTGCCTGGATTGATCTTTTTGTTCATTACGATAATAGAGGATGGCGAGCTGGAAGGCGACACCAACATCTTTACCATTGCTTAATACTTGCTCAAGTTTGGTAATAGCATCCTGCGTGCGACCCTGTCGCTCATAAACGAGTCCTAGGAAGTAGTGCGCAGCTGCGAAGTCTGCTTTAGCTTGTATGGCACGATTTAAAGATTCTGCTGCTGCTTCTAATTCTTGTTTGATGGTATCTTCTGCCTGCTTTTTAGCATCTTCATCTGTTGACTGTAAAAGGTTTGCTGCTTGATCGGCACGTAAAATGTGAATCTTACCAATTTCAGTACTATAAACCGGATTATTAGGTTCACGCTCGAGTGCTTTTTCAAAGTTAGCAATTGCAAATTCATCAGCACCTTCTACAAATGCGGAAATTGATTGATAAGTAATAGCCATATTCTCCCAGTTATCAACGTTCATTGGATTTATATCACTCGCTAATTTAGCCGTGTCGACCGAAGCAGCCACTATTTGATTAATCTTAGCCGCACCTTCTTGATCTTGGCTCAAAGTCGCAAATTCATTACTTGCCTTAATTAGATATGCCTGTGAAAGGTTGCGGTAGTAAACATCATTAAGACGATTAAGTGCAACTGCCTTGTTGAGATTTTCTATAACATCATCAATAGAACCTGAGTTACGATATGTAATAACAGCATTGGAATAAGCCGCATCAGCTGCCAAACGTTGTCCGGTTAGCCAAATGGTTGATAAAGCTCCAACACTGATTACTATAAATAATACTGAAATAATCACTGTGCTGCGGGAGTTTGCACCAGCATCCCATGTGAAGCTACGTTTTGAGATGAGTGCAGCTAATAATGCTAGCAAGAACCAGAATACGAAATGATGAGCAAAATTATAATTATAGACAAAGGCTAAGAACGCCATTGTTGCCCAACCCACAAAAACTGTTAAGTATGCTTGCCAATCATCGTCATTACGTTCTTTGACTAAATGCATGACACTTTTTGCTACTGCGGAAATCAGTAGGATTATCCAGAGCGCCATACCGACTAAACCAATCATGGCGATCAAGGTAAAGAATGTGCTTATGCCACGCTCAAAACGAATTGTCCAAAATTGAGATAGGTTAACTGCAGGGGAGCGATATTTAGCATAATCATATATCCAAGTTCCAGGACCTGTACCGAAGATCGGAGACTCCTGCAAAACACTCTTAGCGATGTTCCAAGATGCTGTTGTTGAAGGAGAAACTTCTGCTGGCAAATTAAAGTTGATAGGAGTTTTGAATATGAGTAACAAAATAGCAACACAAGCCAGAACTACAGGAACTGCGATACGAGATGGGTGCTGAATCTTCATGGAACGAATTAATGGGATTGCAACCAAGAGGACTAGACCGAATAATGCGGCTGCCCAAACTACCCAGAAATCTACAGCAATCATAACCATCAAAGAAACTAGTAGCGTTGCCCAAACTATAATATGCTCTATGACACTTGCTTTGGCCTTTTTACCAAGAATACATTCACGGTTTTGGCAACCAAATACTGTTAAGGAAGCCGCTAAAATCATTGGTATCACCATGTAGACACCCAAAGCATTTATCGTACCAATTGTATTGAATGATTGCGTCTTACTAAAGTCAGCCATCCAACCAAGGCTGAATACGCCGCTAAGTTGTAGGAATCCATACAAACCAACCAAGAGGGATGAGACTAGAAATGCAAATATATAACGATACAGTTGCTTGGTGGTACCAATGGTATTAACAATCAAGAAGTAAAATAAGACAAAGGCCGCGATGGTTGCAAAAGACCATTGCATTTGTCCAAAGTTACCAACCAAGGAAAGATAAAGGTCTTTGGAAAACAAGCTGGTTATCAACCAACCCAATGCAAATAAAAATACCACTAAATGCAACCAGGCTCTGGATAAAACAAATTTTTTATCTACCAAGGCCTTCCCTAGCCATGCTGTGGTAGCGACTAGAGCTAAGATGATTAGCAGTGTTTGCTTGTTTAACTCAAGAACATCAAGAGTAAAAGGCAAAAAGAATAACGGCACTAATATAATACTGCCATAAAGACAGGTATTGATTACGTATGCCAAAAATTTTGACATTCGTGGTGCAGAGCCTTTTCCGGAATCGGCTGCTGCGATTGCGTTTTGATTGAGCATAAAGTTTTTAAGAATATTTTTAAAAATATAGAAAATTCTTAACAGAATTATAACATAAAATAACTTTAAAAACACGTTTTGTTATAAACAGGTATCACTAAAAAAACTTGTTATTATTTTTTACTAGGAGATAGTTCTGCACTAAGATCTATAACCGCCTCCTTACGACTTGCTAAATCGATGTCAGGACTTGTGTATTTATCAAAACCTGGTTTTTCTATAGTAATGTAATAGACATTGTTGTCAGCGAAAAATCCGTAGCGTCCTTGCTTATCTGTAATTTGAGTTTCTAAAAGTTTATTATATTTTTTATCAAAGACACGCACTATCGCTTGATAAACTGGCTTCTTGGTCTTTGCGTCCAAAACAACACCCCATGGTTTTGCTTTAACAGGTAAAGCGAGTTTACGGAATAGTAAATAGAATCCTAGTTGTACCAAAACTATAGTACCAACCAACCATGAAGGTGAAATAGCAAATGCTGCAAGCGATAGAACTAAACCAGAAATTGCAACGACGTGCTGAATAATGCGTAAAAATCTACGGAAAAGAATCCTTCTTGGTGTTTCTGCATTTTCTAGTGGATCGATTGGTACATTGAGCGCTATAACACCATCTTCATCAAGGGAGATTATTTCACCGTGATAAATCTCTGTAAAATCTATATCATCTGCACGATCAGCAAGATATTGAGTTGGAAAATCATAATGTGGTTTTAAAACCTCTAATCTATAATTACCTTTCTGAACTTTGGTAAAAGTGTATCTGCCTTGTTTATCAGTGACTTTACTTTGTACTGTCAGGTTACTCTCTTTGTGAACAAGACGAACAATGGCAAATTCAATTGGTTGTTTGGTAAGCGAGTTATAAATAACACCCCATTTTCTTTTGCGCAGTCTACCAAAAAGTAAAATCGGCTGAGTAAATAAAAATTGCAAATAGGCTAAAATATTAAACAAAGTAATGGCGGCTGCTGTATTTAAAACAGAAACAACTACCAAGGCAGGAATTGCATAATCTTTGGTAGCAGTAACTAATTCGGGTTCTCGTAAGGATTGTTTTACGCTTACAACAGCGAAACGAATTTGATCTGGTAAATATTGTACAAAGGGAAAGGTTGATGTAACAACTATTGGCTCAGGGTAACGTAAGAGCGGTACTTTATCGCCAAATACATTTTGATCAACAGTGAAATCCTGAGTTCGTTCGGTTGTATAACCATCCTTGGAGATCACGGCGTAGTATTGACCGTTAGGTACAACAAATGCGAAAGATCCATCATTATTACTTTGAATTGGATTATATTGATTGTACAAGGATGGGTTCCAGATTTGCCATGCGCCATTTTCGTAAACATATAAGGTTACCGTTGCATCAGGAATGGGATTATTTTCTTCACCCAATTCAGCTTCGACCACCAAGCCAGGATCCTTAATCTCAAAAGGATCAGCAACGCCAGCTTGCAAGCCATCAGCGAAACTTACTTTTATATCCGTGTAAAACAATCCATTGCTAGGCGCTACAAAAGTGCCTTCATACGAAGTTCCATTTGCGTTTAAAGCCAGTGAATATGTATATCCATTAACAGTTATAAATACAGTGCTAACAGTAGCTCCCAAACCAGTCGTTGGAACAACTGCTAGAACAGATGTACCGCCAAGAACTCCATATACTCCAGCTGAGTTTGGTTGTAAAAGTAAAGTTCCGGCAGCGCCATAATATAAAGCCGTAACGGTTCTACCTGGTATTGTTGGTGGAATCGGAGGTATAACCGGAACAACCGGTGGAGTTGTTGTTGAAGGTATTGTTGGTGGAATCGGAGGAGTGGTTGTGGTAGGAGGGATTGGTGGAGTTGTTGTAGCGGGAGGGACTAAAACTCCGACAGGTGTTGCCGAGGCTAACGCGCCAGAAGCAAAATTACCATTAGAATCATATGCGTAAGCTGCGTAATAATAGGTTACACCGTTGGTTAATCCAGTATGCGTTAAATTTGTTGCCAAGCCATCATAAAGAAAAGAGCCATCAAAAGGACCGGTTGGAAAAGCATCCGTTCTGAACATGAGCTTTACCCCAGCAAAATCCGGTTCGGTGGAATGAGTCCAACTTAATAAATTCTGTGCATCACCAGGCGTGGCTGACAAAGTTATATTACTAGGTGGGGTTGTGTCTGAATTTGTAGTGAATGTATAAATGCTAGAAGTAGCACTTTCCCCTAATAGATCGTGAGAAATAACACGATAATAATAAAGTGTACCTGGCTGAAGCCCTGAAATGGGTACATTGTGATTAAGCACATTACCAGCAATAGTATTCCAGCCTCCCAAAGTTGGAGATGTGCCGTATTCAACTAAAGACGAAGCCGACCTATTAGTATCCCAGACAATTGCCGCAGAAGTATCAGTGATATTGATACTTGCAACATTGGAGATTATTAGCGGAGAAACCGAAAGAGTTGTAAAGGTATAATCAGATGAAGCGGCGGATTGAGCAATTTGATCTACGGACTGAACTCGAAAATGATAGGTTGTATTTGGTGTAAGACCCGTAAGATCCAAGCCATGTGATAAAACGAAAGATCCATTTGAGACTGAATCTCCGTAAGCATTAGTTAAACCATACTGGACCAAAGAGTTAGCTTGTAAATTAGTATCCCAAATCACACGAGCTGAAGTCTGAGTTATATTAATAGCTTGGACATTGCTAATAACGAGAGGCGTGGTACTACCCGACCCTCCACCACTTTGATATACATTTAATGGTAATGAGTTGGATAAAACTCCTGGTAATGAGTTGAATGCAGCGATTTGCCTATTGCCTACAGAAGTTATATCGGAGGCCAAAATATTAGCAGTAACATGAGTACTGCTGACATAGGTGGTTGCGCGATCTGCGCCATCAATACGGATAACCGTTGTGGAAACAAATCCATAGCCATTAACATTGAGAGTAAAAGCTCCGCTATTTAAGAGGACTGACGCTGGGTCAATTGATGTTATCTGTAAGGATGAGGGAACGGTTGCCGAGACTGTTACCGTATCATCATCTAAAATACCAATACCAATAGTAGTGATATCACCAAAGCCACCAGAAATCTGAATTGTATAGCTACCAGCAACAGCGGGATTGGTTAGTTGATTTACACCTCCGGTGGAATTTGTACCAATAGTTACAACTATATAATTATTTGCCGGCACCGTTCCTAGAACTGCATTTGTTGGTGGTGTTAAAACAATAGAACCACCGCCAACTGAGATGCCCCATACTCCGGCTGCAGCCACAGCTGCATGAGCATCGGAATTTTCTAGACCCGTAACGGCGCCATGAGATATATCAATGTCACCGACTCCAACTGCACCGAATGCAAAAGAAGATAAATTGATGTTAATGGTATCGGTCGGAGAATCTATACCGGTTGGTGTTCTAAATTTAATAGTGTGGTTGGCCGGAGTAGAAATCTTTTGCGAAGAAAGACTATCACTAGCCGGTGTAGCTTGAGCAGCCTGTACAAGATTGGAGCAACTAAATATAACCAAAGCCAAAAGTAGGGCAATGGACTTAAAATAACTTAAGATTTTTGTCTTTGAGATAAGCATTTTTGTTTTTAATTGCGTCTACCGAAAACACTTCTTTGATATTTAGACGCGGCGAGAACCCTGATTGCTCAGGATCCCGGGCTCCATCCAAATATTATTTTTTCTTGTTTAGTGATTTTTTATTGAGAGCTGCATTAACAATAGCTTTATTGTACATCTTCATGCCAAGGATGAATATGGCAAGTAAAACAATCAATATCAACAACATGCGCCAGGGAATTACCCAAAAGCTCACGGTTTTAGCTTCAAATGCTTTATTTTGTTCACCATATTTTGCATTTACGGTTGCCGTGTATTTACCAAGTGCAAAATTGCGCCATTCGTTGGTTAGGCCGGCCATAAATCCACCTTCAGCGACATCATTTGATTTTGCCCACCAGGTATTTAATCTACGAATACTGTTTGGTAACACTGCACCATTAGTTGGATTGGCAGGTAAGCGAGCGACCACACCGCCCCACATATTACGCACTTCGAGTGTACCCTGTGGTCTAAAGTGAACATTGCCATTATTCCTGATACGCAAGCTCATCATGGCCGGTAAATGAGAAAAGACTTTTTGATTTGATTCGAATGATTCAATCGTAGCGTATTCTATAATATCTCCTGAAATTTTTATCAAAAATATTATGCCTGTTTTGGCGGCTATACCAACGCCGGAATCATCATTTAAATTTGGAGGAGTGGTTGAATAAAAGATGGAAGCATAGTGTCCACCCGGTTCAGCATCAATCGGTGCTGTAATTTTATAAGGAACCTCCTCAGTGGTTCTGGGATTCACTGTCACGGCAGATTGAACATTCACCCATGATGGCAATCCGTCTATTACATCTTCGGGCAAATATTCCTGTTGTCCCTCTTCACCTTTTGGAGAAAAACTTTGTATGGTTACGTAATATTTCTCAGCATTGTCAAACTCATTAGTAATTCGCATTACACCCTCAACACTCATGCCCGGAGCTAGTTCATGCTCAACAACAACCGGTGAAACAATGACAGCATTAGCAGAATTAACTGACCAGATAAAAAAAGATAACACGAATGTCAGTGCGATCAATAAACTTTTAGCCTTCATAGCAATAGTAAACCTTAAAATATTAAATGAGTTATAGGTTTTTGCACCGTAGGGGAGAGCAAGCTCAACCCTACGGAACAATTTCTAGAACTCAATTTAGAAGTTGCCGGTAACGCGATAGGTGACTTCCTGGGTGTAATAACCTGCAGGAGTACCACCGGAAATAGCAGCAGCATGGGTGATTAATGTAGTGTCAGCCAAAGCAGCTACACGGAAACCATCTGTGTAGTTGATAATACCATCGACCACGGTTGGGACTGGAGTGTCATCATCATCAAATGGGTCTTCTTCAACAACCGGTTGATCATAAGCACCAGTACCAGCGTTACGACCACCAGCAGTAGCACCAACAACACGCATACCATAGCCTTCTGTGCCAGCTGTGACTGTTCCGTTCTCAGCTATATTGGTAAGTGTAGCAGCACCAGAACCAAGATCGGTAGCAGCTTGGATAGTTGTATCAAAGCCATTTGATGCATTGGTTTCTATCCTTAAGCGATAAGAACACGTGTTGACTGATGCAGCGGTAAGTGTGCCCAAATCACATAGATTGTTGGTTAATGGTAGGTCCTCATCAGTTGGGTCTGTAATAACGAAGGCTAATGTTGCGGTGACCAAACCGGTAACCGTGACATCGTTGCCACCATTTACATAGAACATGGTTGCACCAAAGTCACCCGTTGTACCACTGGTTAAAATAGCAACAGAGAAGTTCTCTTGTGCCAATGTACCAGCAGCATCAGTTGTTACAGGGACGGCGAAACAAAGCTCATCAGATGCAGGAGCTGCACCGGTTGAGGATGCGAATGTCCAAGTAGCGATTCCAGTAGCACCATAGACGAATGAACCACCAGCTGTGAAAGCCGTTGTCTGTTCAGGAGAACAAGCAATAAGCTGTTCGGTTGAGGATGGTGCTGAACCATCACTCCATTCCACGTTCATAGTAATGGTTGTGCCAGTTACATATTCACCAGAAGGAGTCCAAGTCACACCAATTTCAGCATAGCCTTGTGCTGTGGCTGAATCTATTTCACCAAGTGAAGGTGTAGTAGAAGTTACAGTCACACCAGATGCGTTGGCTGGCAATAATGCTACAGCCATCGCGAATAGAGCCATGAATGAAACTATTCTTAAATAATATTTGTTCATAAATTTCTTTATGTATTTTAGTTTTGTTACTTTTTATTACCGAGACTCATGCAAGCCATGAGCACTGCACTATATATCCATGCTTTTCCCCCTCATGGTGAAAAACACATCGATACACTCTCGACATTTTAGATTAAATAGTTCCCGTGCTAAAAAATCGCTTTAATAAAAAAGCAAAAATTATAGACACATCGACCTTTCAAGGAACCGTGATTACCTGACCCTGTCATGCAGGTAAACACCATACCTTGAATTAACTAAAGACATTGTACACCAAAATTAATCAAATGTTAAAAGTTGGCTGTTAATAAGTAGGCAACGCTCTGTTGATAAGCACCGGCTGGAGTCGCTATATCAATAGCAACTTTATATATCATACCCACACGATCGATATCTGCTGTGGTGGTACTTTTTTGAATCTCACGACTAGTTGTGGTTATAGCAAAGTCAGAACCAGTGCTTGTAGCATGTGCACCATATACAGCGCCTCCATATTCCTCTGAACTAAGCGTAACCTGTCCATCTGATACATCGTACATATTGGCAATACCGGTTGTAAATCTACCGTTAGCAACAATGGTTAGAGTGTAACCATTTTCTGCATTGGTTCTTACATCTGTCACAACAATACCAGTCTTTGGAGTTACATAATCTATTGTGCCAAATTCAATGTTCAAATCATTTAGACGATAGGCATAGTCATCACCTCCGGCTGGCGTGTCTGAAATCAAATCCGTCATACCATCCCACTGATCAACAGTTATAATCAATCCATTAATCTGACTGATTAAACCAACTATAAAGTTCTGATTTAATCCCTGATTTTCCACAACTCCGATATAGCTACCAGTGGAAAAATTAGCTACCGATGAAAGAGTCACCGTATTAGTAGTTGTTGCCAATGCTGTGTAAGAAGTTTGAGTTGAATTCTCTTGAGCACCCAATCTAAATGACAAACTAGGTTCGAAAGTTTCATCGTATTGGCGATAGCCGGCATGTAAGAGATAATTCGTACTCGTACCATATCCAGTTCCCTGTTCACCGAGCGTGTCATGCATTTGGAAATTGGTCGAAGTACTGAAATCAGTACCTCCACTATTAATGGAGTCCCAATCGATTCTATAATTTGTACTGGTCATGGCACTAACCACACTTGTATAGCTAAAAGCTAAAAAGAGAAAAAAGCCAATTATGATTCTTGTCATATTTCGAAATCATTATAACATGTTAAATGTTGCATGTAACACACAACTATATAGTTAAAACAAAAAGAAGCCGTGTAGGCTTCTTTAAAATTATAATTTTAGCGAATTATTTGCTTGTCCTTTTTACTGGATTTGAGCTGGTAGTACGATTTGCAGGCTTTCTTGTGTTTGGGGATGACGTACTACGCTTAGCAGCATTGCCATGAATCAAGAATTCATCCGTGCTTTCGGAAATATCAAAAAAAATATCACACGCCCCGCGTAATTCTGAGCTGGTAGATGAACCAAAGGCAACAACTTCAACAATTACACCATGAGCTTGAAGATATTCCACGCAAGGGACAAAGTCTCCATCTCCGGTCATAAGTACTATAACATCCACTTTTTCCGCTAATTTAACAGCATCTATGGTTATACCAACATCCCAGTCAGCTTTTTTAACACCACTGGAAAACTCTAATACCTCTTTTACACGCAATTCTATACCCCCACCAACCAAAGCTTCAAAAAATGCCATTTCTTCGCCGGTTTTGGATTTTGCCACATAAGCTATCGCTCTTAGCAGTTGACGACCGTTGGTTGCGGCTTGCACAAGTGCAGGAAAATTAAGCTTTGAATCATAAAGATGCTTAGCTGAATGGTACATGTTTTGCGTGTCTATCAAGACAGCAACACGTTGCGATGGACGTTTGATCATAAAAATTTGAATTTCGTAGTCCAATTAACTGAACTCGAAAATAATAAAAAATAGATTAAAAAAACCAATTATAACAAGTTATACGAACATCTTACTGGTTAAGAAAGCGGGTGGCAATAAATCAACCCGCAAATTGCGGGATGATTATATTATACTTTTAGTTTACTCATTAAATCGTCGTAAGACTTTGCGTCCTCGCGTTTGAGATACTTCATCAAGCGACGACGTTCACCAACTTTTTTTATAAGACCACGACGTGAGGAAAAATCTTTTTTGTGAGTACGTAAGTGCTCTGTTAATTCCTTGATCTCTTCGGTAAGAATAGCAATCTGCACCTGAGGAGATCCTGTATCTGTTGCGTGTGTCTTAAATTTTCCAATAATGTTCTGCTTGCGTTTTGGATTCAGCATACATTAATTGGCAACTATATTATTGGCACGATCCTTGGTGAATCATTTCCTATAATGTAGGTACCAGGTAAGCGCATTTGCGAGCTTTATTGAGCCTGCAAGGCGTAGTTAATTAGTGCGAAGAGATTATCATATAGATGGTCACTCGTCAATCGTCCAATCAATAAAGCCCCTGGGGGGCTTGGTGAGATGCTTGAGAGCAAAAGAGTAGTTTTTTAGCTTTACATGGCCATTATTCCATCGGCCAATGCATAAAAAAGGACAACAGCTGCAACAAGAAACAAAGAACTTATCATGATAGCTTGTTTGCGAACTAAGCCTTCAGGCGGCTCCATTCGGAAGGCAGCGTACTTGTACAAACTAGAAATAAATGGACCAATCATGAGTAGGGTTCCTAATAATATGCAAACCACAACCCAATCAGACTGAATCCAAGATGCAAGTACAAAGAAACCTAATGAATAAACAAACACTCCGACCCCAAAGATCCAAATCATGATTTACCCTCTTTGTGAAGAATTTTGACGCAGTGCGCACCCAAAAGAAACAGACCAACAAGAATACTTGCACCGACGAGGATGATACCAACAGTCTGGACAGATGTGGAGTGAGAGCTAGCAAAGGCTAAACCAATAAGCAAGAAACTGACTACTAGCAATGATTTTTCTTGCCCGTGCTCCAAGACTATGCGTCCTGGCTAGTTGATAAACCAGTAGAGTCCTCACCCGTCCAAGCGCCATAGATCAGGCTAGTAAAGTGCAAAAGCATACCCACTATGGTGAGCAGGCCAAAGATAATGTTGGCAATTGGATGAACATCCAAACCAATAACCAAAACTGAAAACATTACGGTAAGAGCTCCCGCTCCGCCGGCTAGAGTCAATTTGCTGATTTTTTTGCGCATTATACCTCCTCAAAGTTGTGCAAAGACCTATTTACCTGAACTCGCAGGATAAAAGAAAATGACAGCGATGTCAAGCATTGTCCGACGCATCAGGCTCGTATATAATATAGATTAATATGAAACTTTCCTCACACTTACGCGATTTTTTAACTTACCTGGAAATTGAAAAAGGTCGATCATCAATGACGATAGCGAATTACGATTTTTATTTGTCGCGTTTTATAGAGTGGGCCGAAGATCCAGATCCTAAAGATATAACTGATGAGTTGATAACTAAATTTAGATTGTATTTAAATCGTTTAGAAGATCCAAAACGTGGGCTACTAAAGAAGAATACACAAAACTATCACTTAATAGCACTCAGATCATTTTTAAAGTATTTAGCAAAAAAGAACATAAAAACTTTGGCACCCGAAAAAATTGAATTAGCTAAACAAGGTTCAAGAGAACCCGTATTTTTAGAAACATCGGACATGGAACAATTGCTAAATGCACCAATGAGCTCTGACGATTCGCCAATCTTACAAGCAAGGGATAAGGCAATTTTAG
>Ga0180009_10004777_pt1 | contig 14800 bp, 15 predicted proteins | sample OS_PC_MetaG_FD_123537 | JGI IMG/M metagenome (GOLD analysis project Ga0180009, IMG submission 123537) | Groundwater microbial communities from the Aspo Hard Rock Laboratory (HRL) deep subsurface site, Sweden - OS_PC_MetaG | ecosystem: Environmental > Aquatic > Deep subsurface > Groundwater...
TCCCGCGGCGCGCTACTCAGACGGGGGAGAGCTGGCTCCGGCCCTGGAGTCCACGCTGCAGGAGGCCGGGATCGACAGGGTGGAGAGCGAGATCGATCTGTGGGGCAGGGATCCGGGCTACCGCACGGATCTGTCGCGGCGCGTGGCAGATCGCCTCGTGGGGCAGGCGCGGCAGATCGGCTCTCTGACCGGGCGCGCCGAGCTGCTGGACAGGGCGCTGGCGCTCGTGCCGGACCACCCCGGCGCGCTCGAGCTGCTGGGGGGTCCGGTGCGTATGGCGGGCTCGACCGGGTTCGTCCGGCGGCGGTGGCCGTTTCTCGTCGCCGTTGCGGCGCTGGTGGCTATCGCAACAAGCGCTTTGCTCCGCCACCACGGTCGCCGTGACACGCCGTCCCCATTGCCCCCGCCTGTCCGGGTGGTCGCGGACGTGGCTGGACAGGGCGGCGCGAGGACCCCCGACGCCGCGGCTGCTGCTGGGCCCGTCGATGCCGCCCGGCTCGCGCGGAGATCGAAGCGGTCGGACGGGGGCCGCCCCCGGAGGGCGCGCCCCCCGCGAGGGCCGGGAGCGGTCCAGCTCACCACCGAGCCCTGGGCCGAGGTCGTGGTGGACGGCCGCTCACTGGGGTTCACGCCCAAGCTCCAGCGGTTCGAGCTCGCGGCGGGGGAGCACCGCCTGGAGCTGCTCAACCCGCTCTGTCGGTCGCGCAGATTGACGCTGCGCCTGAGCCCGGGCGAGACCCTGCTGCGCCACGTGAAGCTCGAGATCCTGCCGGCCCGCCTGCGGGTGCGGGCGCCCCGGGGCTGGACCGTCGAGGTGGACGGGCGGGTGGTTGGTGTGGCACCGCTGTCCGGGCCGTTGAATCTGAGCCATGGCGGGCACAGCGTGCGGGTCGTCTCCCCGACAGGGGAGCGACATGACCGTCAGCTGCGCCTGACCGCGGGGCGGACGCTGACCGTGGAGATGGGACAGTGATGCGACGAGGGACGCTGCTGGCGCTGCTGTTGCTCTGGGGCGAGGCCGCCGCCGCCCCGCCCGACCTCGCCCCGGCGTGGAGCCTGTTTCAGCAGGGCAGGACGAGCGAGGCCGATGAGCAGGTGAGGCGCCTGCTTCCGTCGCTGACATCGGCAGCCGCGCGGCGCGACGCCCGCCTGCTGCTCGCGGGCTGCGCCTACCTTCGGGGCGAGACCGCGCGGGCCGAGGAGGAGATCACCGAGGCGCTGTCCTTCGATCCGACCTACCAGCCCGATCCGCTGCTGCTCTCTCCCGATCTGCAGCAGCTGGTGCGCCGGGTGGCCGCCCGGCGCCGGGACGAGATCGCCCGCAGGTCCGCGGCTCGTCGCCCCACCGGACCACATCCGCCCGCCAGCAGGCCGGCGCCACCGGCCAGCCGCCCGGCCGTCCCCGCGTCCCGGCCGGTGACCGGGCCGTCGGGCAGTGCCCCGCAGGGGCACGAGGAGGCCACGCCGATCTACCTCGCCGTGATGCCCTTCGGCGTGGGTCAGCTCGCCAACGGTCATCGCGTGAAAGGCTGGGTGCTGCTCGGGGCGGAGGGGGCGCTGGGCGCCACCAGCATCGCCTGTCTCGGGGCCGCCCTTGCGCTGCGCGACGACAGCGGCCGCTACCGGTCCGGGGACATCGATACGGCACGGGCGCTCAACGTGGTCTACCTGGTGACCGCCTACGCCGCCGTGGGGCTGATGGTCTATGGGGCGATCGACGGTCTGTACTACCGGCGTCCAGGGGCGCGGTCGCAAAGGACAGGGTGGATCGCGCCGGCCGTGCTACCGGGTGGTGGGGCGCTCTCGATGACCCACCATTTCTGAAGCGTCACGCCTCGAGGGTCAGTTGCACTGGGGCAGGGCGGCGAGATCGACGGAGCCCCACTTGTGGGGGGTGGTGCGGCAGCTGACCTTGGCCGTGGTCCCCTTGGCCGCATCCCCCTTGCGCAGGATCTCGAAGCGGTAGGGAGTCCCCCCCGCGAGCGTGCAGTCCGCGTTGGGCACGATGCGCCAGCAGGGGCAGCTGGTGCCGCAGCTGGTGTCGGCCGGGTTGGTGAACTTGGACTCGTCGCACTTTGGGACCTTGGTGGCCGTGCCCTGGTTGACGCTCTCCTCCACGGCGCAGTCCGCCTTGACCAGGCAGGACTGCTTGCAGGTCACGCTGCCGCCGATCGCGTCGCCCGCCTGGCAGACCACGCCGCCGCTGGGCGTCAGGGGCGGATTGGCCAGGCACTGGGCGCCCAGCCCCATCACGGTGCCGGTCACCTGGTGCGCCAGCAGACGGAGCGCCGGGCTGTAGTCGCTGCTGCAGATGTTGACGTTGATCAGCTGGCCGTCGGAGGTGACGCCCTGGTTGTAGTGCCCGGTGCCCCCGAAGGCGTCGACCACATGCTCGATCCGGAGGCCGGGGACCGCCTTGCCCTGGGAGGTCTGGCAGCTGGGCTTCAGTACCGGGTTCTGCGCGTCGAGCCCCACCGAGACCTTGTCGGTCGGCCCGGCGATGGCCATCATCAGCACCCGCCCGGGCGCCTTGAGCCCCTTGAAGAACTGGACGTAGCTGTCAGTCGGGTGCAGCCACTGCTGGCCCGGCTTGCAGCCGGTCTTGGTGCCGCTGGCCACCAGGTCCGTCTGGTCGCAGGTGAAACCATGCTGGAAGCAGCGGAACGAGGTCAGGGGGCCGAGCGCGTTGTCGCCGGGGTCGTACAGCGCAGGTTTCGAGGCCGAGCAGTCATCCTCGTCGGTGATGATCACCACCGCCAGGGACGCGTCCTTGCGGATGAAGCCCGGGTTGACGTTGGCCGTTTGATCGAGCGCCCGGCGGGTGGACTCCAGCGTCTGCTCGAAGCCGCAGCCCCCGGTGCCGATCTCGACGATGCACTGGAACGCCTCCTTGACCTGCTGGACCGCGTCGCTCGTCGAGCTCTTCACGTTGGTCACGCCGTCGATGTAGCTGATGTACGGATCGGTTGGCGGCACGCAGCCGGCGATACGCGCCTGCGACTGCAGCTTGCCGCCGTCACCGCCGGTGGTCTCGCAGGAGGGCAGCCCATAGTTGCCCGCCCCGAGGTCGGCGGTGACCACCCCGATGTGCACGTTGGGGATCTTGTTGTTGAGCTTGGGCGTGCGCAGCGCCTCGATGAAGAGCGGGAAGTTCTGCGACAGGTTCTGCTGCTCCTCCGCCATGCTGTTCGAGTTGTCCATCACGAACAGGATGTCGACGTCCTTGCTCACGTCCTGGGGGAAGTACCAGGTGGATTCCCAGTAGCCCGGCTGGCCGTCGTGGCGCGGGCCGGCGTCGTTCGGCGCTGCGGCGCAGGCGGCCCTGCAACTGGAGAGCGTCGCTGCGCCGGCCGCGTCCTTGCCGGTGATCGCCTCGCAGGTGGCGAACTGGTAGCAGTCGGCGTCGCAGCTGTCGTTCGTGCCACACGAGGCAGACAGGGGACAGGACCAGGAACCCTCCGCGACGCCCATACACTGAGCGATGTAGCTGCAGGTCCGCTCGCACAGGTTCTTTGTGCCGGAGGAACAGCCGGCCATCGCAAGTGCGACGAGCAGAGTGAACAATCGGTGCAGGCGCATGGCGATCCCTCCATCCTTGACTGGCACAACGGCGCCGGTGGCCATGATATTCCGGATCGGACGGCCTGGCGAGGCTCAGCTTGTGACGCTCAGCTTGTGACAGCTCAGCTTTGACAGCGGGTCAGAAGCAGGCCTTGTACTCGCTGCAGCAGTTCTGCCCGACGCAGGGGCTGTCCTCAGGAGGCGCCGGCTCGCAGGAGAACTTCTGCGCGCAGCCATCCAGCGTCTGGAGGCAGCTGCGGCACTGCTGGGAGACGCCGCACTTGTCGGGGCAGCCGGTCAGGCAGCTGAAGCAGGCCATCACATCCAGGCCCATGCAGCTGGTCTGCATGCAGCCGGTCATGCAGCTGGCCATGCAGGCCTGGTACGGACAACAGGGACCGTCGCAGGCGGCGACGCTGCAGCCGGGAGGCCCCTCGGTCGGCTTCGTCGGTGTCTCGCCACAATGGTGGCTGCCGTCGTGGAGCATCAGCGTGACCTTGAAGCTGCCCGAGAGCTTGCTCTCCCCGCCGAGCGGGCTGGTGAGCGCGACGTTGTCGAAGGAACCGGTGATCTCCTTGCCCTTGGCGTCGGGGCACTGGTCCACCACGATCTGCCCGGCGCCTTTCGACTCGAAGATGCCGCCGGGAGAGGTGACGTTGAGGTAGGCCGGCGAGTCGAGCGCCTCCCCCGCGGTTACGCGGCCGGGCAGGGGAGTCTTCGTCATGTCCAGGCGGAAGAAGATCAACGTGCCGCTGCTGCTGACCAGGTAGACGGTGAGCTCTCCCCCGGCGACGGTGGCGGCGAACTGCTGGGGCACCGTGGTCTCGCTCTGCCCCGTGACCGCCGTCGCGCCGGCGCCCTCTATCTGGGCGTTCACCTCGTTGGCGTGGCTGGCATGTGCCCCGCCGTCCACGTCGGGACCAGGTGTCGTGTTCGGGTCCTCGCCACCGCAGTGAACGAGCGAGAGCGAGAGGAGCAGCGTTGCGAGGTAACGGATCATCGTACTCATTGTCTGACCTCCTGTCGGTGGCAGCCGCGGATTCGCCAGCTGGCTGGAGGAGGCGCGATGCAAAAGGAAGGCCAGCCGCAAACCCCTCCAGAATCAGGAGATCCGAAGGGGAGCGGTGCCAGCCGTGGCAGACCCGTGGCCATGTCGGCGCCGGGATGGGTTGAATCACGGACAGTTGCGTCTGTGCCAGATCTGGCAGCCGCCCGTGAACCGGCCGGGCCTCAGAGGGCTTTCTGGATCAGGTCCACGATGCGGGCCCGCGGGTGCGCCCCGGTGAGCTGGCCCACCACCTTGCCGCCGTTGAACAGCAGCAGCGTGGGGATGCTGCGGACCTGATACTGGGTGGGGATCTTCGGGTTCTGATCGATGTCGGTCGTGCCGAAGCCAACCCGTCCGTGGTACTCCCGGGCCAGGTCCTCGATCACGGGGGCGATGGCCTTGCACGGCCCACACCACGCCGCGGAAAGGTCCAGCAGGAACGGGGCGGACGAATGGAGCACCTGCTCATCGAAGTTGTCGTCGGTGACGGTGATCAGGTTGGTCCCGCTGGCGGACATGAGCGCTCCTTCTCCACGACGTTTGATCAGTATCGAGTTCATACAATGCCAGCCGATCGAGATCAAGCGGCTCCCCGACTCCGCGATTTTGGCTGGACGACGAGCGCTCCAGGATACACTGTTTCTCGCAGGATATTGTCCGGTGACGCAGAACCATGGAGGACTGCCAGATGCCCCGTCTCTTTGTTTCGCAGGCTCGGCTGGACGAATGGGTGGAGCAGCAGCGGGTCGAGCTCGAGAGCAACAGGATGACGCTTGACGACGGTCGGCGTTTCCAGCTGAGCGAAGCGGTCCTCTTCGCGGAGGTCGTCGGGGGGGATGCGGACCCCAACGACCTGGTCGGGAGGGTCAAGAGCAGGCGTCAGCTCGATGAGCTGGGTGCCGAGCACTACCCCGGCTCCGTGATCTACGGGGACACGGGCTACGAGGTGAAGGACGGCTACCTGGCCGATCCGCTCTGACGCTTGCCTGGTGGCGGGCCGGGGGCACACGGATGACCCCACTCTTCTTCATCGTGGTAGCGCTGTACGCGGCAGCCACGGCGGTCTACTTCACCTACCTCTTCGGCCGCAACGAGCGCGCGCTGAGGGTCGCCCGCCTGACGCTGTGCGGGGCCCTGGTCGCGCACCTGGGGATGATCGGGCTGCTCTGCACCCAGAAGCACAACCCCCTGCAGGACCTGCGAGGGGCGCTGAGCCTGAGCGCCTTGCTGCTGGGAGTGGGGTATCTGGTCTCGACGCTCCGGACGCGGATGGGGGCGGTGGGGGCCTTCATCACCCCGCTGTCGCTCGCGCTGCTGATCAGCGCGAGGATCACCCCGCAGACCACTGGCCCCGGCATCCATCCGCTGGGCAAGCTCCACATCGCCCTGGTGGCGATGGGGGTGGCGGCCTTCGGGCTGGCGGCGGCGGTCGCGCTGATCTACCTGTTTCAGGAGACAGCGCTCAAGCGCAAGCGCATCGGGCAGCTGTTTCGCCGCTCGCCGCCGCTGACTGCCCTGGATGAGGCCGGGCGCCGGTTGATCCTGGTCGGGTTCCCCATCTTCACGCTGGCGATGATCACGGGTGCGATCTGGGTCGCGAGGCTGCCGGGGCACGAGGGGTTCCGTGTGGAGTACCTGATCTCCGCCGTGACCTGGCTGGTCTTCGCGCTGCTGATCCTCGCGCGCTGGACAGTGGGCTGGCGTGGACGTCAGGCGGCATGGGCCACGGTGGTCGGCTTCGTGGCCACGGTGGCTGTGCTGGTGATCTACATCAGCCGGAGGATGTTCGGCGGATGAGGTTCGTCGTCGTCGGATGCAGCTACCAGACCGCGGACCTCGCGCTGAGGGAGCGGCTGGCCTTCCCCGCGGCCGAGCTCCAGCCGGCCCTCGAGGCGCTGCGGCAGATCGAGGACATCGACGAGGTGATGCTGATCAGCACCTGCAACCGCGTCGAGGTCTGGGCGGTGACGAATCGGGTCGAACACTGCGGTCGGAGGGTGCGCGGGTACCTCGCGCAGAGCCGCGGGGTGGATCAGGCCGAGCTGCGCGCGACCCTGTACCACTACGCGGACAGCGAGGCGGTGAGCCACATCTTCCGCGTCGCGGCGAGCCTCGACGCCATGGTGGTGGGCGAGGCCCAGATCACCGGTCAGGTGAAGGAGGCCTACGCTCTGGCGGCCGGCACCCATGTGGTGGGTCCCCTGCTCAACCGCTGCATGCATCGGGCCTTCGCGGCGGCCAAGCGTGTGCGCAACGAGACCGCCGTGGCCCGGCACGCCGTCTCGGTCAGCTCCGTGGCCGCGGAGCTCGCTGCCCGCGTTTTCGGCGAGCTGACCCGCAGCACGGTTCTGGTGATCGGCGCCGGCGAGATGGCGGAGCTGGCCGTGCGGCACCTGCTGTCCGACGGGGCCCGGGACATCCGGGTGGTCAATCGCACCTACGAGCGGGCGGTGCAGCTCGCGTTCCAGCTGGGCGCGAAGGCCCATCGCTTCGAGGACCTGCCGGGCCAGCTGCTCACCGCCGACATCGTCATCACGTCCACCGGGAGCTCCGACCCGATACTGAGCCGGCAGATGATCGCCGCCGGGATGCGGCAGCGCAAGCAGCGGCCACTGTTCATCGTCGACATCGCGGTGCCCAAGGACGTGGAACCCGAGGTGGCCCGCCTGCCCAACGTCTACCTGTTCAACATCGACGACCTGGAGCAGGTTGTGCAGGAGAACCTCAACGAGCGGCGCAAGGAGGCCAGGCTGGCCGGGCGGCTGCTGCAGGTCGAGGTCGATCACTTCGTGGACTGGCTGCGGCGGCAGGACGCGGTGCCGGTGGTCAAGGAGCTGCGCACGCATTTCACCACGGTCGCCCGCGCCGAGGCACAGCGGACGGCCCACGCGCTACGGCTCAACGGCGGCGAGCAGCGCCAGCTGCTGGACACCATGGCCGACGCCATCGTCAAGAAGCTGCTTCACGATCCGACCGTGGAGCTGAAGAACCATGCCTCCTCGCCCGACGGGACCTTCCTCGCCCGAGCTGCCCGTCAGCTGTTTCGCCTGCAGCCGGTGGACGAGGCCGCGGGGCAGGAGGGGCTCGACGAGGGAGCGGATCCCGACGACGCAAAGGAGCGGGAATGAAGCGGCTGGTGATCGGAACTCGCGGAAGCGCGCTGGCCCGCTGGCAGGCGGAGCACGTGGCGCGGCAGTTGCGTCTGGCCGACCCAGCCCTCGAGGTGGAGCTGCACACGATCAAGACCAAGGGGGACCGGATCCAGGACGTCCCGCTGGCCAAGGTCGGGGGCAAGGGGCTGTTCGTCAAGGAGATCGAGGAGGCCCTGCTGGCAGGGGATGTCGACCTGGCTGTCCATTCGATCAAGGACCTGCCGACCGATCTGGTCCAGGGGTTGGCCCTGGCGGCGATCACCGAGCGAGAGGACCCCCGCGACGCGCTCGTCAGCCGCGAGGGCTTGCTCTCGGAGCTGCCGCGGGGGGCCGTGCTTGGCACGTCGAGCCTTCGACGCCGCTGTCAGGCGCTGGCGCTGCGCCCGGACCTCGAGGTACGGGATCTGAGAGGCAACGTGGACACGCGGCTGAGGAAACTGGACCAGGGCGACTATGATGCGGTGCTGCTTGCTGCCGCTGGTCTTCGCCGACTGGGATTCGTCGATCGGGCGACCGAGCTCCTCGACCCGCGGCGGATGATCCCGGCGGTGGGGCAGGGGGCTCTGGGCATCGAGACCCGGCAGGGCGAGGAGGGGCTGGTCGCCGCCCTGCACCACGACGCCACGGCGAGGAGGGTGAGGGCGGAGCGGGCCCTGCTGGAGCAGCTCGGAGGCGGCTGCCAGGTGCCGGTGGCGGCGTACGCCATTCTCGAGGATGAGGGACGACTTCGCGTCGAGGCGCTGGTCGGCCACCCCACCGGTGACCCGGTGTACAGGTCGAGCGGCGAGGGGTCTTTGGAGCACCCGGAGGAGCTGGGGCGACGGGTGGCCGCCGACCTGCTGGGGCAGGGGGCGGATCGGGTGCTGGAGCAGGTCTACGGCCCCGGCTGGCGCCCGGGCTAGCTACTGGCGCTGATCCGATCCCGACTACACATCACATGCGAATCGGAGGCTCCCCGCGGCTGGTTGCGGTTGTGGTCCCGTGCGGAGCAGCCAAGCGCCCCATAGGCGCACAGTCCACCCCGGCGTCACGGGGCGCGCGGCATGCCGCCCCAGCGCTCGGCTCTCCCGGTCTTCTTTTTCCAGCTCCGCGCGGGCCACAACCGCCTCCGTGAAGTGGTCGAGGGATAGGAAACCTGCTACCCCGCGTCGCCCCAGTCCGCCGGGCGCGGGATCGGCACCAGGGTCACCTCTTGGGCCAGCGCCTCCGCCAGCGCCTCCGCCTCCTCGGCCCGGCTGGCGGGGATGGTCCACTCCACCTCCGCGCGGCCCGGCAGGGATGTGAGAACGGCGAGCCCCTCGTACGATTCCAGTACGAAGCGCAGGTATGCCAGCTGCGGCAGCTCCACGCGGTAGTAGCGCCGCAGGCAGCTGTCCGGGGGATTCCGGTCCAGTTTATTGCTCCTCCGCTCAGGTCTTCTTATACTGCTCTGGCCATCGGCGCCACGTCGATGTCCTTGCCAGGAGTAGCAAATGCGGCGTGCCGCCCCATTGCTGACGTGGGTATTGCTCGCGGGAGCGTGTGCTTCCCGGCCCAGCGGCAATCTCAACCAGCTCACGCAACGCGTCGAGGAGATGGCTCAGGGTCAGGCGGCGGACAAGAAGCGGATCGAGGAGCTGAACAACCGCGTCTTCATCCTCGAGGACCGGGTCGACACCAGTCGGGTCAACATGGAGAGCAGCGGCACGCCTCCCCGCTTGCCGGTGATCCGTCTGCGCCCCACCGCCGAGGCAGACCAGGGCCAGGAGGACGAGGGCGCTCGCAGCGAGGACGCCCGCAGCGAGGACGCCGCGCAACCGGAGGACGACGAGAGGCCCCAAAGGCCCGTTCGTTCCATGGTCGAGGAGAGCCAGGTGAAATACTCGGGCGCCGCCCGCGCGGGCGGGGGTTCCCGGCCCGTGCTCAGGCTCTACGGCAACTCCCCGCGGCCCGGCGGCGACGTGGCAGCGCCGCTTCCCGGCTCCGACCCCTCCACGGTCCAGGACAAGCTGGCGGTGGTTCCTCTGCCCTCGCGCCGCGCGGCCCGCAAGGTCGTCTCCGCCTCGGTTCAGCCGATGCGCGACTACCAGTCCGCGCTCCACATGTACCAGGACGGCAAGGTGTCCGCAGCGGCCGATGCGTTCGGCACGTTCATCAAGCGCTATACGCGCCATGACTACTCGGACAACGCGCTCTACTGGCTGGGCGAGTGTTTCTACGACCTGAAGAACTACCGGCTGGCGCTCAAGATGTTCCGACGTGTGGTCGAGGAGTACCCGACCGGAAACAAGGCTCCCGACGCGCTGCTGAAGATGGGTTTCAGCTACCTCAGGCTGCAAGAGAAGCACAACGCGAAGACCGTGCTGGAGCAGCTGGTGGAGAGCTTTCCCAAGAGCCAGGTGGCGCGTCTGGCTTCGGAGACCCTGGTCAAGATCCAGACAAACCAGTCAAGACCCGGAGGGCGAACGTGAAGATACGCCTCAAACTAATCATTGGCTCCTTGGCGCTGGCGCTGCCGAACGCCGCGTCGGCCCAGTTGGGGGTCGGCCCCATGACCCCGGTGATGCCAACGGCCCCGTCGGTGTCCACTCCCCAGACGCCAGGTATGCCTGGCCGCGGTATGCCGTCGATCAACCCGGCGGGCCCGCCGGGGGTGAGCGGAGGAGCACAGCAGGGGTACTCAGGCGGAGACTACATCATCACCGACAACGACCCATCGTTGTGGGGTGGCGTCAGCCGCCGTCGCGATGTCCCCAGCCAGCACGTGGTGAAGCAGGGAGATACCCTGTGGGAGATCTGCGACCAGTACTACGGCGACCCGTGGTCCTGGCCGCAGCTGTGGGCCTACAACAAGAGCATCACCAACCCGCACTGGATCTACCCCGGTGACCGGATCCGCCTGCTGGGCGGGTCCACCCCCCGACGGCTCGACCTCGATGCGGGCAGCGAACGGATCCGGCTCACCCAGGAGCGGAGAACCCAAACCGGGCCGATCACGTTCAAGCAGAACGCCTTCGTCGACGCCAAGGAGCTGGCCGAGGCAGGTGCGGTGTCGGGCGCCAACGTGGAGAAGCTGTTGCTCTCCGAGCGAGACGAGATCTACATCGCCCAGGACGACAAGCTCAGGCCGAAGGTTGGCAAGTCGTACTCGATCTATCGTGTGAGGAAGAAGCTGGAGAACCACAACGGCGACGACCTGGGCTACCTGGTCGAGATCATGGGCACCACCGAGGTCAAGCGAACCCCCAAGGGCAAGCACGCCTCCGCGATCATCACCGAATCCGTGCTGCCGATCGAGCGCGGCAACAAGGTGGGGCCGCTCCGAAAACGATTCAAGCAGCTGCCGGTGGTGCCGGGCGACAGGAACGTCGACGGTTTCGTGGTCTCCGGCGTGCGTGACAAGGTGCTGTTCGCCAGCGACGAGGTGGTGTTCGTCGATCTGGGCAAGAACCATGGCGTGAAAAACGGCAACCGGCTGCTGGTGGTTCGCAGCGGCGATGCCCGCACGCGCCTGCTGCACATGAAGAACGACTCCGGCGGGCAGTGGCCGCGGGAAGCCGTGGCCGAGATCTCGGTGCTGGACGCGCGCGATGATGTCTGCGTCGGGCTGATCACCCGCGCCCTCAAGGAGGTGCGGCTCGGCGACCGCGTGACGCTGCGCAAGGGCTACTGACGCAATTCCGTTCCTCGCGCCCCTGCGGGGCGCTCGCGGAATTCCACGCAACCTCCCCCTCCCTCGCCCCGATAACCCCCATGTGATGCCAGCGGACGTGATCAAGGAGATCAGCCCGGCCAGCCGGGAGTACCCCAGTCGACTCCGACGCCTCTGCCCCCCGCCGGGGCTGCGTGTGTGGGGTCGTCTCGAGCCCGACTCGCCGATGGTGGCGCTCGTCGGCACCCGTGGCGCGCTGCGGGAGAGCACGCTCGCGGCCCACGACCTGGCGGGGGAGCTTTCTCGCGCTGGCCTGGTCGTGGTCTCCGGCGGCGCCATCGGAGTCGACGCCGGGGCGCACAGCGGCGCGCTGGAGGCCGGCGGGCGCACCGTGGCCGTGCTGGGCAGCGGGCTAAAGCGACTCTACCCCGCGCGCAACGAGGCGCTGTTCGCGCGTATCGCCCGTGCCGGGGCTGTGATCAGCCCCTATCCCGACGACGCGCCGCCTCGTCGCGGTCACTTCCCCCACCGCAACAGGATCGTCGCGGCGCTGGCGCGAGCGGTGGTCGTGGTGGAGGCGCCTCGGCGGTCCGGGGCGCTGAACACGGCCTCTCATGCCCGGGCGCTGGAGGTGCCGGTGCTGGCCATGCCGCGCGGAGAGGGCGCGCTGCAGCTGCTGCGCACCGGGGCCGGGCTGGTGACGGAGGCCAGCGACGTGCTGCGGGTGCTGGAGGGAGATCCGCTCCGTTCCTTCCTGGAGCTGCCCGGCGACGCGGACGAGCAGGCGGTCCTGGAGCTGCTGCACGAGGCGGCCCGAGGGCTCACGCTGGATCTTGCGGCCCGGCAGCTGGGGTGGCGTGTCCCACGCACGGCCGCGGCGTTGCTGAGGCTGGAGATCGCCGGGTGGGTTCGCTCCGGCGCAGGGGGGCGGTTCGTCCGCACCGCATAAGGGCTATACTGGTGGCGGTGGTGTCGGTCATGGTCATCGGGGGCGGTCTGGCCGGGTGCGAGGCAGCGTGGCAGCTGTTGCGCGCCGGGCTCGCGGTCGAACTGGTCGAGGCCCGACCGGCGGCGCTGTCGCCCGCGCACCGCACCCTGCTGCTGGGTGAGCTGGTCTGCTCCAACTCGCTGCGCTCCGACGCCCCGCACACGGCCCCAGGCCTGCTCAAGCAGGAGATGCGCCGCGCCGGGTCGCTCATGCTCGAGGCGGCCGACGCGACGCGGGTGCCGGCCGGATCGGCGCTCGCGGTGGACCGGGAGGCGTTCGCCTGGCACATCACCTCGAGGCTGCTGATGCACCCGGAGCTGCAGCTGCGCCGCCGGGAGCTGGACCGGCTGCCCGACCGCCCGGCCATCCTCTCGTCGGGGCCGCTGACCTCGCCGGCCCTGTTCGCGGAGCTTCGTCGGATGGTGGGTCAAGGGCTCCACTTCTACGACGCCATCGCTCCCATCGTCGAGGGGTGCTCGATCGATCGCGAGCGGGTGTTCCTCGGCGCCCGCCGCGAGCCTGACAGCCGGGACTACGTCAACTGCCCGATGACGCGGGAGCAGTACGACGCCCTGGTGCAGGCGCTGCGCGACGCCAGGCAGGTGGTGCCACACGGATTCGAGGAGCCGCGCTACTTCGAGGGCTGTCTGCCAGTGGAGGTGATGGCCTCCCGCGGCGACGATGTGCTGGCCTTCGGTCCGCTGCGGCCGGTGGGGCTGGTGGATCCGCGGACCGGCCGGCGTCCATTCGCCGTGGTGCAACTGCGCGCGGAGGACGATGCCGGGAGCTGCTTCAACATGGTGGGGTTCCAGACCCGCCTGCTGCAGGCAGAGCAGCGCAGGGTGTTCCGCCTGATCCCCGGGCTCCAGGGGGCTCGATTCCTGCGCTACGGATCGATCCACCGCAACTCCTATCTGGACTCCCCGCGGCTGGTCGACGCCAGCGTCTGTCTCAGGGGGGCGCCGCACGTCGCGCTCGCGGGTCAGCTGGCGGGGGTGGAGGGCTACCTCGAGTCGGCAGCCCTGGGGCTGGTGGTTGGGCTGCTCGTCGCCGCGCGCGTCCGCCGCCTGCAGCTGGAGCCCCCGCCGGCGAGCTCCGCGCTCGGGGCGCTGGTGTCTCACGTGACCCGGCCACGGGCGACGGGCGAGCGCTTCGAGCCGTCCAACATCACGTTCGGCCTGCTGCCGCCTCCCCCGCGCGGCCCGCGCGACCGCCGCCAGCGACGCGAGGCGGTCTGCGCGCGCGCACTGGAGCAGATCGAGCCATGGCTGGCGCAGGCGAGGCAGGTGCTGGAGGTGCACCCGTGAGCAGCGAGCGCAGGCAGCACCCACGCGCCGATGTGCAGCTCGTCGTGTACCAGCGGCTGGGCAACCGCCGGGTCGCACGTCAGGTGAGCAGCATGAGCGCGGGCGGTCTGTTCCTGCAGTGGCCCGAGGCCCGGGTGCGGCCCGCCGATCTGCTGGTGCTTGAGCTCGAGCTGCCGGGCGGCGAGACGATGAAGCTCACCGCCGAGGTGGTCCACGTGACCGACGAGGGGGTGGGGGTCCGCGTGACCCGCGCAGACTGGCGGCGGCTCAGCCGGCTGGCGGGCATCGGCTGCGACGAGAGGTGATCGCGGTTTGGCTACTCGACGACGGTCGATGTGCCCGCACGAGCCTGTGATCCAGACTGTTGGGTGGGTCGAACATCCCGTCGCGATCGTTGCCTGACCGCGAAGGCACGCAGCGATGTCTTCTTGATGGTGTTCACGGTGCCGGTCGCGCTGTACCGGCCGCCCGAGATGGTGACGTAGCTCATCTGTCCGCTGTTCACCACAACCGCCAGGTTGCCCCCCATCGCCGCCACGCCATGCTTGATCGACTTGACCAACGCGCGCTCGCGTTCTGTGGCATCGCCGGGTGCGCTGGCCATACAGGGCCAGGCAAGGGGTAGGATCGTCCAGAGCCCGAGCGTCAAGAGCTTCAGCGGCGCCTGCGGGTAGCAAAGACCCTTACGCCATCCTTCACCATAGCCCCAGGTCCAGTAGAAGTTGCGGAAGAAAGCTCCCTGCACCATGGGAGCGAAGTCCACTTCAACCTCACCAAGGACCTCGAAGTCTGCCTGGCCGCCTGCACTGGCCACGAGCTTCGTGCCGTTCTCTTCGAGAGCCAGGCCCGTGGGCAGCGTGCCGGCAACGACTTCCACCTGGTCGACCGGCGTGCCTGCTTTCCGGCTGCTGGTTGCCAGAGTCGCCACCTGAGCGTCACGGTCCGGGTCAAGACGACCGAAATGGCGGACTTCGATCTTGGGATGGATCGTGGCGCAGCCGCAAAACAGAGCCGAAAGACCAAGAGCTACAAGAGCGAAGCGCATCGGACACCTCCTAGGCTTGTGGTGAAAGGCCACCCCTGGATCGGGCCCGGCCTTGCCAGCAGGTCGCA
>Ga0180009_10004779_pt1 | contig 14798 bp, 13 predicted proteins | sample OS_PC_MetaG_FD_123537 | JGI IMG/M metagenome (GOLD analysis project Ga0180009, IMG submission 123537) | Groundwater microbial communities from the Aspo Hard Rock Laboratory (HRL) deep subsurface site, Sweden - OS_PC_MetaG | ecosystem: Environmental > Aquatic > Deep subsurface > Groundwater...
GGATAGCCCCAGAGGACGTCCTCCTTTGCCCCCCACATCTTCTCTGCCTTTTCCATAGGTTTATTAAATGCCTGGGGGCGTTCCACGAGCATCGGAAGTATTTTTATGAGGCGGCTTTTGAAAGAGACCTCCACTGCCGGACTTGAACGGCTTTCAAAGAGCTAAAATGTTACGATTCTCCCATCCTGGTCATAGACATGGACTCGTATCTCCTCTATGGCTTAGGGCTCAGGGCACAAGGCGTAAGGAGAAAAAGGCCATCCAAGCAGATTGCCTTATGCCATATGCCTTGCGCCGTATGCCTGTGTGCGGCCCTTAGCTGAATACTGACCACTGATGTTTGAGAGCACCCTAATTGGATTTTAACTCAATTAGAGTAATAATTTTGGATAAGGGCAGTATAAGGTAAATGCCCTCATGTTTCAAAGGAAAAAGGCATGGCAGGATAAGGGGCAAGCTTCGTCCTGCGGGATACCTGCTTTCTGAAACTCCCCTTAACCCCGGAGATTGATAGAACCCCTTTAGCCACTATCCAATAAGCTACATGGTGTTCCCTACCTTGACGGGTAATCCCTCATTATGATAGCGTAATATATTGTAGCCGATTTTGGTTTCACGCCATAATCAGCTTAAGGCTGGTTAATTTTTTTCTGAATTGAGGTTTACAACATGGCCGGACCGTTAGCTGGTATCAGGGTACTTGACCTGGGACGATGGATTGCCTGCCCCTTCTGCGGTATGCTGCTGGCCGACCTGGGTGCCGAGGTTATCCGGGTGGAGAGGCCCGGTGGCTCCGAAGACAGGTTCGTAGGCCCGCTAAGCCCCAGTGGTGATATCTACAGCTTCGCCAATCAGAACCGCAATAAGAAAGCCGTTACCCTGAACTTTGAAAGAAACGATAAAGCCAGGGAGATACTTATGAGCCTGGTGAAGCACACTGACGTGGTGATTGAGAACTTCAGCCCAACCGCCGCCGAGGCCATGGGCATCACCTACGAGAATCTTAAAAAGGTCAAGCCCGATATCATCTTTGCCCACGTCTCCAGCTTTGGCCCTACCGGCCCCTACAGCCACCGCATTGGCTTTGACCATATCGCCAAGGCAATGTCCGGTTCAATGAGCATAAGCGGCTTCCCCGGTAACCGCCCAATCAAAGAAGCCCCGCCCCATATTGATTACGGCACCGCCTCGTTAACTGCGGTAGGAGTGCTGGCCGCCCTCTACCACCGGCAATTGACCGGAGAGGGGCAGATGATTGACACCACCCTGCTGCAAACCGCCGTTACCTACATGGCACCACAAATCGGTGAATGGGAAACCGGCAAGATGCTCCGTCAGCAAATCGGCAACCGCGCCTACTGGTGTGGACCATCGGACCTATATCAGACCAAGGATGGTAAATGGGTAATGTTGGCCTTTATCACCAATTCTATCTGGCGAAGGTTCACCCGGTTCATCGGCCGGGAGGACCTGGCCACCGATCCCAAATTTAAGGAAGAGTGGGACCGCTGGGAGCAACGCGATATCATCGACCCGATAGTTGCCGAATGGGCAGCCTCAAAAACTGCCGATGAGATATTTGCCGTCGCGGAAGAGGTACCCATCCCCTGCGGTATCTGCTATAAGCACACCGAGGTAGCCAGCGACCCCCAAGTCAAGGCCCGTGAGATGCTTACCGAATTACCGGCCCATAATGGACAGGGTAACGTTCTAGTTACCGGTATTCCCTTAAGGATGTCAGGGACACCACTCAAGATAGAGCGCTCCTTCCCGGCCATAGGTGAGCATAATGAGGCAGTATATCACGAAATTTTAGGCTATAGCCGTGAAGACCTGGATAAGCTTGAAGAAAAAGGGATAATCTAAGTTTTGAGCTGCACCCAAATCCACCGCCTAGGATGCCCCCTATTTTATTTTACTGGATTTTTAATCGGCATTGATGGAGGTTCTTCCTTCTTTTTAAGTCTGCCTTTTCATAAGTTCGAAAATGGCGCCCCCAGGGCCTCCAGCATCCAGATAGGCGAACCTACCCGGATCATGAATGAGCAGGGTCGCCCCTTCTGATACTAATTTTTCCATTTCCGCATCGACATCGTCCACGTAAAAACCAATGTGATGAACCCCTTCTCCCCATTTGTCGATAAACTTGGATTGAAAGATCCTACCTTCCAGACACTGAACGAGTTCGATCTCTACGGGTCCCACATAGGCAAAGGCCATTCTTATTTTCCAGGGACGTCCTTTAACATCGGTACCACCGTTCTCTTTAAAGGTCCATGGTTCGATTCCGTAGAGCCTCGACCAGGCTTCGATGACCCGATCGATGTCCTTAACCGCATAACTGATGTGATCAATCGATTTTACCTGCATGGTTCTTTCTCCTTTTTGGTTGATCCCCTCACCTGCCCGAAATGCAAGAGTGAAGTAAGAGTTTTAAGTGTGACAGAGGATTCAACAATAGCCAAGAAAATACTTAAAGTAACCGACAAAATATCGTGAGTCGAATTTTCTATCGACGGTTACCTTCATCCCATTCAAAATCGTGTATTCGCAAATATTATCCCCAAATAAAAAGTCCTATCAAGAATGCAAAATCTGACAGACAGATCTAAAGATCTTGAGCTATATGAACTAACAGATAACTCTTGACTTGAGCCAAAAGCATGGCATAAGAAGATTGAGGGAGATGGATCCATTTATAAAAGACGGAGGTTTACTGATTATGAACGAGAAAGAGGAGACCAGGTTGGTGAGGACGGTCTGTCCGGCCCATTGCGGTATCGATGCCTGTGGTATTCTGGCACATGTGAAGGGAGACCGGGTTGTTAAGGTGGAGCCCGCTGACTTTCCGAACCCCAGATACCGGCGAATCTGCCTTCGGGGTCTTTCCAGTCTGGATATTACCTATCATCCTGATCGGCTGAAATACCCTATGAAGCGGGTGGGAGAGCGAGGTGAGGGCAAGTTCGAACGTATCTCCTGGGACCAGGCACTGGATATCATTGCCGAACAATTCAAAGATATAGCCTCAAAACACGGCTGGCAGGCCTTGAGTTGGGTGCTGGGAGGTCCGGGGGCAGGCACGACCAAATTCGGGGCCTATCTGAGGCTGGCCAGCCTGACCCAGTCCACCCGCGTCAGTGCCTGGGGATACGGCGATGCCGGTCTCCCCTGCGGAAGCCGCGTCCTCTTGGGCACCCACACCCCTTATGCTCTTCTGTTTGGTTCCATTATGGGTGGTGAGTCTGTTCCGGATATGATTATTGCCTGGGGTACGAATCCGGGGGAAGCACAGCCTCTCAATATCATGCGTCCCATTATGAATGCCAAAGAGAAAGGGGCGCTGCTGGTGGTCATTGATCCTCGTTTTACGGTGACCGCCTCCAAGGCCGACGAATATCTGGGGGTTAAGCCCGGCACCGATGCGGCCCTGGCCCTGGGAATGATGCAGGTTATCTTTCAAAAGGAACTCCAGGATGCGGCATTTATCAAAAGACATACGGTGGGGCCTTATCTGGTGAGGACCGATACGGGTAAGTTTCTCCGCGGGAAAGATATGGGAGTAAAAGACTCTCAAGACTATGTTATCTGGGACAGCAACTCAGATTCCCCCAAGGTACGAAGTGAATCGGGGGTCGAGTCATCCATTTTGGGAACATACACAGTCAACGGCCTGGAGTGCAAGCCCTCCTTTCAGCTCTTGAAGGACCTGGCCGATGACTACCCCCCGGAGAGAGCTTCAGTGATAACCGGAGTTTCGTCTGACATCATCACCAGACTGGCCGAAAAGATCGGTACCTCGGAAAAGACCGTATTTGTCACGAACATGGGATTTACCAGAACATTTCACGGAGATATCTCCATGAGGGCCCTGGGAACAGTGGCTGCAGCGACTGGAAATATCACCGCCACTTTTCGGGCCGGGCATCGTCCCGCAGTGCTGAACTGGAAACCGTTTCTGCACGCGGACACCAGCAAACCCTCCTATTCGCGACTGGGGATATTGCAGCTCTATGATGCGGTCATCTCGGGCAAACCCTTTCCCATAAAGGCGGTTTGGTTTGCTTTTGTCAACTTCTTGAATCAGTGCGCCCACAGTAGCAAGATAGCCAATGAGATGTTCCCTAAATTGGATTTTATTGTGGCCACTGAGCTATTTATGACCCCAACCGCCCGTTATGCTGATATATTGCTTCCCGTATGCAGTTATCTGGAGTTTTCCGATTTCATCCCATTCCCCCATCCATACGTCCAACTCCAGCAGAAGGTCATAGAGCCACTTCATGAGTGCAGATCCGATGTGGATATAGCCAACGGCCTTGCTCAAAGACTCGGGTTTGGCGAGTATTTCGACAAGGGAGAGGATGGTTTTATAGATCTGATACTCGATTCCGGGGACTCTTCCATGGAGGGAATCACCAGGGAGAAACTCAAACAGGGGCCCATGACTTTAAATCCCATCCCGGATATGGGTCAGGAGATTGATATTCCCTTTTCCACGCCTTCGGGGAAGATAGAACTGTACAGTGAAGGCCTTCGAGAGGTAGGTCAGGCCCTTCCTGTTCAGCTGGATCCTCTGGAAACACCCCTCAAACCGGAAGGTAAGAAGTATCCCCTATCTTTTATTCAAGGGCACACCCGTTTCCGGACCCATTCCATGTTTGCCAATGTATCTGCTCTACTGGAACTAAATCCCGAGCCCGTGGCGGAGATCAACCCCCAAGACGCAAAAGAACGGAATATATCTGATAACGACATGGTAACCGTCTTCAACGACAGAGGAAAAACCACCCTCAGGGCCCGGGTAACGGAGGGGGTGAGGCCACAGGTTGTCAACATCAGTGAGGGTTGGTGGCTCGATCAATTTAAAGAAGGGAGCGTCAATCACCTCACCCATGACGTCATTAATCCCGTTCAGGAGGCCATCTATGAACCCAACATGCACATGAATGATGTGGCCGTTGAGGTGGTGAAGTACGAGGAGGTGGAAGGATGAAAAAGAGATTGGGACTGGTGATTGATCAAGAACGATGCATCGGATGTGAAGCCTGTACCGTGGCTTGCAAGTTAGAGAATAACTCCAATGGGCACTGCATCCGCGTTGAGACACAAAATGTGGCCCAAAAAGATACGCCCGAGGGGCGCTTTCCCGAACTGAAGATGGATTTTATGCCAAGACTCTGCAATCATTGCGCTGACCCGCCTTGCGTGGACAGTTGTCCGGTTGAGGCCCTTGTAAAAAGGGAAGATGGGGCGGTTGTCTTGGACCAAGAGAAGTGCGATGGATGTCAGTTATGCGTGGAGGCTTGCCCTTTTGATGCCATACTTTACAGTGGGGAAAAGGAGAAGGTAGAGAAGTGTAACCTCTGCGTTCACCGAGTCGACCAGGGATTAGAGCCCTTTTGCGTCATCTGCTGTGAAGGGCAGGCCATGCATTTCGGCGATATGGATGATCCTTCAAGCACGGTGTCAAAGCTGGTTGCCGCCAGAGAAGCCTTTCAACTGAAACCCGAGGCGAAGACCGGCCCTTCTGTCTACTATTGTCCACCCAAAGAGCGCAGGAGATTTTGAGGGGGCCGGGACAGGGTTTAGGCGTTCACAGGTTCAAAGGTTCCCGGTTCCCGAACCCGTGAACGGTTACAAATCTTTGTGCTGATAGCTGAATGCTAATAGCTCCCGATTATAGGTCAAATAGTACGCTTCTATTGGCTAAGACACCGCGGCCAGCCACTATCCGATTTATCTGGTTGGTCCCTTCAAATATCTGTGTCAGCTTGGCATCCCTCATGAGTTTTTCCCCAAACGTGTCTTTCATATAACCGGAACCTCCCAGGATCTGAACTGCATCGGTGGTCACCTTCATGGCAGCATCAGAGGCGAAACATTTGGCTGTTGCAGCCTCTGTGGAACAGCGGATGTTCTGATCCAGCATCCAACCCGTCTGAAGATACATGGTCCTTGATGCCATGATCAGGGCATTCATATCAGCGAGCATAAAGTGAACGCCCTGAAATTGTCCGATGGGTTGCCCGAACTGAACGCGCTTTCGAGCCCAATCCGCCGCCTGGTCGAAGGCCTTTTGGGAAATGGCGGTACAGACGGCGGCGACGTTGACCCGTCCCCTGTCCAGAGCCATCATGGCAAGCTTGAAGCCGTCGCCTTCCTTCCCGATGAGGTTTTCTTTGCTCAATTCCATATCTTCAAAGAATAGTTCGGCCACATTCAGGGCCCTGTGGCCCATTTTGTCCTCCACACGGCCCACCTTTATACCGGGTGTATCCCGGGGCACGGCAAAGCAACAGATCCCTTTGTTCCCCAGGCTTCTATCGGTGGTGGCAAAAAGACACAACAGGTCTGCATACTGGCCATTGGTGATGTAACACTTGGAGCCGTTAACGATATACCCATCACCTTTCTTTTCCGCCAATGTCTGCATGACTCCCACATCTGAGCCGGCTTCCGGTTCTGTCACGCAGAAACAGCCGCTCCGGTAACTCTCTGTCATGCGACCCAAAAATTTCTTCTTCTGTTCTTCCGTGGCCCCAACAAGGAGTGCAGCCGTAGAGAGGTGGGAGATACCCATCATCTGTCCGATGGCACAGCAGTCATAATTTAGGGCTTCCGTGAGAATATAGTGTGTGGTGTAATCCAGACCGGTACCGCCGTATTCCTTTGGAATATTGGTATACAGAAAACCCAGTTCATGGGCCTTTTTCAAAATGGCCTCAGGATACGCACCATCACGGTCATATTCCAGTGCCACGGGTTCGATCTCATTGGCGGAGAACTCTCGCGCCACCTTAAGCAGACGTTTTTGATCTTCGGTCAGGCTAAAATCGATCATTTTGGCTCACCCTCCTGTCCAGATATAAACATTGTTAGTAAAAGATCGTAATACCCTAATCGAGTCAAAACTCGCTTAGGTGTTATCCGTTAAATTATATCTCACCTATTTAAGAGATATGGAATAATGGTTTATGTCAGCACCGATAACTATTAACAAGTAACTGATAACGACCAATTGAGCATTTTTCACTCAATTGGAGTAACACTCTATCGCTTTGGAAATGTATTTAATTCAGTGGCATCTTTATAGTAAGCTTCATGCAATACTTTTTCCACCATCGACAACAATAGTCGCCCCATTTGTAAAGGCGCCAGCCCTTGATGCCAGGTAGATTGCTATTCCCGCCATCTCCGCGGGCTTGCCTAACCGTTTCAGTGGGCAGTTTCCTTCCATATCATCAAGATATCGTTCTATGATGAATTCCGTTATTTTGCTCGGGAAAAAGCCGGGGGCCACTGCGTTAACGGTAATATTCCGCGGCCCCAGATCCACGGCTAAAGCGCGTGTCAAATGGTGAACTGCGGCCTTACTGGCTGAATAGGCATAGGTGCCGGTCTGTTGCACTGTTGGAACATGAATTCCGTCCATGGAACCAATATTAATAACACGGGCAGGATCTTCTCGAGTAGCGGCTTTCTCAAGGAGTGATAGCAGATCACGGGTAAGCGCAAACATCGCATTTACATTTAGATTCATCACCTTTTGGAAAGCATCGTCCGGGTATTCTTCAAGGGGCGCTCCCCAGGTGATACCCGCATTATTGACTAATATGGACAGGCCCCCTTCTCGTTTTGTAAGTTCATCAACTAAAACTTTGCGTCCTTCAGGAGTGGCCACGTTTGCGGGTACAGATATGCACGGCCCGATCAGGGAAAGTTCTTCTGCCACCTTATTACATACATCCTGTTTACGGGACGAGATATAGACTTTGACTCCAGCCTCAACATAGCCTCGAGCAATCATTAAACCGATGCCTCTGGAACCTCCGGTCACCAACGCGGTTTTCCCTTTTATTGAGAATAGATCGGCTACATTTATCGCTTGTTCTTCATCCGTCATCTATCGCTTCCTCCTTAATTAAAAGATATCCTCCGGCTTTACCCAGGAGGGGATATGTCGGTAATACTCAGGCGGATTGGCTTCTTTGATACCTGTCAAAGTGGCTTTTACAAGTTCCACCTGCCCCTTTCTGTTCCTCCACTGGGACGCTAGTCCTCTCTCTTCCAATATGTTCAGATAGTTTAACAGGTCTTCGTCACTGACTGTCAGGAACTGTTTCATATCGGTAATGGTCATGTGCAAACCAGGATTGACTCGATAGTTCTCCGCCAATACCTTTAAAACATCCATCTCATCCTTAACTGCCGTGGGTGCAGGGGGTTTGCCCGCTGGGATGGGAATGTTCAGTTCATGGTCTATCATACGGATCGGGGCCTTGAGATCCTCGGCAAAGATTCCACTTCCCATTCTGTAAATTAACAGTCTCATGACCTCGCTTGTCCCAGCAGCTATATGATTGAGTTTCATATCGCGCATGATCCGTTCCACCGGGTAGATCTGCATCACACCGTTGCCCCCCATGCACTGGACCGCTTCCGCTGCTATTTCGAAACCTGCCTCAGTACAGAAGAGTTTGGCCAATCCCGCCTCAATGGGAACATCTCGTCCCAGGTCCGCGCAGTAGGCCGCATAATAGAGCAAGAGACGGGTTAACTGAAATTTCGAATACATATCCGCTAACTTGAATTGGTTGATGGAAATAGATCCGGTGGTCTGTCCGAACTGTATGCGTCTTTCCAGATGCTGTCTTGCATAGCGCATGGCTTCCCGCATTCCCCCCAGAGGGGCGGCGGCGCTCAAAACACGCTCGACGTTCAGACCACGCATCATCACCTGCCAGCCGTTTCCTTCGCCTCCAATGACATTTTCCACGGGTACCTTGACGCTGTCGAATCTCAGGTAACAGTTGTACATCCCCGCACTGCCGCACCAGTCATTTACCCTCTCAATGGAGAAACCCGGCATACCCTTCTCGATGATCATGCCCGTAAGATGTCTGTAACTCTTCCGATCGCCCGGATCTTCGCTTGTCTTCACATATGCCATGTACAGATCAGCCGCACCAGCACCCGTCTGAAATCTTTTTATGCCGTTGACAATGTAGTGGTCACCTTGTCGTACGGCTGTGGTCTCCAGGGATGCAATGTCAGAGCCTGCGTATGGCTCGGTCATGGTGATACAACCGAGCAGTTCTGCTTTGGCGAGCTTGGGCAGCCACCTCTGCTTCTGCTCTTCTGTGCCGTCATGCAGAATCTGCTGCGTTGCGCCGATGATAGATGTGGTATAGGCCGATGCGACCGTTCCGGCCCGACCAACCTCTTCACACAGGATGCAGGCTCCAGTAACGCCCCACTCCTTCTGATGCCCTCCATATTCTTCTGATATGGTAGCCCCGTACCATCCTTTCTCCCCTATTAATCTGACCGCTTCCCAGGGGTATTCCTTTTTATGAACACATTTTTCCCCGATCGGGATAAGCACCTCATCCGTAAACTTCTGTGCCTCTTTCATAAGCTCTCGTTGAGAGTCATTCCACCAAGGATAGTCTTGCATTTTTTTACCTCCTGTCTTATAGGGATTCCCTTTATGATAAATTGATAGTAGGGAAAAGAGGGTTGTGTGTCAACAATAAATCAGTCAATGACCCCTCCTAAAAGGGTCTTTAATCTCTCACACCAGTACGATGGTTCCCACCTACGGGGCAGGCAGAGTTCGCGGAGTCTAAGAGTATTTGGTCAGAATCCTTTGTTGTTTACAATTTTAGGCACTTTTTGCTATTAATTCACTTTATTGGTGTACTGATTTGACAGTTACGAGGAGGTTACATATGGATAAATTAATAAAAGACCTGGAACAACGTAAGAAGAAAGCCTTAATGATGGGGGGCCAGGCAAAGATTGAGAGACAGCACAGCCTGGGCCACTATACGGCGCGGGAGAGAATCGATCGTTTTCTTGACGCGGACACTTTCATGGAATTGGGCATGTTGAATCATTCCGATGATCCGGGCATGGATGAGAGGGGTCTGGGGGATGGGAGATACACGCCAACCTCACCGGACAGGTGGATGTATTTGCCGACGGTGACGACCATTGTATGGAGATCATGAAGGAGTTCTTTCAATACATGCCTTCCAATCCCTCTGAGGAGCCTCCTCATAAGACCACCAATGACGATCCTTACCGCCGCGTTGATGAGGTGACCAAGATCGTTACGACTCAAATGAACAGGGCCTACGATATGAAGCGACTCATCAAGGTGCTGGTGGATGACGACATCATCGATCCCAGAGATACGCGAAAATTCCTGTGTCAGGCACTGGAATATTCCTGCATGAAATACGGGACTAAGAGCCAGCGACTGCTTGCCAACTGGCCCACGGGGTATTAGCTATTACCTTAATTGAGTGAAAACCCAATTAAGGAGCATTCAGCAATCAGCATTCAGCGGTCAGTGATAGGATTTAGAAAGCAAATTTATATTTCATCCATATCTATCTTTAAAATGTGATATCATTCTTTTGCTGATAGCTAATTGCTGAGTGCTGACGGCTATCAATTGAGCGTTTTTCGCTCAATTGAGGTATTATTTAAACGGGCATAGTAGTTGTGAAAGTGGGCAAGGGCTCTTGCTGCCCTATTGAGGGATGGATATACCGGGATGCCGGCCTTTCCCAGCATTGCCCTCAGGGTTGCTCCCGTTGCAGCCAGATCCGGATCCCCTCCGTCGGAATCCACCGTAAATACCGTGGGCTTTTGGTGCTTCTTGCTCTTTACGAATTGAGCCGTTTCCGCAGTTGAATCGGACATATCTGAGAAGTGGAAGGCGATTCTTGGAATAAGCCGATCCACGACGATTATGTCAATGGACGGGTCCTCATAACCCAGTTCCAAGACCTCTGCCAGATAGGCAGCATCTTGAAAGATTCTGGGCATATCCAGGGGATTCCCTGCGTTCGCCCCTGCCAATGGCACAGTCTGACGAAGACGCTCCATCGTGTCATGAGAAAGAGCGGGGACATCAAGCCCCTCGTTGATACATATGTCACTGTAGGAAACGCCATTCCCTCCTCCACCGCCAACAAGAAAGACCCTCTTACCTCGGGGCGCAGGGAGAAGAGATAATGTTATAACGGCGTCCATCCATTCTTCCATGGACCGGACATGGATCGCACCTGTTTGACGGTAGAGGGCATCCCAAAGTGTCTGTTCCCCGGACAGACCTCCCGTGTGGGAAGCCGCTGCCATAGCACCCACTTGGGACTCTCCTCCTTTCCATAAGATAACGGGCTTCTCTCTGTTCACCTCACTCACGAGGCGGAAAAATCTCCTTCCCTCCTTGACACTCTCCAGGTACATGGCGATCACACGAATCTTTTCATCCCCGGCCATGAACTCCAGGAAGTCAGTACTGTCGAGGACCGATGCGTTTCCGATGCTCACCGCCTTCTCCACTCCGACCCCAAGGGAGCCGATATATTCTGTGAGGCGCTGGGTGATCATACCACTTTGGCCGATAACACCAAGGGTGCCACTCACACCGGGTATGGCTCCCCATGCAGTGAGGTGTATGGAGGGACAATATGGCCCCATGCCATTGGGGCCTATGACCAGTAGCCCTTTCTCATTTGAGATGGAGATAATCTGCTCCTCCAGCTTTTTCCCTTCTTCTGTTCCTGTCTCCTTGAAACCCGCCGTGAGTATATGAATGTGTCTCAGACCAATTCGGGCACATTCCTCCAGAATGGAAGGGACGTGTTTTGCCGGAACACACACCATGGCCATATCAGGCACCTCCGGGAGGGACGATAGGTCAGGATAGACCTTGAGACCGCAAATCTCTTTGGCATTTGGATTGATGGGATAGAGGCGCCCTTGATAACCGCCTTTCTGAAATCTTTCCAAAAAGCTCCTCCCCCCCAATCCTTTACTTCCCCTTGGAACGCCGATAATGGCGATATGTCTAGGGTTAAAAAACTGTTTGAGATTGTTTTTTACTGAATTCACAGACTACCCCTTCTAAGCTTCCCCCACCATTCTGGCGTACTGCAACATGTTGGAGAAAACTCGAACGGCCATCTCCGGAAAGAGGTATGAGGGAATCCGTTGTTTATCCAAGAATGTTCGAGAGGTCTCCACATCATTTTTATTACCGAATACAGCCAAATTCCTTGATTCTATTATCTCGTCAATCGAATACATCTCACCTCCAGTAACGAAAAATCATATTGGGTGGGGAGTTATTATATGAAAACCCATATGAAGTCAACCGGACCTTCAGATTCTCATTACCCCAATGGTGGAATTAAACCTTAATTGAGTAAAAACCCAATTAGAGAGCAGTCAGCTATCAGCAGTCCGCCTTCAGCTTAGGAACCTTAAAATTAGATTCATATCTCACCCATGACCCATTTATAATGTTGATGGATTCGTAAAAAGTCGTCACTCCGGTGAAAACCGGAGTCCAGAGCCTTCGTAAATCCTTGAATAGACTGGATTCCGGCCGTTCAATGAGCTCACGGTCCTGAGCTTGTCGAAGGACTTTCGCCGGAATGACAGAAAGAGTGGTTTTCGACTTTTTACGAATATATCAATGTTGTATTAAAAAAGATTAAGCTGATCGCCCGTAGCTGAGTGCTGATAGCTCCCAATTGAGCGCTTTCGCTCAATTGGGGTTAAAGCTCCTCAGGGGTAAAAGAGACCACATCGTCTATTCTGCTCTTGTTGGCAAAAAGCATGACAAGTCTGTCCACTCCAAGAGCGATACCCGCACAAGGGGGCATATGAGGAAGGGATTTGAGGAATTTTTCAGGGACGGGATATACTGTTTTTCCAAGTTGCTGTCTTTGTTTTAGGTCCCTATCAAACCTTGCCTTCTGTTCACGAGCATCCGTCAACTCTGAAAAGGCATTGGCCATTTCAAGCCCACCCATATATAACTCAAACCTTTCCGCCAGTCCAGGTTCGTTCTCCTTTAATCGTGCCAGGGCAGCAAGGGTTGCAGGGTAATCATAAAGGAATGTGGGTTTCGGTATGCCCACGCGGGGTTCGATCTCCTTCACCATAACCTCATCAAAACGACCCGATTCCAGGGCATTCTCCATGTCAATGGATGCAAAACGTCGAAAGGCCTCTTTGACGGAGATTCGGTCCCATGGCGTTCTGAGATCAATTTCCCTCTCCGAGTACTCGATCTTGTTCCCAAACCCCTGATCATGGGCCACAAAGAGGATCATCTTTTCGCACTCATCCATAAGCCCCATGTAATCTATTCCGGTATGGTACCACTCGAGGAGACTAAATTCGGGCAGGTGAAGCTCCCCCCTCTCGCCATGCCTGAAGCATCTGCATATCTGAAATATCTTTGGGTATCCGGCAGAGAGCAGTCGCTTCATGCACAGTTCCGGGGACGTATGCAGGAACCGGTCCTCGACTTTAATGGCATCAATGTGAACTTCAGGGGCAGGGGCAGGGATAAGGTGGGGAGTCTCGATCTCTAAGTAACCCTGTTCGATAAAGAAGCGTCTAATGGACTGGATAATCCTGGCACGCAACCAGAGGTTGGATTTCCTGGCGGGTAATCTTCCGTGTTCCTCCGGAGGGGAACTATTCTTTGACCCGGGTGACATATTCCCCGGTTCTCGTGTCAACGGTTATCCTGGTTCCCTCCTCAATAAATGGCGGGACACGAAGAGTATAGCCTGTCTCTAAGGTAATGGGCTTACTATCACCGGACACTGAATCACCCTTGACCCATGGGTCTGCCTGGGTTACCACGAGATCAACAAAATTGGGCAGTGTGATTCCTATGGGTTTACCTTCAAAAAGGAGCATATCAACTTCCAAGTTGTCTATCAGATAGTTCTTTGCATCCCCTACCTGTTCTTCCGTAAGCATTGATTGGTCATATTTTTCAACATCCATGAAATAGAATTCATTTTCCTGATTGTAAAGATATTGCATCTTTCGTTGTTCCAGATTGGCGGGCTCAAAAGTATCCACGGAACGGTAGGTACGATCGATAATAACCCCTGTTATCATATTCCTGAGTTTGCATCGGTATAGGGCCTGTCCCTTTCCCGGCTTGGAGAATTGAAAATCGATAATGGTATAGGGCTCTTTGTCAATCTGAATCTTAAGACCCTTTCTCAGATCACTTGCATTGTACATCTTACCTAGCTCTTTTTTTCATCCTCTCGATATTGTTTTAGCCTAGATTGAACGATTTAACTTTTCAAGTTTCGTATCTCCGGATTTCCCGGATCCGGATGTTGGGAATATAGGTAAGAGATGTTTCTGTGTCAAGGACAAAACAAAGGTGGAAAGTTGAATTTTATTGAAAATCCTATGGTTTTTGATTAATCTAACCCTTTATGGATGTTTAATCTGAGTCTGTTCAGTCCCTCCGTATTACCTTGAGAGTTTGGCAAGAAAGATACAGTAAAATTTGGAGAATATTTTTAGACTATACTGAATTAATTTTATAGAGGAAGAGTCAACGTGCTTTTTTGTAGACGAAATCATCAGCGTTTTCGTCTTAATAGGAACCATAAATTTAGCGAAGCTTCGCCTCAAAACGACAAATTGATGGAGTAAATATCCCCTTGCTTGAGGCGAACCGATGCTGGATGCTTGATACTCGATACTGGATAGAAAGAAAATATATTCCTTATTAATCCAGCATCCAGGAACCAGCATCCAGTATCCGCTGGCACTATCACAAAAGTGTGATACAAAAACTTGACATAAATTTTTAAATATTAGTTTATCCTAAATTGAGCGATTTTGGCGAGCAACGAATGGCAAGCATTCTGGATTCCGGCTTTCGCCGGAATGACGAAAAAACCTGACTGGTTCTCGTCATGCCGGGCTTGAGGAGCCTGCCCCGCACC
>Ga0180009_10004780_pt1 | contig 14795 bp, 16 predicted proteins | sample OS_PC_MetaG_FD_123537 | JGI IMG/M metagenome (GOLD analysis project Ga0180009, IMG submission 123537) | Groundwater microbial communities from the Aspo Hard Rock Laboratory (HRL) deep subsurface site, Sweden - OS_PC_MetaG | ecosystem: Environmental > Aquatic > Deep subsurface > Groundwater...
AATCAGGGTAATAATAATCTTTTCCTTGTCGATCGATAAATCTACCGTATCATTTTGCCTTAGGTTTGCATTTATTGCGAATGATTTGGGAATTCGTAATGCAAGGCTATTGCCCCATTTTTGAATTTTAGTTTGCATATTGCGCCTCCACATAAAAAAAACATGACTTCTAAAATGTATCTACAATGAATACACTTCTGGTGAGATAAAATTGCATTATCTTATTTAGAAGGCACAGAATCGCAGCGTTGACCCGCGCGCACGGCAGATGTGAGCTGGCTTGTCCGCGGACATCCGACGAGCGCAGTCGCACGGAACGTCAATGATGAGCAGGGCCGAATAAATGGCGTAATAGTTCAAATAAAAAAGACACTTAAATCAATGGCAACAGATTCCGAAATGCCCCGGCTTTAGGCATCTGCTCAATCATTTTATTAGCCTATTACAGCGATTTTCTGGCTGATTTAACTTCGTAAAGGGATTGATTTTCACAGACTTGCATTTGACCTGAATGGTCAGCTACCGTTTTCTCGAATATCAATTCCGTATTTATAAAGAGATTGCTGCTTTCTTTTTTCAAATATCGCGCGGCCATACGACAATATTCAGGTTCAATATCGATTCCTATGCTATTTCTTCCAAATCTTAAGGCCGCTATCATTGTTGTACCGGTACCGCAGAATGGGTCGAGAACTGTGTCTCCGTGAAAGGAAAACATTCTGATCAAACGAGTTGCAAGCTCCAGAGGAAATGGGGCGGGATGAATTCTGGTTGATGCACCGGTGATATTCCATATCTGTTGAAACCAGGTATCAAAATCTTTTTTATCGATTTTGCTTAACTTTCTTTGCTCCTCAGTAGGTTTACGATAGCCGCCGGGCTTTCTCTGCATTAATATAAATTCCACATCATTCTTTATGATTGCATTTGGCTCATAGGGTTTTCCTAAGAATTTTGATCCGTTTTCGACTTCAAAACTTGCGTTTGAAATTTTATACCAAATAATGGGATTAAGATTATCAAAGCCAATTTTCCGGCATAAAACACAGATATCCGCGTGCAAAGGAAAAACAAGGTGTCGTCCAAAACTTTTCCTTGAAACACATACATCACCGACAACACAAACTAACCTGCCCCCCGGAACTAATACCCGAAAAACCTCTTTCCATACTTTTTCAAGCTCCCCTAAGAAGGACTCATAGTCATTGACGTGTCCCAATTGGTCTGGATTTTCATTATAGCGTTTTAAATTCCAATATGGAGGCGAAGTAACAACAAGATGTATGGATTCATCCTCAAAAAACGATAGATTCCTTGCATCACCATTAATTAGCCTCTGATAAATTTTATGTTGATTACTTTTCATGCAAAGGCTCCAATGTGAGCTACAAGAGATTTGAGAAAGATTGAAAATGAAAGATCATTTGCAGGTTCCCGATACACACCATTAAGACCTGTTTCGCTTTCGGAGGTTATGAATGATGCCGATGTATAATGACGTTCGAGAACAAGCTTACGACAAAAAAATTCATATCTTTTCATATACGATGCTCCAACAAATTCCGGAAAGACTTTAAAATGTGGTTCTTTGACTTTGACTGGACGAACTGAAGCATCACAATCTTCAAGCATGAAAAAATACCCAAGAAACGGCTGGACCCCGCTATTAAAAGCCCCTTCCCTGAAAGCCGTCCAAAGATCAAGTGCGCTGCCCATTGCTTCTTCGGTTCTATTATTGAAATTGTTCCCAAAGGATGGCCCGACTTGAGATTTCGCTTCAATTGCAGCTACTAAATGGCTATCCTTAACGACTATTAAATCCCATTCTTTGGTCGGCCGGAAAAACCCTGGCAGCTCAAGCAATCTTTTTTTGTATACATAGCTTTCGTCCATCCCCGCATCAACAATTATTTCCGTGAAAAGACGGACAAAGCCATCCATTTGAGCACCGCCAGTTACAGCACTCCTCAACCCGGCATCAGAAACCCCTTTATTTTTCTGCCTTTCTCTTTGGGCCTTACGAGTCTGCCAGTAATGGGCAACTGCACTTGAAATATGATTTTCCAAATTATCTATTACCTTTGTCATGACTCCATCCGTTTAGATTAATCTTGAAGCCAACGAAAAGGTTCACTTGCAGGATGCCCGCAGGGCAAACTGTCAAGTGAAACGCCGGGTTCGGCTCTGTTTCTCTACAGATTCCTTATGACTTGTTGCCCATATTTGTTTTCCATACGCTCAACAAAGTCTGGTTCAATGTCACGGGCAAAAGCAAGCATACCCTGCAAGTTACTCTTTTGTTTGTCAGTTAATTTCCCCTTCATTAGATGATGAATTTGTGCTCGAATACGCCGTTTTCTTTCGCGGCCAAGTGAAACAGTTCCATTATTTGATAGAATCAAACCTGTCACCATACGACGGTGAGCTTTTGAACCAAAAACCGTTTTTTTGTTATTTAGTTTGAGTTTTGGAAAAGGATGAGAAGCCAATACTCTCTTAACCTTTTTCAGTATTTCACCTCTCATTTTCATATCGTTCATTGAAAATGCCATATCATCTGCATATCTTGTATAGGCAACTTTTTTTTCAGAACAATACTCAAATATTTCGCTGTCGAAGTTATACATAATTGCATTTGATAGAAACGGGGAAGATGGTGCGCCTATAGAAAGCTGAAAATCATTATTCCTCTTTGGAAGCCAGAATAATAACCTGATAAGCCTTTGCAAATCAGCTTCTGATAAAGAAAGTTTTTCGTTGTTTTGAGAATATTGTAAGAAATCATTTCCCTTAATGGATGGAAAAAAGTCCTTAAAATCGAGCTTTAATAAATATGGTTTATCTGAATGAACTTCTGAATTATTTAAAATATTTTTTCCAGCCATATAAGCAGTTGCAGAAGGATGAACTGGCAAATAAGGGTAAATGTTTTTTATTACCCAATATTGAAGATTCTTAACCTCTTTCGCTGGTTGAGCAATTGTTCTTAATCCTGACCCTGATCGTTTTGGAATTTGGTAAACTTTATATCGATAAGGTGCACTTCTGATTAGATAATCCAGCCTCTCTGTTGGTATGAGCAGTTCGGCAGACATACTGCCTAATAATGAGGTGAACATTTCTAATCTCCGATTTGACCGGTCGATTTTAGATATGAACGAAGTGCTCTGAACTTTTCTTTTTGGTTATATTTATAAAATTCAATAAATTGGGTTGTCCAGCGGTCAGGATCGCGAATTTTTGCTGTTTTTGTATCATAACCCCATGAAAACCAGTTGCTTTGAGGAGCAGCAATATAAAATTCGTAATTTCGATAGGGTTTCAAGGCAATAAGCCCAAGAGATTTAAGTAAACTTAATTGTTGTTTAACTGTCTTTAATTCTTGATCAATTCCAAAACCGTTTAATGTAAAAATAATTTCCTCTAAGGTTGCTAATTGTACTATTTTCAAAAAACAAATAATAAGTAGCATTATATGTCCAAGCTGGTTTTTACTGAAACTCACTGTCTTTGGTTGCTTACTAATTATTGACTCAATAGTTTCTGTCAAATCTTCAGCGTCAGTGAAATTTCCGGTGTCAAAATATTCATTACCCTCTTTCTTTTTCTGCCAATTATAAATTGTTATTGGATCTTCTTTGCCGTTTGACTTGGCAAGGTTTTTAAGAAACAGAACAGGCCCCCTCCATATAAAAGTTTCTCGGTGTGCATCTTCTTGATGCATAACGACAAGAAGTCTATCTTGAATAGTTTTCAGAACGGCAAAAGAACCAAGTTCTGCAATTGATCCAGGGCTTTCAGAGAAAAGAACTGTTAAAGAGGAAAGTTCTGCCAAATCACTCTCAAAACGCAGCAGATCTTGATAATCGGAATGTTCAAAATATTTGAATACTTCTTCAGCTCTAATGATATTCCCACGAAATGAACAACTATTTTTTTTAATATAGGAATAAAAAATGTCGCGGCAGGATAGAAACTTTTCCTGATCGTTAGAGATGGGGCCCCCACAAAGGAAGATAAAAGAGGGAAACTTGACGATACGCGTTTTCGTCAAATCAACTGCGGATATCCATTCTGTATAAATTTTTTCTGTTTTCAAATTAATGCTCTTTACTTTGAGCGCGGCGCGGTAGGCCGCTTTGGCTCACCGGCTCGTTCCTCGCCGATAAGCCAAAGCGGCCTACCGCGCCAATAAATGCCATCAATACGTGCAAGTCCTGCGGAGCGCCGGACAAAGCTAGTTTGATTCAGCTTATTTCGCTAAAGAGCGTCTCTACTTTCCTTCAAATTTCCACAGTTGTCAATATTAATTCTTCACAACATTTTGTTGCCGAACGGGCTCTTCAGCCGCAGCGTTTCGCTGTCGGCTGCAAGAGCAAGGTTGTGCCCGTAACTGGCTTTCATTTCCTCCGTTCTTGCCAGACTACCTATCTTTGGCGAATTCAGTCAATTTCCAACAACCTGGCGTTGAAAACCCTCGAAACAAAGGACCCCAAAGTCCCTTCCTTCTTATCCTCTGCCTTCTTGGTTTTTTGCCAAGTCATGTAATCTCTATACCACCCGTCGTCAGTCGTTAGTTCCGTAACGACACAACGCCTATCACGGGGTTCCTCAACCACTGCGACGTGATCCAATTTAACGATCTCCCACTTTACTCGAATGCATAATTGCCCCCAGTAGACGACACCTTCAATATGATCGCATTCGCTGAACGGTTTGCCGCATATCGTGCACCTCCCACCCAGAATAATGGCACCGCAACTGCTGTAGATCCCATACCCAGGAAAAACGACTTGTTCGACACTCCTAAGGCGGTCCATAAAATCATCCAGTCCCACGCCTCCGTCTGCTGCCCTGATGGCTATGGAAATGTATTCTTCGGCGTCAATCAGTGCATCCCACGCATCATAGTATTCACCTTTCTTTAGGAGGATCCACATCGTCAGGAATGAAATTTGTGCGTTTAGACCGCACTGGAGGTGGAAGAGAGTATTCGTAGCGTCCTCGTTACCTGCCTTGATAGCTCCGTACTTGAACCCTTTAATACGACTCTTCAGCTTCACGAGCTTATCTATCTGCTCTTGCTGGAGTTCTGAAGCTCTAACCAGATAACCAAACTTGGCAGCCTCTGCTGCTGTCGCTGTATATTCCTCGCCTAATTGTGGGATAGTAGCTTTCTGGTCGCTCACTGGTTTACTCCTTCGTCTCGAATGCGGACAACACTTTCTCAACTTCAGGCAGGCCCGAAACAGGGCCCTCGTATTTTATTCGTTGAGCTCTCTTGCCGTCGGCTGCGGTTTGGACGATATTGAGTTTTACCTTGGGGTCGTTCTTTAACCCTTTGAACAGATCGGTCACATAGTTAGCAACGATACCCAATACAATTGATACCACCATGGGATTTTGCGTGAGTAAGAGGCCGGAGACTAAAAAAGTGGGGGCGATCCAATCCAAACCACGGTTGTCGTGTAATGGAGTTGTGGCGTCAATGGGATGCAGAGAATCTACGGGAACCTTGTTTTGCTTTAGAAGCTTTGTCACAGATTCCACTGTGCTTGGGTATGCATACTCCTTCTCCTCAGACGGCCAATTGTCGGGCACGAAGAGAATTGAATTGCCTGCCCGTTGGTTAATTTCTTTGTTGAGATGGTCGATGGCTACCGCAGTTATTTCTAAGTTCTCAATACTCAATCTTTCCTCCCTCAAATTCGGATTTGTGGTGGCACAACAAGTGATTCTATAGTTTTCGGGATATCTCCAAAAAACAGAAAGATCCTTGACCGGGCAAATTAGTTCGTTTCAATATTTTTGATCTGCAGAATATGCGCTTGGATTGGTATACTACTGTTTACACAATACATTTGATCTTGACAAGGGTTTTTTCTTACCGTTCTCAGGATCAATCATTCCGTATATCACGTCAATTTCGATGAATATAAAACCGGGAGATTTTTTGACACGTCACGGTATTAATGCTCATTTGTACTAAGTTGAAATACAAAAAAGCTTACCTGGTTTCCGGCTCTTGCCCGGCTTTGCCGGACTTGCGGTCTTTCAGGCCGTCTTGATAACATTTCCCGCCATACCAGTCGATCTGGCGGCAGATCCCGCGAATGATACTGACTTCCTTGGCCCGCAGCGGCAGGCGGTTGAAAAAACGTCGTAAATTGTTCATCCAGTAGTCAGGGTTGTCCGGATTGATAAAGCTGATCCGGACCAGTATTTCCTTTAACTGCGCGTACATGCCTTCAAGTTCGTGGCGATTCGCCACGCGGGGAACAAACTCCGTTTTTTCTTCCCGGGCGGCAAGGAAAATTTCATAGCACACGATCATAACGGCCTGGGCCAGATTGAGGGAAGAGAACTCCGCCGTGGGGATATGAACCAAGTCATGACAGTTGCGAAGGTCCTCATTCGAAAGCCCCCGATCCTCGGGACCGAACAGGATGGCAACCTGGTTCTGGTGTGAAATGGAAATAAGGTTTTCGGCCAGTTTTACGGGTGATTTTAATACCGGCCGCTGGCCCCCCAGCCGTGCGGTGGTTCCGGCCACAAACTGAAACGGGGATAACGCTTCCTTGAGGTCGGCAAAGACTTGCATTTTTTCAATGACCCCGGCAGCCGCATGGGTTGCCATCATCCGGACCCTCTCCAGATCAAGCTGTTGCGGCTCAACTACGATCAGCCGGTCGATTCCCATGTTTTGCATGGCACGGGCAGCGGCCCCGATATTTTCAGAAATTCGCGGCCGATGCAGCACGATGGAGACATTCTGAAGCATCACCCGGTCAGACATCAGCCGACAATTTCAAAACGGTTGAAAAAGTAACCGATCTCAAAAGCGGCGGTTTCCGGGGCATCAGATCCATGGACAATGTTTTTCTCAATGCTGGTTGCAAAATCCGCCCGAATAGTCCCCTTTTCCGCATCCTTGTAATTGGTGGCGCCCATCAGCTTTCGGTTCAGGGCGATGACATTCTCAGCTTCCAGAACCATCACCACCACCGGAGCGGACGACATGAATTCCGTCAGACTGCCGAAAAAAGGCTTTTCTCGATGGACGGCATAAAAACCTTGCGCCTCTTTGCGGGTCATGTGAAGCATTTTCATGGCCGCTATTTTGATTTTATTGCTTTCAAACCGTTTAACGACCTCTCCAATGACTCCCTGCGCCACGCCATCCGGTTTGACAATAGATAGTGTTCGTTCCATATTTTTAAATTCCTTTCGGTTGTTTAAGATTTTTCGGTGAAATAACAGAAGGCACGGAACAAGTCAACCGGATGGATGGGTCCCAGCATTTATAGTTGAAACACTGGGCCAGAGAATCGGTTTTTAAACCATAAAACATTTTGGGCGAATTCATGTGCCTTGAACCCAACCGAATGAAGGAATTGCGCCAAATAGATTGATAACGGTTGACAAGTAAAGCCGTCCATTTTATTTTTATATTCAGGATAAAATAACCATTCTGATTCCAAGGAGCATTCATGCCGATTTACGAATTTTACTGCAGCGATTGCAACACCATCTTCAATTTCTTTTCCAAAACGGTCAACACCTCAAAAAAACCCAAATGCCCCAAATGCAAAACAAAGCCTCTTTCCCGGCAGGTATCGCTTTTCGCGTTTACGGGCAAGGCCAAAGAATCCGGCAACATGGACGATCTCCCCCTTGACGAAAGCAAAATGGAACGTGCCATGCAGATGCTGGCCGGTGAAGCCGATAAAATAAATGAGGACGACCCCCGCCAGGCAGCCAATCTGATGCGAAAACTTACGGACATGACCGGTTTAAAGCTGGGCCCGGGCATGGAAGAGGCCTTGAACCGGATGGCAAGGGGCGAGGATCCCGAACAGATTGAAGCGGAGATGGGTGATCTGTTGGAGCAGGAAGATCCTTTTGAGCTTGCGGCAAAGAGTGAAAAAGGGAGCAAAGCAAAACGCCCGGCCCCCATCCGAGATAAAACCCTTTATGATCTATAGAGGACATCATGCCAAAGCCAGTCCTGGACAGAATCGAAATTAAGCAGGGAGATATTACCAAACTCAACGTCGATGCCATTGTCAATGCCGCCAACACGTCGCTTTTAGGAGGCGGCGGGGTGGACGGCGCCATCCATCGCGCCGCCGGACCGGCTTTGCTGGCGGAGTGCCGCACCATCGGCGGCTGCCCCACCGGCGAAGCCCGAATTACCCGTGGATATAAGCTGACCGCCAGGCACGTCATCCACACCGTCGGTCCGGTTTACCGAGGAACCTTCGACGACAGCAGGCTCTTAACCGCCTGCTATCATAACAGCTTAAAGCTTGCCGGGCAGCATCAGCTTGCCACCATTGCCTTTCCGGCCATTAGTTGCGGCGTTTACGGCTACCCCATCCATGATGCCTGCCGGATTGCCGTTGATACAACCTGCAACTTTTTGAAAACAAACGAAATTATTAAAATGGTCAGCTTTATCCTGTTTTCATCCGGCAACCATAAGGTCTATCAGGATTATCTCTCCAAACTCAGCGGTTCCTGAAAAATTGTACTGAAATGGAAAATCACTTTTTTTTCAAGATATCAATTAAACAGAATATTCTATCGAAGCCATTTTCATCATTGACAAACTAAAATGTGATGACTAATCTATCAAAACCGTTTGATAAAAGTTAAATTCAGGCGGTCGCACCATGCGGAACGAACCATTAAAGGAGGCATCATGATTGAAGTTACCCAATCGGCAACCACCCAGATTGCTGAATATTTTAAAGGCAAGGACGTCTCGCCGATCCGAATTTTTCTGAATGAAGGTGGATGAGGCGGTCCGTCACTGGCAATGGCTCTGGATGAGCCAAAAGATAACGATGAGGCTTATGAAATTGACGGGTTCAAGTATCTGGTCAACAAGGACTTTTTAGAAAAAGCCCAGCCCATAAAAGTTGATTTTCTTGAATACGGTTTTAAACTGACCTCGAACCTGGAACTGCAGGCGGGCTGTCGGAGTTGCGACGACTCTAGCGGTTCGTGCGGCACCTGATACAGCGCTGCCTTCCCAGCTAATAAACTGATTAAGCTTACAGCTGTCTGTGATACTCTTACAAAAGAGCACTGCCAAAACGGCAGTGCTCTTTTGTCATTAAACCTGTTCCGCTCTAATTTCTTTAACGGCGTTTGCTGACGTTTCCATCAGCATCGCAACCTCATTGGAAAAAGGCAGCAGGCGCACCCCTTTCCTGATCCATTCCTTTGCAGATGCAATATCCTGAACCAGCAGGCCGGGTATCTTCTTTCTTTTCTGGCAGGCTGCGATCATTATTTCGACCTGTTTGAGCACTTCCGGATGATTGATATTTCCCGGCAGGCCTAGATCCGCGGAGATATCGCCGCGACCGATGACAGCGCCGTCAATACCTTCAACCGACAGGATTTTGTCGAGGTTTTCGATTCCTTTTCTGCTCTCGATTTGAACGATCAGCAGGGTCTCCGCATTGGTCGACCGGACATATGCTTCCCCGCTGCCCTTGTCAAAACCGGTATGAACCCCCCTTAGGTTCATGCCGCGCCGGCCCATGGGCGGATATTTGATCGCGCTGATGACCGCCTCGGCCTCTTCTTTTGTGTCAACATGCGGGATCAATAGCCCCATGGCGCCGGCATCCAGTGGCCGGCTCAACAAATGGGGCTCTTTGGCGGGCGGCCGCACGATGGGAACAAGGTTTGCCGCCAGAGCCGCATAACACAGATCCCCCACCGTTTCTATCGAAAATGCGGAATGCTCCATGTCGATGTAGATGAAATCAAATCCGGCTGTTGCGAACATCTGGGTAATCTGAGGCGTTCGTAGCGTTGTAATCCATGTGCCGATCTGCACTTTTCCACTGTTTAAGGCATGCTTTACATTGTTAACTCTCATTATTTTTTTCCTGTATCGGGTTCGTTTTCTATTTTTTGGGCTTTTTCTTTAGTATGATTTCTTTCAATTTTTCAACCGGTGCATTGCTTTGGATGGCATGCTCCATCTCTTTTTCAACGGTGTTGATGGTTTTCATGTTTTCCATCAGCCCATCCAGAAAATCTCCCGGAATGACGACAACACCGTCCTCATCAGCCACGATGATGTCTTGGGGCCTGACCGGAACGCCGCCGATCTCCACAGCGACATTGTAGGCGGTAATCTTACATTCCGCGGGTTTATCCCTGGTCGCTGAACCCGTACAGTAAAGCGGTATTTCAGCTTGACGAAAGCCCCCCAAATCCCGGGCGCCCCCATATACAACGATCGCCTCCAGCCCCTGCTTTTTGGCACAGGCTGCCTGATTATCTCCGGTAAAATGCCCGTCAAAACCCTTTCCATCGATTACCAGCACACTGCCCGGGTCAGCCTTGCGTATGACTTCATAATTTGTAAACGTCTTCTCTCCGGGGCGCGGCGGAGAGAACAGGACCGTTACGGCCGGCCCCACTATTTTGGCATCTTCAAACCCGCGTGCGGGCCGCACGCCCATAACGCCGCCGTTGATACCTGAAATCAGCAGGGCATCGGCAATCATCCCGGTGCTGAACTCCTTCAGCGCATTCATCATCGCGTGTAACTTTTCAGAATTGTCGGCCATTCAAATCCTCCTCCCTATCTCTTTGAAAATGCGTTTAGTCCGTAATCTCATCCCTTCCTTTGCGCAGCGCCGGCAGCATCACCACAATCAGGATTAAAACCGTGGCAACGATGAATCCCAGGCTGATGGGCCGCGTCACAAATACCGATAAATCACCCCGCGCAACCTGCAGCGTCCGGCGCAGGTTTTCCTCCATCATCGGACCCAAAATAAAACCGAGCATCATCGGCGCCGGCGGACAGCCGAGTCTGCGCCACATGAAGCCCACCAGACCGAATATCGCCGCAAGGTAGAGCTCGAAGGGAAGGTTATTGAGGCTATAGATGCCGATGGCGCAAAAGACCATGATGGCGGGAAAGAGGAAACGGTAAGGCACCTTAAGCAGACGCACCCACAGGCCGACCAGCGGCAGGTTCAGAGCGACGAGCATCAGATTCCCGATCCACATGCTCACAACCAGCCCCCAGAAAAGATCGGGTTTTTCAGTCATCACCCCCGGACCGGGCGCGATGCCGTGTATCATCAGCACCCCGAGCATCAGCGCCATCGTGGCGCTGCCCGGAATACCCAGCGTCAGAGTGGGAATGAACGCACACTGGGCGGCGGCATTGTTGGCGGACTCGGGTCCCGCGACCCCCTCGATCGCCCCGCGGCCGAATCGCGACGGATCCTTGGCAAGCTTCTTTTCGAGCATATAGTTCGAAAACGAGGCGATGGACGGCCCGGCGCCGGGCAAAATGCCGAAGAACCCCCCGATTACGGTTCCACGGATGATCGGCCCGATGGATTGCTTCATATCCTGTTTGGTGGGGTAAAGGTGTTTGATCTTGGTCGTAAAGACCTCGCGCTGTTCCAATTCGCCGAGGTTTTCGACGATTTCAGCGATTGCGAAAACCCCGATGGCGATGACCACGAACCCTATGCCGTCCGCCAATTCGTAAAAGCCGAAGGTAAATCGCTTCAACCCGGAATAGACATCGCTGCCCACCATACCGAGCAACAGTCCCATCACCACCATCGCCAGCGACTTGATCATGTCGCCGTGGGCCAGCACGGCCGCGCCCACCAGGCCCATCAGCATCAGGGAAAAGTATTCCGGCGAACCGAACTTCAACGCAATTTCCGCAAGGGGCGGGCCGAACAGCGCAATCAACAGCGTACATACGGTGCCGGCAAAGAATGAACCGATGGCCGCAATCGCCAGCGCCGGACCGGCGCGACCCTGCCTGGCCATCTGGTATCCGTCGATGCAGGTTACCACCGACGAAGTCTCGCCTGGGAGGTTGACCAGAATGGCGGTGGTCGAACCGCCGTATGAAGCGCCGTAATAGATCCCGGCCAGCATGATCAGCGCCGATACCGGCGAGATGGTGAAGGTGACCGGCATCAGCATTGAGATTGTCGCCAGCGGCCCGATACCGGGCAAAACACCGATGAAGGTACCCAACAATACGCCGACAAAGCAGTAGAGCAGGTTTTGCAGCGAGACTGCCACGCTGAATCCGAAAACCAGGTTATCAAACAGCTCCATGAGACCCTCTCTGTCAAAAGCTTCTGAACAGCGGATAGGGAAGCCCCATGCCCCAGACAAAAACAAACCACGAAAGCAGGATCAGCAGTCCTGTCAAGGGTAGGACCTCCAAAAACTTGAACTCTCTACCGGCAGCGGCTGATCCGAAGATCAGAACGACCAGGGCCGGCAGGAAACCGGCATGTCGCATCAGGACGCCGAACAGCACCAGGGACAGCGGCAGCATGATTAGGGCCCGGATGGACCAGCTCCCTTTGATCTTCTCGCTCCGGCGCAGTCCTTTAGACATGATAATCAAGCCGAAGACGATCATGATGCCGCCTAGAATGATCGGAAAATAGCCCGGCCCCATCCGCAGCGTTGTACCGAAACGATAATCCCAGGCGATCACCATCGCCACAGCACCGGTAATGAAGAAAGTTGCGCCGGCCCAAAAGTCCTTGTTATTGACAACCTCCCGTTTCATTACAAACTCCTTCAGCAGGGTGGATGTTCTCTGTTAAAACCGCAGAATGGCGGCAAGGATTCACAGCCTCCACCGCAAAATGAACCGGGAATACCCCCCGGTTCATTTTAACGATTAAGCTGGACAACACTCCCGGTCGAAAGTTTTCGGAAGAACGCGCCGCATCCAGCCGTTATTTCTATTTTTTCACCTTGATATTAGCCGCCTTAACGACCTTCGCCCATTTTTTAGTCTCCGACTTAATGTAGGCATCAAACTCGGCCGGACTCATCGACTCTGCTCCCGCACCCTGTTTTTCAAACATCTTTTTTGTTTCGTCCTGATCCAGGATCGTTGCGATTTCCTTGTTGAGCCGGTCGACAATCGGTTGCGGCGTTCCGGCCGGAGCAAGTATCCCCCACCAGTTGTTCGACTCATAGCCGGTCGCCCCGGCTTCAGCAATGGTCGGCACATCGGGCATGATAGAACTGCGCTTCGAACCGCCGACGCCCAGAGCCTTGAGTCTGCCGGATTTGAAGTGCGGCAGGAACTGTATGAGCGAACCGAGCGCAAAATTGGAATGCCCCCCCAGCAGGTCTGTCATCGAGGGGCCGCCGCCCTTGAACTGCACGATCATGAAATCGATGCCCGCCGTGGCCTTAAACAGCTCGGTACCCATGTGTTGGAAGCTGCCCACGCCGGCCGATGCACAAATCAGTTCACCCGGTTTGGCCTTGGCGAGGGCGATGAGTTCCTTTACCGAGTTGGCCGGAACGCTGGGATGGACGGCCAGCACGTTCGGCCCTTTCCCCAGCAGCGATACCGGTGTAAAGTCTTTTTCAGGATCGTACGGCAGCTTATAGAGCGAGGTATTAATGGCAAATGCAGCCGAAACAATCAGCACGGTGTAGCCGTCCGGCGCCGATTTTGCTGCGAGTTCCGAGCCGATTGAGCCGCCCGCCCCGCCATGGTTTTCCACGACCACCTGCTGACCGAGACGGTCGGACAGTTTGGCGGCCATCAGGCGCCCAACGATATCATTGCTGCCGCCCGGCGGGAAGGGGACGATCAGCCGCACCGGCTTGTTGGGGTAAGGGTCGGCCGCCATACCGGCCGTCGAAAGTACGATTACCAAAGAAAAAGACAGCAATATCCCACAAGCTTTCCACAAAAATGAATTCATATTTTTCATGACTTTTTCCCTTCTTTCCTTATAATCCAAACTCAAACGACGGTGAATGTAACGCGGCCTCCAGGGTTAACCAGCCCTGTGGCTCACGTACCCAGCCATACTCCCTGTTGTCTTGCCCGGTTATTTCCTCCTTTCTCATAAAATTCGACCTTAAGGTATACGGTGAAACGTTTATAGGTAAACCCATCGGAAGGTTAACTACCCTGGCCGCTGTCGCGACACTGTTGCAGCAGCGTCTCGCGCCGGAGGCGCGCCGGTTCCAGGATTTTCCTCTGAGTTGAGTTGAACGAAACTTGATTCCCGCGTTTATATGGCAGGTTCACACTTCATTTTTTGAAAAATTTCAGATCGTTCCGATTAAAATTTGCGGTTGAATATTCAATTTGTCTCTGCTCGATGGGACGAACTCGGGTTTGCAAATAATAATGATGAATGACACTTGACCGGCCCGTAGTCAATAAAAAACAAAACCGCTCATGATATCCGGCCTGTTGTTTTATAAAATTCTTGACAGAAAAAAACAAACTGTTATTTGAGATTTCTATATCTAATGCATCCGATGCCGGTCCCATCTTGCCGATGGCGCCATATATGCTTTAAATCTATCGATGATAAGAAAGCGAGAACAATATGAGTACGGTAGCTAAAGAAATCGTCACGGCGCTGAGAGACGCTCGGGTTGACAAAATGTTCGGGATCCCCGGCGGCGGGCCCACGGCCGATATGGTGAGCGCATGCGCTGACGTCGGTATCGAGTTTGTTCTGACCCAGCACGAGACGTCGGCAGTGATCATGGCCGGCATTTATGCCCAGCGCAAGGGGACCGTCGGCGTTGCCGTAAGCGCGATCGGGCCCGGCGTTGCGAACCTTGCCAACGGCGTTGCCCAGGCTTCTCTCGATCGCCTGCCGGTGTTGATTTTTGCCGACCGTCAGGGCGCTGCAACCCATGCAACCGCACAACGACAGTGCTTCGATCACCTTGCCATGATGGCCCCCGTCACCAAGGCCCGGCTCACACTGCATGAGAAT
>Ga0180009_10004781_pt1 | contig 14793 bp, 25 predicted proteins | sample OS_PC_MetaG_FD_123537 | JGI IMG/M metagenome (GOLD analysis project Ga0180009, IMG submission 123537) | Groundwater microbial communities from the Aspo Hard Rock Laboratory (HRL) deep subsurface site, Sweden - OS_PC_MetaG | ecosystem: Environmental > Aquatic > Deep subsurface > Groundwater...
AAAAAAGGCCTGTTTATACAGCCGAAAAAGATGCCGCCCGGTTTTAAATACCGGCGCTTAACTCCCTGTCCAGTAGCCTTCCGGGTCAAGTTCCCGAAGTACTTTAAGTTCATATTCCGTCGGGACAGGGGTTTTTTCAAGCATATCCGATATCTTAAGCTGCCAGCCCGTATTATCCAAAATATTCCTGGCAGTTACACCTGGATGAATTGAAACAAGAACCATCTCTTTTGAAACAGGATCGAATCTCATAATACCTAAAGAGGTTATTACAGCAGACGGGCCGCCCCGGGGAAGTCCTGACTTTTCGCGCCATCCGGCCCCATTCCCGTACCCCGGAGATGTTATATAATCGACTTTTGTAACAAGCCTGTGTTTTTCATGCGCCATTATGATGATATGCCTTTGGGAAAGACCGGCAAGATCGCAGGCCCCTCCGCTTCCAGGAAGTCTTGTCGCCAATTTTCCCGAACTTATTATGTAGCTTGTATTTAAATTTCCGAAACGGTCAACCTGAGCTCCTCCTATAAAACTGACGTCAATGGTTCCATTTTAAAGAAGGCCCATTACATCTGATGTATCGGAAAGCCATTTTGCTCTGAAAAGATTCGGAAGATCCCCCATCGTGAGAATAGGTTCCGGCGCGGGCGAATCGCGCACAATTCCCAGCTCATAAACTCCCACTGCATTCGGAGCATGGCTGCGTTTTGCAAGAAGGAATCCAAGGAGCGGAAGCCTCATGCCGACAAAAACAACCTCCCGGTCGGCGATTTCACGTGCAGCCGCAACAACCATAAGTTCGGAAAGAGTGTAACAGGCGGTATCAGTAACCATAATCGACAGTTTCAGATAAAAGATGATTTTTTAATTTAAGCTTTACGACTCGTTCGTTTCCAAGCAACAGGACATAATCATCGCTGGTTTTGACATTATCAACCCAGTATCTCATCCATTTTTCAAATTTCTGCGGTGTCTTGCTGTTCTCTCTATATTCAATGAATGCGTTATGGTCCCTGTTGTAGTATCCTGGAACCGGCGAAGGGTGAGCCCCCCATGGCGCGTGAACAACAGCACTCACACGAAAGCCGGGGGTAATTACACGGTTCGGATCACTTTCAATGACATCGGGAGATACAATCTCTTCCGCAGTGATAATGATATAACGGCTTGCAAGGCATGCGTCACTTGTTACTCCCAGGTTGCCCCATAAATGGGCATTCCCGTACTCGTCGGAACGCTGGGCATGGATAATTGCGACATCAGGATTTATGGCAGAAACAGCCATCAGGGTTTTGCCGGTAAAGGGACAGGCAATTTTTTTCAAAGAACTATTCGTCTTTAAAAGATCGCTTCCGAGGCCGGTAAGAGCGGGCATGAATGGAACCCCCATTGCGCCGGCTTTGAGAGCCATTGCTACGGTCAGGTTTGAATGGTCTTCCATTTTCAGATCTCCGCCTTCAACTGCGCGCCTGAAATTGTACGACGAACCGGTTATGACATTCCCAACCCATGCCGCCCTGATTTTTCCGACGCATCCTGCGCCGACAAGCTGATCAAAAAGGATGTCTGAAATAGTGCCAATCAGCGTGAGATTGCGCTTCCGCTGCCTTATGATTTCATGGCCGGCCGCAAAGGGGATCAGAGTTTCAAGAGAAGTGCCCATAACAACCTCTGCGCCGTCAGGCACATAACGCTTCAGGGCTTCTGAGAGGGTGATCAGCTTGGATGCAGACGTCAAAAGAACTCCTTTATCATTCGGTTTTCTTAATTATGGAAATACCGGAATGACGCTAAGGAGTCAAGGGATAAAGCTTTAAACAAAAAGCCCCGGCTGTGTTGGACCGGGGCTTTTAGGGCTTTTATTCTTTTTTTAAGAATCGCTGCCTGAAGTCTTTTCTTCAACCGGTGCGGCAGGGCTTTCAGCCGGTGCAGGAGCGGTTTTTTCTTTCTTCACCCCTTTGGTCTTCTTTGAAGCAGCAGTCTTTTTCTTTGCAGAAATTTTTGGTTTTTTCTTTTTATCATCTTTCTTTTTGCTCTTCTCGGGAGCAACAAGCTCAATAATAGAAACAGGTGCGGCATCACCCGGACGGTTTCCCGCCTTGACAATTCTTGTATAGCCGCCCGATATTGAGCCAAAACGATCGGCAGCTTCAGCAAACAGATTGTGAACAACATCTTTTTCTCTGACAATGGCCAGCGCCTGACGCCTTGAATGGAGGTCTCCCTGTTTTGCGAGGGTTATTATTTTGTCGGCCCAGCGTCTCAATTCTTTTGCTTTTACATCAGTAGTCCGGATGCGGTCATGCTTAAACAGGGAAGTAACCATATTTCTGAACATGGCATCCCTGTGACTGCTAGTTCTTCCTATTTTAATGCCTGCATTGCGATGTCTCATATAACCCTTTATTCTCCTTCTGCCTTGTCTTCTTCAGGAGGTACAAATCCTTCCAGTCTCATTCCAAGAGAAAGGCCCATTTCACTCAGTACTTCCTTGATCTCGTTTAAAGACTTTCTTCCGAAGTTTTTGGTCTTCAGCATCTCTGCCTCGGTCTTGCTCACAAGCTGATAAATCTTTAGAATATCGGCATTTTTCAGGCAGTTCGCGCTTCTGACAGAAAGCTCAAGCTCTTCAACGCTCCGGTACAGATTATCATTAAACTGAGGCTTTTGCCGCTTATCTGTTTTCTTTTCAGCTTCGGGTTCCTGTTTCTCATCAAAATTTATGAACATTGTCATCTGCTCTTTTAATATCTTTGCGGCAAAGGCAACTGCATCCTCGGGAGTAACACTCTCGTCGGTCCAGACTTCCATTGTAAGCTTGTCATAATCGGTCCTCTGTCCAACACGGGCGTTTCCGACCACATAATTGACACGCTTTACAGGCGAAAAGACTGAATCCACCGGAATAGTTCCTACAGGAGCATTTTCGTCCTTGTTTGCTTCGGACAATGAATATCCTTTTCCGACCTTGACGGTAATTGTTGCTTTTAATACGGCATTGGCAGACAGAGTTGCTATATGCAGATCCTTGTTTAAGACTTCACATTTTCCGTCATCACTTATAAGATCGCCTGCAGTTACCCGTCCCTCGCCCTCAGCATCAATACGCACTGTCAATGGCTTATTTTCTTTTACCTTGAATCGCACTTCCTTCAGGTTAAGGATAATTTCAGAAATATCTTCGAGCACGCTCGGAATCACGCTGAATTCATGGAAAACCGCATCGAATTTAACGGATACGATAGCCGCACCATAGAGCGATGATAAAATAATTCGCCTTAATGCATTTCCGATAGTTATTCCGAATCCTCTTTCAAGAGGTTCACAAACGAACTTGCCATAACCAGGCGTACTGGTTACCTGAACCCTTTCAGGGGCTATCATCTCTTGCCAGTTCATGTAAATAAGTTCATTTGATGCCATTTTAATTATCTCCAGATTTTTTCAGAGGACACATTTGTGTAAATCATATAGTGAAACAATACAAATAAAGAAAATATCCTAATTTTGCACAGCGAGAAATATGGGTATTTCAACGAAACACTTGATTTAAAGAAATGTTGCCTGCCCCGTTAATTATTATTTTGAATAAAGTTCCACGATAAGCTGTTCCTGTATAGGCATCGTAATATCTTCGCGCACAGGAAAACTCTTAACTGTCCCCTTTAGATTATCCTTTTCCAATTCAAGCCACTGTGGAACGCTCCTTCTTACAACAGCTTCCAAAGAATCGCTAATTGCTTTTATATTACGGCTATTTTCTTTTATCTCGATAACGTCCCCGGTATTAACAAGGTATGATGGGATATTAACCTTCTTACCATTAATCAGAAAATGATTATGTTTGACAAAATGGCGCCCCTGGGAACGCGAATTGGTGAAACCAAGCCTGAAGACAACGTTATCAAGTCTTCTTTCCAGCAGAACAAGTAAATTCGTTCCGGTAACATTTTTTTGCCGCTCGGCTTTCTCAAAAAATAAGTGGAACTGCTTTTCGGAAAGCCCGTACAACCGTTTTGCCTTCTGCTTTTCCCTGAGCTGAACCCCGTAATCGGATATTTTTCTTCCACGCCGTTGACCATGCTGTCCTGGTGCATAACTACGCCTGTCAAAAGCGCACTTATCTGAATAACAGCGGTCTCCCTTAAGAAATAATTTCAAATTCTCTCGCCGGCATAGTCTGCATACCGCGCCTGTGTATCGTGCCAAATCTTCCTCCTTATTAGTCATTCAGGCTGTTAGGCTGTAGGCTATTAGGATAGGCTTTTTTAGCTTTCACCTACAGCCAGTCTTTTATTATACCCTTCGTCTTTTAGGCGATCGGCAACCATTATGCGGAATAGGTGTTACATCCTTTATGACAAGGATGTTAAATCCTGTTGCCTGAAGTGAGCGAAGCGCAGATTCTCTTCCCGGTCCGGGACCCTTGACATACACTTCAACATTTTTCATTCCGTGCTCCATCGCTTTTTTACATGCATCTTCAGCCGCAAGCTGAGCTGCAAACGGAGTGCTTTTTCTGGATCCCTTGAAACCTTGAACGCCGGCACTGGACCAGCCTAACACATTTCCTGCGGGGTCTGTAATTGAAACTATTGTATTATTGAAAGTAGAGAAAATATGTACTACTCCATTTGTAATGTTCTTTTTTTCTTTCTTTTTTGTCCGGGTTTTTTTCGCCATTTATCAAGCCCCTGTTAATTAATATTCACTACTTTTTGGTTACTGCCTTCTTCCTGACTGTAGAACGTTTCGGGCCTTTTCGGGTTCGCGCATTAGTTTTTGTTCTCTGACCCCGCACAGGAAGCGATTTTCTATGGCGAAGGCCCCGGTAACATCCGAGATCCATAAGTCTCTTTATATTCATTGAAATATCAGCGCGGAGCTCACCTTCAACCTTGTGTTCGGAATCAATAATCTTGCGTATGCTGTTGACTTCAGCCTCTGATAACTGATCAACTTTCATATCCGGATTAATATTAAGCTTTGAGAGTATATTTTTTGAAGCGGTTCTTCCTATACCGTAAATATAGGTTAAGCCAATTTCGACCCTCTTATGCTTAGGTAAATCTACCCCTGCAATTCTTGCCAAAGCTTATCCTCCTCTATCCCTGCCTCTGTTTATGTCTTTTGTTTTCGCAGATTACCCTGATAACGCCTTTTCTGCGTACAATTTTGCATTTACTGCAAATTTTTTTAACTGACGCCCTGACTTTCATTTACCCTGCTCCTCATATATGACGGCTTCGTAAAAAGTCATTCTGCTGTGTTGCGCTTCATCTTTCGTCATTGCAGCGTACGAAAAGCACGCTTCATTCCTCAAGATTCGCGCGCCTTGCATAATGAACTTTTTACTTTGCCGTCTGAATTTTGACTTTTTATGAGTTCACCACATATTCTGGGCTGCAATTTATACATTATAACAGCAATGATCTTTTTATTTTGTTCTGTATGTTATTCTGCCTCGCGTAAGGTCGTATGGCGACATCTCAACTGTAACTTTATCGCCGGGAAGTATTTTTATAAAATGCATTCGCATCTTCCCTGAAATGTGTGCAAGCACCCGGTGTTTGTTCTCAAGTTCGACCCTGAACATTGCATTAGGCAGCGTCTCAAGTACCGTACCTTCAACCTTGATTGCCTCCTCTTTGGCCATAGTTCAGCTCCCGTTTCTTTCGCTTAAAATAATCGGACCATTTTCAGATATAGCAACTGTATGTTCAAAATGTGCGGAAAGACCGCCATCTTTTGTCACTGCGGTCCATCCGTCTCCAAGTATGTCAACGTCATAACCCTTCTCATTTACCATTGGCTCGATGGCGAGCGTCATGCCCGGTTTCAGCAAAACCCCCATGCCCGGTTTTCCAAAGTTCGGAACCTGCGGATCTTCATGAAGACTGCTTCCGATTCCATGCCCAACAAACATACGCACAACCGAATATCCCGCAGCCTCAACATGTGACTGAACGGCATGTGATATATTCGAAAGCCTTCCGTTCGGAACGGCCTTTTCTATGCCTTTATAAAGAGCCTCTTTTGTGACCTTAGCAAGTCTCATGGCCTGCCCGGATACTATTCCTACAGGAACGGTTATAGCTGCATCACCGTAATATCCGTCATAAAGGACCCCAAAATCGATACTGATAATATCTCCTTCAACCAGTATTTTTTTTGAAGGCATCCCGTGCACAATAACATTATTCACGGATGTACAAAGAGAGAAGGGATAGCCTTTATACCCCTTAAATGCCGGAGTTGCATCTCTTTCAGACGCCATCTTTTCGGCAATATCGTTTAAATATAATGTATCTATGCCCGGTTTAATTTCTGTTTCAAGGCGGCATAGAATATTCGCAACGATCTGATTACTTACTCTTATCTTTTCAATTTCCTTAGGTGATTTTAAAATCACCATATTAGAACCGTCCCTTGATCCTTGCTCCGCTGCTCTTTTTTAAAAAACCTTCGTAATGGCGGGAAAGCATATGTGATTCTATCTGTGAAATCGTATCTATAGCAACTCCGACAACTATCAGCAGGGCGGTTCCTCCAAAATAAAACGGCACGTTAACCTTTGTGATCAATATCGACGGAAGAACGCATATGCAAGAGACATAAAAAGCGCCGCCTAAAGTTATTCGGGTCAGGACCCTGTCAATGTAGTCGGAAGTGCGTTTTCCGGGTCTTATACCCGGAATATAACCTCCATGTTTTTTCATGTTTTCCGCCACGTCAACAGGGTTGAATGTCACAGCAGTGTAAAAATAGCAGAAGAAAAAAATCAACCCCACAAAAATCAATTCGTAAACCGCGTTGCCGGGTGTCAGTGCCGTTGCTATGCCCTGAACCCATTCTATTGCTATGAAGCTTGCTATCGTTGCAGGGAACATCATAATGGAAGAAGCAAAAATCGGCGGTATAACACCCGAGGTATTTATTTTAAGCGGCAAATGCGTGCTCTGTCCGCCATACATTTTCCTTCCAATTATCCTCTTGGCGTATTGAACCGGTATTCGCCTTTGTCCCTGCTCAACAAATATAATAATGCCGACAACTGCAACCACCAGAACAAGCAGAATGATTACAAGGAATATGGACATTTCCCCTGTCGAAACGAGGCGGAATGTGTTCGCTATGGCAATCGGTAATCTGCAGACTATGCCTGCAAAGATAATAAGAGAGATTCCGTTGCCTATACCGCGCTCGGTAATTTGCTCACCTATCCACATGATAAAAGCCGTTCCTGCGGTAAGTGTAATAACAGTCATGAGTCTGAATTCCCATCCGGGATATATGACTACAGGAGCGCCTCCCGGTGAGGTCATGCTTTCAAGTCCAACGCTGATACCAAACCCTTGTATAATGCTCAGCACAACCGTACCGTAACGCGTATACTGAGTAATTTTTTTCCGCCCCTGTTCGCCTTCTTTCGACAGGCGTTCAAGGTGAGGAATAACCACAGTTAAAAGCTGCAGTATAATTGATGCGCTGATGTATGGCATTATGCCAAGAGCAAATACCGATAATTTCTCAAAGGCGCCCCCTGAAAACATATCAAAAAGGCCTAACAGTGTTCCCTTGGCTTTGGCAAAAAATGAAGCAAGCGCAATACTGTCAATGCCGGGCACCGGAACATGCACTCCGATACGATACACTATAAGGAATGCCAGAGTCATCAATACTCTTTTTTTAAGCTCCGGTATCTTGAATATATTCTGAAAGCCGCTTCCGACCATATTATATAACCTCTACCATGCCGCCGGCTTTTTCAATTTTTTCCTTCGCAATCCTGCTGGCCCAGTTAACCTTTAATGTCAGGGGGAAGGCTATATCGCCCTGGGAAAGCAGTTTTACACCATCTCTTCTTCCCTTGATAATTCCGGAACGGATCAAAGCAGCTTCATCCACAACCGAGCCGCTTTCAAATGCTAAAAGATCGCGAATATTGACAATGGCAATTTTTTTCTTAAATATATTGACAAAGCCGACCTTGGGCAGGCGCCTTTGAATTGGCATTTGCCCGCCTTCAAACCCGGGTCTGACACCTCCACCCGATCGTGCATTTTGCCCCTTATGCCCTTTCCCCGAGGTCTTGCCGGTACCTGATCCAGGACCACGCCCTAGGCGTTTGCGAGATCTTTTTGAACCCTTGGGCGGGGATAATTCATGTAATTTCATCTATCTTCTCCTCAGCCTTAACCAGATGAGATACCTTGTTTATCATACCCCTAATTGAAGGAGTATCTTTAAGCTCAACTGTTCTATTCAGCTTTGTCAGGCCCATACCGCGCAAAACTTTCCTATGTTTTTCAGGCCGTGCGATCATGCTTTTAACAAGTGTGACTTTCACTATTCCAGACATTGATTATTTTCCCCGTTACAGTTCTTCCGGAGTTTTGCCCCGTCTTTCGGCCACCTGCTCGCGGCTCTGTAATTGCTTTAACCCGGTAATTGTCGCTTTTACAACATTATGGGGATTATGAGATCCCATGCACTTAGTAAGAATATTCTGAACACCGACAGCTTCAAGTACAGCCCGGACCGCACCGCCTGCAATAAGACCGGTTCCTTTTGATGCGGGCTTCAGCAGAACACGACCCGCCCCAAACTTTCCTATAACCTCGTAAGGTATCGTCCCATCTACAAGAGGAACTCTGACCATATTCTTCTTTGCCTGATCCACGCCTTTCCGGATAGCTTCCGGAACTTCACCGGCTTTCCCTAGTCCGCAGCCAACACTCCCAAGGCCGTCACCTACAACAACGATAGCGCTGAAACTGAACCTTCGCCCACCCTTTACTACTTTCGCTACCCGGTTGATGTGAACCACTTTATCTATTAACTGATTTTCGCCTGCATCTTGTTTGAACAAGGGACTGCCTCCTTAACTGATAATAAAAGACTAAAAATCCAAACCTGCTTCACGGGCACCATCCGACACAGCCTTGACTCGCCCGTGATACAAAAACCCGTTACGGTCAAAAACGACCTTCTTATAACCTTTTTCAATTACACGCTCTGCCAGAACTTTTCCCACCAGGCCGGCAACGGCTTTTTTCTTTACAGCTTCACCACTCTGATCTTTTACTGCCTTTTCAGTGCTTGATGCTGTGGCCAGCGTATGTCCGTTTGTATCATCAATTACCTGGGCATAAATATGTTTTGCACTTCTGAAGACACATAATCTGGGACGATCCTTTGTGCCAACAAGCTTTTTTCTTATTCTTACTTTTCTCTTCAATCGCGCCTGACTTTTAATATTTACTGACCCCATATGTTTTTTCCTTATTTAATCAACGATTATGAGATCGAAACCGGAATTTCTTTAATCATCAAAATCGTAACTGGTAAATCGCTAATTATTTTGTGCCCGTCTTTCCGGCCTTCTTCTGTATACGCTCTTCTGCATATTTTATTCCTTTTCCCTTGTAAGGCTCGGGTGGTTTTAACCTTCTTATTGTTGCAGCCGCCAGACCGAGCTTCTCCTTATCAATTCCGGAAAGTTTTATAACAGTATTTTTTTCAACTGTTGCATTAATGCCGTCCGGAAGAGCATAAGTTACCGGGTGAGAAAAACCGAGATTTAACACAAGGCTGTTGCCTTTAAGCTCAGCCCTGTATCCGATACCGTTTATTTCAAGAATACGCTCAAAGCCCTTGTTGACACCTATTATCATATTGTTGACAAGGCTTCTTGTGAGTCCCTGCAGGGCTTTCGAGGAAATATCATCAGATAATGTTGAAACCGTTATGACACCGTCTTTAATATTTAATTCTACAGCCGGATGGACCATACCGGAAAGAGAGCCTCTTTCTCCCTTAACGGTTATCAGCCTGTCGTCATATGATATCTTGGTTTTATCTGGAATCTGAATCGGTTTTTTTCCTACTCGAGACATCTATCACTCCTATATCATTACCAAATCTTGCAGAGGACTTCTCCTCCCAATTTTTCCTTAATAGCTCTCTTGTCTGTCATTACGCCTTTTGAAGTAGACAAAACAGCAACGCCCATACCGCTATATACCGGTTTTAAGTCTGTACTCTTAACATATTGTCTTCGCCCCGGTTTGCTTGCTCTTTCAATACTGTAAATAGCGCTTGCATGTCCCTGACCGTACTTAAGGTAGACTCTCAAAACACCCTGTTTGTTGTCTTTAAGGAATTTATAATTCTTTATATATCCTTCATTTTTCAACACCTTGGCCAGTTCTATCTTTAATTTGGACCCTGGAATATCAACACTGTTCAATTTTGCCTTTCCGGCATTTCTTATCCGGGTCAACATATCCGCGATTGGATCACTGATTGCCATTCTTCTCTCCGATCTGTTATAACCTTCTCAAATAAGTTACAAACTAAATAAATAAAGCGAGCATGAAATACAATATGCTACCAGCTGGATTTAATAACCCCAGGAAGTTTGCCCGATGAGGCAAGATTTCTAAAACAAATACGGCAAATTCCAAATTTTCTTATATATGCTCGAGGCCTGCCGCATATAGGGCATCTGTTATAACCCCTGACACTGAATTTGGGTTTTCTTAAAGCCTTATTTCTAAGCGATAGCTTCGCCAAATCATCCTCCTTATGAACTCTTCACATAGGGTCTTGAATAAATTTTTCAATCAATCCGCACAGGCGGATTAGTTCTTAAACGGCATTCCAAGAAGCTTTAAAAGCTCTTTTCCCTCTTCATTATTTTTAGCTGTAGTTACAACGCATATATTCAACCCTTTGATCCTTTCAATCTTATCGTAATCAATCTCGGGGAAAATAATATGTTCTTTTATTCCAAGTGTATAGTTACCATGCCCATCAAAAGCTTTTCCTGAAATGCCTCTGAAATCCCTTACTCGTGGAAGCGCTATGTTAACAAGCTTATCGAAAAAGTCGTACATTCGCTTTTGACGAAGCGTAACCATGCATCCGATAGGCATGCCGACTCTGAGCTTAAAAGCAGCGATGGATTTTTTTGACCTTGTAATAACAGGCTTCTGCCCGGCTACTATTTTCAGCTCCTCTACAGCAGAATCAAGCAATTTAATATTATGAATTGCCTCTCCCAACCCAATATTAAGAACAATTTTATCAAGCTTAGGGACCTGCATTGCATTTTTATACTTAAAGGCGTCTATCAGCCTTGGAACAACCTCTTTGTCATAATAATATTTAAGCCGTGCCATTATATTCCTTTCAAAAACCCCGAGCCTCTACCTAAATCTATTTATCTATTACTTCGCTGCACTTGCGGCAGACGCGTGCTCTTTTTCCATTATCCAGTGTTTGCATCTTAATGCGAACAGGCTTAATGCACTTGTTACACATCAACATGACATTCGACACATGGATTGAAGCTTCACCGGCAACGATTCCGCCCTGCCTGTTCTTGGCAGAAGGTTTTGTGTGCCGTTTAACTATATTGACATTTTCAACAAGGATTTTGTTGTCTTTTCTTATAACTCTGACAACCTTGCCGACTTTTCCCTTATCCTTGCCGGCAATTACTTTTACCTTGTCGTCCTTTTTGATACGAATTTTATTTCCAATCATAAACCAGTTCTCCAAAATCGGGATTAAGCTATAATACTTCCGGGGCCAGTGAAATGATTTTCATAAATCTTTTTGCCCTGAGTTCTCTCGCAACAGGCCCGAAAATTCTCGTTCCGATCGGTTCTTTATTGGGTGTAATCAAAACGGCCGAATTATCATCAAATCTTATAAAAGATCCGTCAGTCCTTCTTATTTCTTTTTTAGTACGGACAACAACCGCTTTCAGCACCTCGCCTTTTTTTACCTTTGCGTTAGGAATTGCTTCTTTTACGGAAACGACAATAATATCACCTACACTTGCATAACGCCTTCTTGAACCACCAAGCACTTTGATACAATAAACAACCTTTGCTCCGGAATTATCTGCTACCGTCAATCTCGTCTCTGCCTGAATCATTTTCTTAATTCCCTTTAAATATCAAACAGCTTTCTCGACTATCTTGCTGACACGCCATTTTTTTGTCTTGCTGAGAGGCCTCGATTCTGTGATCAAAACCTTATCCCCGATCTTGCAAGAATTCTCTTCATCATGAGCAGAAAACTTCGTCTGCCTTCTGATATATTTATGATAAAACTTGTGCTTGACCAGTCTTTCTACCTGAACAACAACAGTTTTATCCATCTTGTCGCTTACAACCGTTCCAACAACTTGTCTCTTCATTCCAATATTATTCATGGCAGCAATTATTCTTTATTTTTATTGAGTTTAAATTCTTGAATAATGGTCTTTAACCTTGCAATCTCATGTTTGGTCTGCTCTATCTTCTTGGGACTTTCCAGCTGACCGGCCCCGTGCTGAAAACGCAGATTAAAAAGACCCTCAGTCAACTCACTTAACTTTCTAAGTCTCTCATCCTGGCTTAATTCTCTAATCTCACTCGCTTTCATATTATATATTGCTCCTGTCAACAAATTTGGTCTTAATTGAAAGTTTGTGTGACGCAAGCCTGAGAGCTTCCCTGGCAAGCTCTTTCGAGACACCTTCCATCTCATATAGAATTTTACCCGGACGGACTATCGCAACCCAACCTTCAGGCGCGCCTTTACCTTTTCCCATTCTGACTTCAGCGGGCTTTTTTGTAAACGGCTTATCCGGAAATATTCTTATCCACAGCTTACCGCCTCTTTTTACATGGCGGGTCATGGCAATACGGGCAGCCTCAATTTCCTTGGCGTTGACAGCACCACATTCGATAGCCTGCAACCCGTATTCACCAAAGTTCAGATTTGAGCCCCGGCTGGCCAAACCCTTCATTCTTCCTTTTTGCTGTTTTCTATATTTAACTTTTTTGGGACTAAGCATTTACTTTTCTCTCCCGCCGGCTATCTGGCAGCCGCTTCTAATTGATCCTTTTTAAGAATCTCTCCCTTAAAAACAAAAACCTTGATGCCTATAATGCCATAAGTCGTGAGAGCTTCGGTAAAACCATAATCAATATCCGCTCTCAAAGTGTGCAGTGGTACGCGGCCTTCACGATACCATTCTGTTCTTGCTATTTCCGCTCCGCCCAGACGGCCGGAACATATTATCTTCACACCCATTGCGCCGAACCTCATCGCAGATGCAACGCCACGCTTCATAGCTCTCCGGAAGGCAACTCTCTTGATCATCTGCTGGGCAACGCTTTCAGCTATAAGCTTGGCATCTATCTCGGGTTTCCTTACTTCCTGAATATCAATCATGACTTCATGAGATATCTGCTTCTCAAGCTCTTGTTTCAGAATGAGTATTTCAGAGCCTTTCTTGCCTATTATAATTCCGGGTCTTGATGCAAAAATCCGGAGCCTTACCCGCTTGGACGATCTTTCAATTTCAATCCTGGAAATCCCCGCATGGCCGAGCTTCTTATTCAAGTACTTCCGGATATTGTAATCCTCGAGTATATAATCAGCATAATTCTTGCCGGCATACCATTTTGAATCCCATGATTTAACTATACCCAATCTCAATCCTATCGGATTTACTTTCTGGCCCAAGCTTTTACCTCCCTATTTCACCGATCCGTCAGCCAAAATGACTGTTATATGTGTAGTCTTTTTCAATATACGGGTCCCCCTGCCGCGTGCCCTTGCCGCAAAGCGCTTCAAAACAGGTCCTTGATTTGCGACGATGTTTCGGATCACCAGAGAATCAACATCTATGTCAGGCTTCTGATTCGCATTCGCAACAGCCGACCTTATCACCTTCCCAACTATTCCAGCCGCTTTTAACGGCATGAATTTCAGCTCGTTCAAAGCTGTTTCAACCTTTTTCCCCTTAACAGCCCCTATAAGTTTTTGGACTTTTTGAGGAGAAATACGTATATATCTTGCTAAAGCCCTAACCTCCATAGCAAATATTCCCTTTTCTATATCCTTACTTTTTCAGTTTGGTTTTCTTGTCGCCTGCGTGTCCGTAAAAAGTCCTCGTTGGAGAGAATTCTCCCAGCTTATGTCCGACCATGTTCTCGGTAACAAAAACCGGAATGAATTTTTTCCCGTTGTGGACTGCGAATGTAGTCCCTACCATTTCAGGAATAATTGTCGAACGCCTTGACCACGTTTTTACGACTCTGGCTCCCCGGCTTTCCTGAATAGCCGACATTTTCTTCATTAACTTCGGTTCAATGTATGGACCTTTTTTTAACGACCTTGGCATAAATTCTCCTGAATACAAAAACCGACTTTATAAAACCTTAAACTATAAAGTCTGAATTTATTTCTGTGTACGCTTTTTAACTATAAATGAATTGGTTTTTTTGTTCTTTCTGGTTTTATAACCTTTTGACGGGACACCCCATGGACTGCATGGATGCCGCCCGCCGGATGACCGGCCTTCTCCGCCGCCCATCGGATGGTCAACCGGATTCATTGCAACACCCCTGACTTTCGGTCTTTTTCCAAGCCATCGATTCCGCCCGGCTTTCCCGAGATCAATATTTTCATGAACAACATTACCAATCTGACCAATTGTCGCGCAGCAGTTCAGAAGAACCATCCTCACTTCACCTGACGGGAGCTTAATCAGCGCATACTTGTTCTCTTTCGCCATCAGTTGAGCAAATGTGCCTGCGCTTCTTACAATCTGTCCCCCTTTTCCAATTTTAAGCTCTATATTGTGTATGTGCGTACCAAGGGGGATATTGCTCAAAGGCAAGGAATTTCCGGGTTTTATATCGGCTTCCGGACCCGACATTACCATATCGTCCACAGAAAGATTAAGAGGAGCAAGAATATATCTTTTTTCCCCGTCAACATAAT
>Ga0180009_10004782_pt1 | contig 14791 bp, 14 predicted proteins | sample OS_PC_MetaG_FD_123537 | JGI IMG/M metagenome (GOLD analysis project Ga0180009, IMG submission 123537) | Groundwater microbial communities from the Aspo Hard Rock Laboratory (HRL) deep subsurface site, Sweden - OS_PC_MetaG | ecosystem: Environmental > Aquatic > Deep subsurface > Groundwater...
CAGCTCACGCCGCTACAGCAGCAGGTCCTCGAGTTGCTGCACGTCCCGGCGAGCGTCTACACCTCGCCAAGCGCCCCTTGAAGTGGGGGCGCATTTGGACTGCGAGAAGTGCGGAACGTCAGTCCAGGGTATCCAAGCTGACCTCTTCGTCATCGGCCACGCTTTCCATCTCAAAAGTGCGGCCATTGATCGTCCAAAGCGATTGCCGCATGGCGAGGGTGAAGGCACGCGGCTTCTCGCGGTTGACCGCATCTTCCAGCCGGTAGCGCGGGATGGTGGAGAGGCGTTCAGGCAGGGCCTGCTTCTCTTCGGACCCCCGCTCCACGCGGACGCGCATCACGGCGAACTCCGACCCATCAGGTATCGCCGCCGACTGGCCCATCATCATCCCCATGTCTCCGGCTTCGGCACCGGCAAAAGCCAGGCTTTGCAGGCGCAGTTCGGTACCCAAGGGACGCCCACTGAAATCTACCCACAGCTCGACTCTCTCGGCGGGAGCGAGAACCACATAGCTGCGCTGCACCGGCTTTTCCAGCAGACCGCCGTCGGTAGCTATGACCGTCAAGGGGGTGCCGTCCTCCCAACCCAGCTTGTAGATGCGGGAGTTCGAACCGTTGAGCAGACGCAACCGATAGGGCCGCGTCGCCACCGGCAACACAAGATCGGGCTGCCCGTTGACCAGAACCCGTTCCCCCAGGAACCCCATCGTCTGATCCATCATCCCGCCGGGAAGATAGAGCAGTTGGTTGTCGGCGTCGAAGGTGCGGTCCTGAATGACGAGAGGGATGTCATACTCCCCGGAGGGCAGACCAGCGGCCGTTTCCTCCTCATCTGAGACCAAGAACAGGCCCGCCAGGCCCTTGTATACCTGGGAGCCGGTGATCTCGTGGGGGTGGGGGTGGAACCAGTATGTGCCGGCGCGGTCGAGCACCTGGAACTCGTAGACATAGGTCTGCCCGGGCCCGACGGCATGGCGTGGATGTCCGTCCATATCGTCCGGTACATGCAGACCGTGCCAATGCACAATGGATTGCTCAGGGAGGTCATTGGTGAAAACGATACGGACTCTTTGCCCCTTTCGCACCCGCACGATCGGCCCCAGATAGGAGCCTGGCAGGGTTTGCAGGGCGGCAGGATCGCCTTTGGTCACCTGCCCCCGGTATGTCCAGGCGCGCGTGGCTTTGCCCGGGAGGATAGACACTTCTCCCTGTGTCGCCTGCAGGGCGATCTCCAGCTCGCCACCGGACACGAGTGACGAGCCGGTGGTTGCCGTGGAGAGGGTCGTGTCCTGTTCACCAGGGGCGCATCCGCTCAGGAAGGGGGACAAGCTGCCACCTGCGAACAGAGTGGCCACCCCAACCCCCGATAGGCGTAGGAAGCCTCTGCGGTCGATCTTGTCCGAGTAACGCGCCATCAAATCTCCTCTCGCCGTGGTGCTCCTCGAAGGTGTGGAACATGCCCGCTCAGAACCAGCCGCGCCTCCACGCATACCCCGCCATCCCGACGAAAGCCGCGGTCATCGCCGCCACCGTCCCCCAGTACCAGGCCATGCTGGTGATGGGGAGTCCGCTGAAGTTCATACCAAAAAACCCCGTGATGAAGGTGATGGGCATGAACAGGGTCGCGACCAGGGTCAACCGCTTCATAACCTCGTTGAGGCGATTCGAAACCGTCGAGAGGTGCAGGTCGAGGGCCGAGGAGAGTATGTCGCGGTGGGTGTCGAGTTGCTCGAGCACGAGCAGCACGTCGTCGTGCACATCGCGGAAGAAGACTTCGGCCTCCGGCTCCACGAAGCCGAGACCGTGTCCAGAGAGCCGCTGCATCACGTCCCGTGTGGGTGCGACCCGCCGACGGAGTTCCACCAGGTCCCTCTTCAAACGGAACAGCTCCTGCCGGGTCTGCTCCCCCGTGTCCAGCAGCACCAAATCTTCAAGCGAGTCCACGCGGTCGTCGAGCGAGTCGAGCAAAGGGTACAGGGTCTCCACCACCCACTCCGCCAGGTAGTAGAGCACGAAGCTCGGCCCCCGACCGCGGTCCATCACCTGCCGCACCACTACCTCGGTGAGGGACGCATGCTCCTCCGGTCCGATAGGGCCCAGCGAGACGATCCATCGCTCCCCCAGGAAGACGCGCAACTCCTCGATGCGTACGTTCGTTCCGTCTGCGGCGGGTCGACCCGCCCTCTCGAGGGCCGTCGCGGACACTCCCGCCCGTAGAAGCGACACGTAGAGGTGATCGGGGTACTCCTCTACCCGGGGACGCTCGGGGCCGTCGCGGAGGCTCCGCACGGCCAGCTCATGTAGCCCGAACTCCTCAAGGGCCGGCAGAAGGTCCTCGCTGGACTCGGCGTGAAGCCACGTGATCGGGGCATTCGAGCGTCGCAGGGCCCGCAGAGTCGGGGCTACGCCCCTCGCGTACACCGGCTCGGCGCCCGATGGACCCACGGCGAGTAGCGCGGGGGGCGGGCGGGTCGCGGGAGGCGCCGGCGCTTCGAGAGCGGGCGGCGCCGGCGCTTCGGGGGTGGGGGTCGGGTCGGAGGCGCCGGGGGCGTCTTCGGCGCCCGCGGTCGCTTCGGTGACGGCGACAGCTTCCGGCGTGGGGCTTTCGGTGCGGGGGGCTGTCGCCTCCGAGCCGCCGGTCTCCTCGAGGGTGACGTCCACGTCTGGATCGGGTGTCTCCTCGAGCGTGGGGTCTGACTCCGGGCCGGGTGTCTCCTCCGGCGAGGCGATGGCCGCGTCCGGCGCGGGTGGCCCCTCGAGCGTCGGGGTGTCCTCATCGGGGGGAATCACTTCGTCGGCCGCCGCAACGCCCTCATGCGATTCGACGGGCTCCTCGCCCGAGGTGAGGGAGTTCCTTCCGAAGGCGGGTTCCTTGCTATTGTCGATCACGCCGTCACGCTCCCTGCTGTTCAACGCCGCTAGGTTCAACCCTAGCAGGTTCCGCGCCGTCGGGATCGGCCCCGTCGGGATCGGCCCCGTCGAGTTCGGCGCTTTCGGGCCCAAGGGCGACCGGGTCCACGCCGGACCGCATGCCCGGCTCCCTCTCGGCCGCGATCCGTCCGCCAATGGCCTTGGCGCCCGTGCGCAGCGAGCCCGCCTTCAAGAACCCCCAGAGCAGCAACACCGACGCCACCATCTCCGCCGGATAGAGCCCCTCCGTGTTGCCGAGCCGCGCCCGCGCCGCCGCGTAGGCGATCACGATGGTACCGGCGGCGATCAGCACGTTCGCCCACATGCGGTATGCGTACTCCCGCTTCTGCGAGAAGCGGTAGATCGAGAGAAGGGCGCCCCCAAGCAGGAAGATCGAGCCGGGGATGTTGAAGAAGAACGACATCACCTTGGGGAAGGAGAGGCTCTCGCCCAAGGCCTGCCCCCCGACCGTGATGCCGGGCACGAGTTTGGCCATGTCCAACTCCACGGTGAACGCTCCGTACAGGAAGACCACGAACGCCACGAGGGTGAAGCCGAGGTAGAGGTGCCCGAGCCACTGGCGGCGCACGATCAGGTAGAGAGACCCAAGGCCCAGCAGGCCCGAGAGGCCGGGCGGAGACAGCCCAGGGCCACGGTCCAGCGAACTTCACCGACTGGCTGCCGAGGCGGACTCTCGGGCCCCCCGGCCTACTTCGCCGACGTCAGAGGTTCCGCTCCAGGGCGATGGTGCTGGATGGGCCGAACTGGTTCGCGCTGAAGAAGCGCATCAGCTTGGGCTCGTCCAGCCCGACAAGGGTGTGGATCCTGCGAACGCCGAGAGTCCGCAGATGCTCCACGAACTCGTTGATCAAGTTCTCACCGATGCCGAGCTTCTGGTAGTCGGGATCGACGCCGATAGTGTCGAGGGTCGCTTCCTCCTGGAAGATGCCGTATTGCCCCATGTAGATCTCACCCATCACAAAGCCCACGACCGTTCCGTCTTCCTTCTCCGTCACGAGCGAGACGGGAAGGTAGTACCTCGATCCGAACAGCTTCTCGAACCTCATCTCATAGTAATCGGGCCGTGAGCTGCCGAGCACTTTCGTGTCGATGCCCACCACCGCTTCGAAGTCATCGGCCTTCATGAGTCTGGTTCTCATGGTGCTCACATCCATCGGGACCCCCCTCCCATCGGCTCGAGAACCCGACGGGCGCCCTCTCGGAGGACGCCCATCTTGGTCGAAATCGGTCCCGCGCTATGGGGTTCGTCTAACGCCTACCGGGTTCGCCTACCGTCTATGGAGTTCATCCGTCACGGCGTCCAGCAATCGGACAGCGTCTTCAGGAACGCGACGATCGCCTTCTCCTGACTCGGGCTGAGCTTCAGGTCTCCAAGCTCAGCCGTGTTGACGTTCTCCGCCACCTCAGGCGCCGGCCATAGACGCCCCCTTCCCGTGCACGAGTGCGCCCGGCTTTCGAACAAGAAGGTCTCCGGTCCGAGCCGACGCGCGATGACGATCGACTCCTTCCCGGCGCTTCAGTCCTCGAAACCCAGCTCGGAGATCAAGCCACGGTGCCCGTGCGGAAGGCTCGGTCACGGCCCGCCCAGCTGTTCCGGAGCGAAGGCGACCACCCGGTTGCGACCGCCGGCCTTGGCTCGGTACATGCTCCAGTCGGCCCGGTCGAGGAGATCCTCCTTGCTCCGGGCGTCGGACGGATAGGTGGCCACCCCGATGCTCACCGTTAGCCGCCGGCCGTCCACCGGCTCCTCGGCCAGTTCCACCCCCCGGCGGATACGTTCCGCCACCTCCAGAGCCACCTGGGCGCCGCACTCGGGAAGCACCACCACGAACTCCTCGCCGCCGTAGCGACCCACCATGTCGATCCGCCGCACGCAGCTCCCAATGACTCGGGCCACCGAGCGCAAAGCCCGATCACCGGCACTGTGCCCATGCCGCTGGTTGTACAGCTTGAAGTAATCCACATCGAGGAAGAGCACGGAGAGTTCCGTGCCCTCCTTGGTGGAGCGGCTCACCTCCTCTGCCAGCCGTTCTTGCAGGTAGCGGTGATTTGATTGTAGAGGCCCGTGAGCCCGTCGGTGATCGAGTCGATCTCGGCGCGGATGAAACGGGCCGAAGCCGCGTCCACCACCGAGGAGGGGCCGAGGGGCGAGTGCCCGAGCGTCTCTCCAGGGTCGAGGACGGGCACGTCCACCGCAACCGCGGCGACGATCGTGCCCTCGCAGTCGAGCAACGGCTCCGACTTGGTGAGCCACACCCCGAACTCGTCGGCGAACACGCTCACCAGATCGGGTTCGCGCCCGGTGAGAACGCACTGCAGTTCCTCGTCCAGGTAGAACTTGTCGCCCAGATGGGTCTTCTCGGGACTGTCGTCCTCCTCCGCATCCACCACCAGCACCACCTTGCTGCGACCGCTGACGCCTGCGTGCTGATGAACCGCACCGGAGGGTGGGCGTCGCGCACAGCACGAAAGGCCTCCGAGATCTCCCGGTACTCGGGCCGGGCCTCGTCGGCCGGCTCCCTGAGCAGCTTGTGCTTCTCGGGATCGATCCGCGCGACGGCCTCCTGAGCCACCAGCTTCACCCACTTCCGCCGTGTCCGCAGACGGCCGAGCACGCGTAGGAAAGCGGTGACCATCTCGGGATCGGGTGCTGCCGCATGAGGTCCCACTCCTCAGAGGTCAAAGGCCCCTGCTTCGGGAGGACACGATCGGAGATGCCCAGCTTGCCGATGTCATGAAGAAGGGCGGCGTCGGCGCTTGGACCGAGCAGCCGGTCCTTCCAGCCCAGCTCGCGAAGCAACAGCACCACATAGGTCGCCACTCGGGCGGCATGACCGAGTGTGTAGTAGTCCTTCGCGTTGAGCGCCGTGCTCAGGCCCTTGAGGGTGCTCAGGTGCAGGGCCTTCATGCGTTCGTACAGCCGCGTGTTCCTCACAGTCGGCGACAGCTGCAGGCTCAACCGGGCGAGCAGACCGCGGTATGGCTCCAGAGAGTGGCCCTGCGCGATCCACAAGGCCAGAACACCCGTAAGACCGTCGCCGTCGAACACGCCCAGAAGGCACCCAGGCTGAAGCTCGGGGCCGGCTTCGGCGGCCGCTCCGTCGCCCGAGCGCACTCCGGCGACCGCGGACGCTCCTCGACCGTTGGACGCTCCGGCGCCCGCAGGCTCCAGTACCACAGCGCGGTGCTCAATGAGGTTCTGAAGCACGCTGGAATCGCCGCCGCAGAGCTCCAGGGGAGTCACGCCCGGGGTGCGGACTCCGTCGGAGTAGGCCTCGTGGAAGGGTCCTTCTGGGTCCTGGATCACGAGCTTCACGCCCACCACGGGCACGAGACTGCCGAGCTGCTCGGCTACGGCGCGGGCGATCTCCCCCGCCTCATTGCTCTCCGCCATGCGCAAAGCGACCGTGTCCAGGATCGCCGCATCTCGAGCATGCGCACAGGGCCAGTCAAGCCTTCCGGGGAGAAGGGCGGGCGCGAGGGCGGTCTCCCCGCCGCACGGCCGGAAGACTCGGGGCACTCGGGCTGCAGTTCCATGCCCCGACTATCGGCAGCCGCGAGCATCCCCTTGACGCATGCGGCGTCAGCATCGCCGAGCTCGGCTCCATGCGTCCCTCCAGACTCTCGGAGCTGCCGGGCCAGCGTGGTCTTGCTACGCTGCCGCGGTCCGGTGGCCACCATGAGAAGTCCTCGAATTGGCCGATGCGCCCGTCGTCGGGCGCGGTGTGGGTCAGGTCGTCAGCTTCAACTTCCAAGCATTCAGCTTGCCCACGTCCCGGCTGGCCCGGTCCGCTACCCGGAGCCGCCACACCCCTTGGATCCCGACGCCGGCGTCCACCAGTGCCTTCAGCGCCGGCACCTCGGCGGGGCGGTAGGTCTGTTTGAGGTTCTGGGCACCTCCCCCGCCCGGGCCCTGCACCTCGGCGGTCACCCCGCCCGGCGACTCAAGGGCCACGCGCAGGTCGCCGCGCCACGTGTGGTTGATGTCCACCGTCAGCTCGATGTCCTTGAGCGCACCCGAGCCTTCCACCACGAGTTCGCTCACTATCCCCTGCGGGTCGTTGTCGGGGATGATGAGGCCGGGAGTCGCTTCCCACTCGGTGCGCGGCCCGCCCTCGAGCTCGAGCGAGAGCGACCAGCTGTTGACCGTCCCGGTGTCCAGCCGAGCCAGGTCGGTCACCTGCAAGGTCCAGCTCCCCAGAGCCGACGCCCCCACGAAGGCGGCGAGGCCCGGAGTGGTAGCCGTCGAGAAGGTCGCCACCAGGTTGTCCTGGCTCCCTCCCGCCCGGTCGTGCACTACCGCCGTGCGACCGTCGGGCGCCACCAACCTGACCACCAGGTCGCCCCGGTACGTGTGGCTGATGTCCACACTCACTTCCACCGCCCGCACCGTGGCGGCATCGGGGACCACGATAGTGTCGCCGACTCCGGCCGGATTCAAGTCGGGTATGGGCAGGGCCGGGGTGCGCTCGAAGGCCACCCGCCGCACCGGCACGGGGGCCAGCCGGCGCTGAGCCTCGCGCACGGCCCGATCGGCGTTCACCCGCCCGTAACCGTACCAGTCGGAGTGGCCGCCGACGTCGTATGCGCCATTGGTTGTGTCGATGCCGTCGGAAGTCTCCCGGAGGATGTCCCTCACCTCCGCCCCCGTGAGCCCAGGATTCGCCGAGAGCATGAGAGCGCACACCCCGGCCACAAGCGGCGTTGAACTCGAGGTGCCGCCGAAGCCGTTGGTGGTGGTGTAGTCGCCGGATTGGTACCCGGCCGCACCCGTGCGGTCGGTGGTCACGATGCGCCGTCCGCCCGAGCCGCTGCTTGGGGCGCTCACCCAGATCTGCGCTCCGTAGTTGCTGTAGTCGCTGCGCCTGTCGTGGCTGTTCGAGGCGCTCACGGCGATGACGTCGGGATGCAGCGCGAAGCCCGAGCGCACCGGCACGCCGCCCTTGGTGCCGTCGACGGGGCTGTCTTCGTTCCCGGCCGCAAAGACGATCACGCAGCCCCGACCCCCCCGCCCCTCCCGGGCGGCCCGCTCGATCGCATTCGCCATCGGGGTGCTCAAGGTGAAGAACTTCGCGTTCACGCCCCAGCTACAACTGACCACGTGGGCGCCGTTCACTCGAGCGTAGTCGAAGAGATCCTTGATGGTCTGGTTACTGATGCTGGCGCTCGTCCGGACCGGCATGAGTGCACACCGCGGGGCGACGCCCACTACGCCACCGCCGTTCTCCTCGGCCACCGCCACGCCCGCGCAGGCCGTGCCGTGGTTGTCGTCGACGTTCTTGGGTGTGGGGTCGGACTGACTCAGCCCGAAGTCGTATGGGGAGACGATCTTGCCCGCGGCGACGAAGTCCGGATGATCCACCTGCACGCCGTCGTCCATCACACACACGACCACCGACCGGTCACCCCGGGTGACCTCCCAGGCGTCTGGCGCCCTGATGTCGGCTCCGGCGGTGAGGCCGAACCCGCCTCGATTCTCCAGATGCCACTGGTCGGCGAACAGCGGGTCCGACGGACGGTAGGCGGTGAAGCGCAGGCCCATCGAGAAGTCGGGCTCGGCCAACGTCACCGCCGCGCTCGCCAGGAGGCCGTTCGCGATCTTGATGGGGTTCTCCGTAGAGGCAGCGGTCAGGCGGGCGACGAAGGCGTTCGGGTCACCGTCGCCTGCCGGCATCAGCTCGAGCTTGTGCTCGTCGAGAAGGCGGTTGACCTCCTCCGGTTCGGCGCCCGGGGCGAACTCCACGTAGATCGCGTCCGTGGACACCATGAGCCCTTCGGGGTCACCGGGCATGTGGTAGACGTGGGAGCACCAGACGACCTCTGAACTCTCCGCCCGCAGGGCCTCCATGGCCTGCTCCAGGGAGTCCGGGTTGATCCGGTAGACTTCCACGTCGGTCGTGGACTGGGTCGGCTCGTATTCCAGACCGAGGAACTCATCGGGCTTCTGCCGAGCGGCCGCGAGCGCTCCCCGCACCGTGCCCGCCCGGCGCCTGACGGCGAAGTGATCCGGAGACTTCTCGAGGGTAAATCGCTCCCCGCCCCGTTGGATGATGACGCCCCGGAGTTCGAAGGAGGATCCGGCCTCCCCGCCCCCGGACACGCCGTCACTGGCATCGGTCCCGTTCATGACCCGCCCCCTTCCGGTCGTTCCTGATCGAACAGCCTGTACCCAACAGTAGTGCGGGCCACACGACTGTTCGATCCCACCCAGGACGCGGGGGGACTCGAACTCTCCGCCTCGTCGCTCGGGGTGGTGTTCCTCATCCTACACCCGCTGAAGCGACCCAGACGCTGGGACAGCGTTCATGAGGCCCGCTCCGCGGGCTCCAGCAGGCGGTCGTATCCTCCGCTACGAACGGTCGGAGCCACCGCGCTGTCTCGCTCGATCACGGCTCCCCCCCACACGGCCCGCAACCGACGCCTACCCTCCCGCGGACTCGAAGATCAGCGACTCGTTGCCACCCTCGTCGTAGAGGGTCAGCGTGCCCTCGGACAGGGTGAAGGACCGAGCCTCCCCGAGCAGGGTCAGGTAGATCGTCTCCGCGCGCATCGCCGGTTCAGAGCCTCCCATGAGGGTACCGGCGATCTCCCCCACCTCGAACGCTCCGCCCCCGCTTGCCGCGTAGGACCCGCTGTAGCTGTTGACCCCGCTCCCGCCCGAGATCCGCCCGTCGGAGAAGGTCGCTGTGATGTCGAATTCGCCCGGGTACAGGGAGCTGACCGTCCAACCCACCAGCTTCCAGCTGGTCCCATCAAGGTCGTTCCCCGACGAGCACCCCGCGAGCATGGCCAGGGCCAGCATGCAGGCGGCAACAGCGGCGACGGCAGTGAAGGGAGCGAAGGGGGCGGCGAATGGACTGGTTGTCGTTCTGCGGGGGCGGATCATGTCGCACCTCGATTGATAGACCTGTACTCGACGGCCGATCCCCAAGCCGTCAGTTGCTCTCGGTATCGATGAACGCGTGGGGATAGGAGGGCCGGCGCTTCTGAAACGACAGAATAGTGGGTTTCTGAATCACGCCGGCGTCGATATTCACCGCCCACCGAATGGTCTCGTTCTGCGCCCAGCTTTCGTAGCCCGCCACCACAGTCGGTAGGTGGACGATGAGAGCGCCGGAGATACATCGCGAGGCACTTTCCCACAGGTAGCTCGGCGTGTGATCGACGGCGTAGTAGTCCACCGTTCCGATCTTGAACATCGGATCTTTGAACGTGGTTGGTTTGGCGAAGTAGAACCCCATGCCCTCGTCGCAACTGACATCGATGATCAGGCAGCCTGACTTGAGGCGTGCCCTCTCGTCCTCGTCCACGAACGTGAGCGGATGATCAGGCTCTTGAAGGGTCCCGTTGACGATGATGTCCGACTCACCGATCAAATCGATCAACGGTCGCTCGCTGCCATCGTGCTCCACCACCACCATACGCGCTTCGCCCTCCATGCCTTCGCGGATGCGCACGTAGTGGCAATCGAGCACTTCCTCGCGCACCTCGTGGTCGGGACGCTGGATGCAGATGGTGATGTCCCGGAACCCGCGTGCTTTGAGGGCGTAGATGGCCCCGCGGCTGACGGCGCCGAAGCTGAAGATGATCGTCTTGCGTTGGTTTCCGTAGTGTCCGTCGATGCCCTTGAGCCGCAGGGCATGCAGGACCCCGCAGTAGCCGGCCATTTCGTTGTTCTTGTAGAAGGTGTGGCGGCCGATCTGTCCGTTCGGTCCCCATACGAACATATCCTCGAAGGCGATGAGCGTCAGTCTGCGATCGATCGCGGCCTGAGTGAGGGACTGCTGCTGCACGCAATGTACCCAGCCCCACAGGATTCCCCCTTCACGGAGTTCCAGAAGATCATCCAGCGTCGGCTTGGCGATGATGACCGTGCCGAGGTCGGCCAGTAGCTCGGCGCGTGGGGCGATACCACCCGTCTGAGCGGCGATCTCCGAGTCTGCGATGCCGAACGGTGCTCCGTAGCCTTCCTCGAATATGAGGCGACGGCGAATATGTTCGGGAAGGCGGGGCAGATGCTCTGGATGGATGGGAACCCGTTGCTCGTCCGCCTTCCTTGAAGTGCCAATGACGCCCAGTGTCAATTCACCCATGTCGTTTCCCCTCTCTCGAGACGCCCAGTGATTGTAACTTCAGGAGGGGATTCCCAATCCTCTTGGAGGGCTTCTCGGCTCTCCAAGGAGTGTCTCGTCCGCGAGGCGGTGCGGGTTCATCTTCGGATCTGCGACTTCCTCTGCGACGAGCCCTTGGCGGCCACTCTAGCCCTCAACAGCGAGCTGGAGGTAGGCGGCGCTGCTCCGGAGCCTCACCGGTGAGACCATGGACGCCCTCGCCAACCTGCTCCGCCAGGCCGACCCCTCTATCCCCCGCACTACTTGTAGTGTCCCTCAGTATTGTACATTTGGAATCCACGACTACGGCAGTCGCAGCCAACGTACGAGGAGGACAGCATGCGCAGGTTCTGTATCGGTTTGACCGTCGTCGCCATCCTCAGCCTGACGATAGTGGGGTGCGGAAGCTCTGACAACGGCGCTGCGGAGAAGCCCTCAGCCACCGAGACGTCCACCACGCAGTCCTCGAGCACGCCGTCCTCGAGCGCCGATACCCCGACCACCCAGACCCCGACCACTCAGACCCCGACCACGGCCCCCGCCGACGACACCTGGACGACGGTCGCCACGCTACGCTCCAGCGACCCACCCTGGAACGACATGCCCGGCATCCTAATCAGTGAACCCTTTGCCGTCACCGGCGATCTCCAGGTAGTGCTCGATATGCCGGATGCCGGTGACATGGATGGCGTCATCGCCGCGATCGTGGCGGCCGACAAGGCTTCCGATGTCAGCGCGCTCCTCGGCGCCCTCGGGGATGCGGCGATCGTGACCATGATGCCCGCGGCGCCGACCCAAGAGGTCTCGGGCCTGGACGGCACCTACGTGCTCGTGAATTCGGTGCCCACGGCCAAGGAGTGGTCGCTGGACGTACAGACCAAGCCCTGACGACCAAGGGGGCCGCGGCCTGACGGCCGTCGAACCCGCGAATCGGAACACCCGAGCACGATCGCGTGAGGGTGCTGGCTCCTGGCCAACTAGGCCAGGCGGGGCCCACTCAGCTCCGCGCACACGCCACCCTCATCGGAGGCGAACCTGAGTTCCCCTCGCGGAGTCGAAGGAGCGCTTCGCCCGCGGCGATCATCGCAGTGAACCGTCCTCCGCCCGCTTCACCCACTCCCTCGCGAGCAGAGAGTACCGCACGTGATCCACCCAGCGGTCGTACAGCCATTCGGCCTCGCGGGTAATCCCCTCATTCGTGAATCCGAGTCGCTCCGGAATCGCCCGGCTTCGCGCGTTGCCCACTGCGGCGGGGATGGCGACGCGATTCAGCCCGAGCACGCCGAACGCATGATCGATGAGGGCGCCGCACGAGCGGGTCATGAGCCCTCTGCCGACAACTTCCCGACTCAGCCAGTAGCCTATCTCGACGGACTTGTTGGCCTGATTGATCGGGTGATATCCGACGATCCCGACGATCCGTCCGCCCTGGACTATCACGCAGGTGAGTCCCAGCTCGTCCTCGTTCTGCTTGACCGCCGACGCGATGAACTGCCGAGTGTGAGTGACTTCGGTGTTGGCGTCCACCCACGGCAGCCACTCGCGGAGATGCGCGCGGTTGGCGTCGACCAGCGCGAAGAGCTCCTCTGCGTCGGCCTCGGCGATGGAGCGGAGGTGGGTGTCCTCGTCTAGGCTGTGGTGGAAGACGTGCACGCGCGCTCTCGCGGCGGGTCGCTCTTGCGGGCGAATGGATTCCACATGCCCCAAGTCCCCCCTCTTGATCTTGCCGGCAGTCTGCGACACACCGCCGAACTCCCAAGGCCGCGGTGCCTCTCGGTCTGCCAACTATGTTACCTCAGGCGCTTGCTCACACGAGGGGCGACCGCACCTCGAAGCGAGCCCCCCCCGAACGGGCTCTCGACCACGCGAGCTTCCCCTCCATGCGCTCTGGCCACGTCGCGCACAAGTGGGCGTCGTGGAGCCGGCGGAGAGCTACCTCGAGCTGCGCCCGCCGGCTGGCTGCCACCGGGCTCCTCAGCTTGTGCGAGGCGTCGGACACGAACCGTCGCTGACTCGCGGAGGCGGGTTGTTGGGTGACTGCGTCTGCACAGGAGACCCCAGTCCCGCTGCAGTTGTCCACGCGACGCTCTGCGCGAGATCACAGCCGGGGCCCCGCGTTGACGATCACGGGCAGCTTCCCCTTCCAGGCATCCCACGCCTCCGCATCCACAGCCAACTCGCACATGAAGTGCGCCACGTTGGCCATGGCGGTGCTGTCCGGAGCGAAGACACTGCTCACGAGGCCCTCGTGCAGCGTGTACTCCGAGACGTCGCCTTCCAGGAGCGAGTCCGGCCGCACCGCCACCCACTGCGCGAACGGATCGGCCGTCCCCACGCTGTCATGGAGGAAGCTCGCAGCTTGTTGGTTGTCCTTGGCCGGAGGGACCACGCGGCGGAGCATCCACACGACGGCCTTCTCGAACAGCCCACGACGCGTGTCGAGGCCCCCAGGGTGATTAACCGAAACGCTGCCCATGAGGATGAACTTGACCGGCTTGGCGGGCTGCAGCGCTTGGATCCCGCGACACAGTCTGGTCGTGGCCCGCGTGACGAGGTCGCGCGGCGGTCCAAAGATACCCTTGAAGCTCGCAACGTGACCCAGGCACGAGATGACGGCATCGCAGCCACGGAGGTGACGTTGCAGATCCTCATCGCTCAGAGACAGCAGATCGGCCTCGACCACGGTCAGGTTGGGGTCCTCCACGACGCCCGCCGGGAGCTTCTCGGCGGATCTCACGATGGCGCGCACGCTGACGCCGCGGCCCAGAAGCTGCTCCAAGACGCGCCGACCGGTGCGCCCGGTCCCGCCAACGAGAAGAACGGTCTGCTGCGTAGCCATCGCAGTGTCTCCTTGTGTTGCCTTGCGGGAACCTCAGTGACGAGCACCGTCAGGGCGGAGCCCAAGCCTGCTACGACTACCCGAGGAGAGCCTGATGCAATCGCCGGAGGCGGCGGAGCCGGGTGAGGTGAACGTCGGGGTCGGCCTTACAAAGGCCGCACCTCACGCGGCCTGAGAAACCGACTGCCTGACGTTCCGACCTACCGGCCTGCCGGCCGTCGTCGGGTCGCCCATCCTTCTAGCCTGCGAACCTCCCGATGCGCTCGAGCCACTCGTCCTCGCCGGTCTCGTCGATATGCGCCCTCCCTTGTTCGAGTATGGTCCGCACGGCCGCCTCCACGCGCGCCGTGTAGGTGGGCAGCGGGGCCACCGCAGCCGCAAGCTGCACCTTCATCCGCTCCGCCTGAGTGAGGTGGGCGGCGGGCGGCGATGTCGAGGGTCCGACGCGCGAGTCCCACTTTGGCGCTGGCCCTGGTGGCCAGGGGCACGCGCCCGGGATCGGTAGCAGCGACTCTCGCGAACGCATCGCGTGCGTCGCCGACCCCTTCGGCTACCACGAACTCCCGCGAGAAGAGGCAATCTTAGTCAGTGCAGGCCAGGCCCGGATGACGGGGGACAGTGAACGGAGTCGGAGGCTCAGACGGAAGAGGCGCAGGCGCGCAGGCGCGCACCGCCTCGCCCGCAGTGGTTGTTGTGGTTTCGTATCAGTCCGAGGGTCCGCGCGCCCTTCGGCGCTGTTCTCACGGGCGCACATAAGCTGGGGTCCTACTAACACGAAGACATCATCTCGTTAGGAACCGTCAAGAAAAAAGTAGGATATAGGCTGGGGGTGGCGAAGTAGTGTCCCATGATCGACGAACAGGCCATAGGAGAGCGTTACCGGGCGCTGGCGGGAGAGCTCGATGAGAGGC
>Ga0180009_10004783_pt1 | contig 14790 bp, 19 predicted proteins | sample OS_PC_MetaG_FD_123537 | JGI IMG/M metagenome (GOLD analysis project Ga0180009, IMG submission 123537) | Groundwater microbial communities from the Aspo Hard Rock Laboratory (HRL) deep subsurface site, Sweden - OS_PC_MetaG | ecosystem: Environmental > Aquatic > Deep subsurface > Groundwater...
GCCTGAGGAATGAAAAAGGAATAACAGCCAATGAAACTATTATGAGCCTAATCACAACATGGAAGCAAAAGGGCTTAAATCCCTTTACAGAGCTTAGAGCCGCCCTCTAAGCTTTCCACATACTATGAAAAAGCCGCCCTGCACTAATCACTTCTCTTTCCTTCCGGAAGCAATCCGCTTCTCATCAGACTTCACTTTCCTTTCAAGCTTCTTAATGTCAGTTTCAGGAGGCAGCTCTTCAGGCTTTATGCCCCTTTTTACCAGCAGCTTGCGCACATCTGTATTATTCCTTACGTGCTCTTTTGTAATAGGATTCTCGCCGTTAAGATTGTCTTTCCGGACATTGAAGTTGGTGATTTCAGTTGCAAGGTTCTTTGCAGTGATTGTGACAGTTGGTAGGAAGTCAGCAATTGGCTTGTTTTGCGGAATGCTAAGCTTGCTCTTCATTGCAGAAGTCGAATGCCCGCCAAACAATGCTTCATCCCCCTTGCTCCTGATTCTTGCAAACCCTTCGTCATCAACCCCCCTTTCGTAAATCAATTTTGACAATTCAGTTTCAGAGGCAACCAGCTTTTGCCGCGCGTTCATCCTCTCAATCAGCGCAATCCTTTCCTCAATAAGCTCCTGCTTTCTTGTTTGCACAGCAAAATAGCTTTGGGCAAATGCAATCTGCTCTTTTCTCGGGTCGCCGTTCTGAGCAATAAGATAGCAGGCATATCGAGTAAGCATAATGTCTTCAATTTTGCGCTCGGTTTCAGAGCCTATCTTAACCATTTTGTTGGCGCCAACAAAATGGTCTTTAACTTGTTGCCCAGATTTCTCGCAAGCAATTTTAGCCTTGTCGATTACTTTTAAAAAATTTCTCCAATCATTATAATCCAGCAATTTCTGCAAGTCCCTCGCATACCAGAATTCCACTCCGTCAGCGTTTTGCGCATAATCCTCAAATGTTTTTGTTAGCCTTGTGACAATTTCCTTTTCCATATGCCTCACCCAATAAAGAAGAATATTTCAAGCCTTTATAAGCCCTGCGCGTGCATGTCAAGTGGCAAATGGATATCCATATTTCCAGGATTAAATTAAAAGTTTCTAAGAAAAATAAAATCTTGCGAGGGGTTCAGGGGTGCCCCCTGCCTCCTTTTAATGCTAGTCTAATCCTTCATTCGCTTCCTTAAGCCATTCATCAGCCTTGTCAAACAAATCCCTATGCATTTCATAATTCTTAGGCCTTACAAACCTGTCCCCTTCCGGAGTGTCAACAAAGTCAACCTCCTCGTCATGGAACATGGGATAGAATCCGCCTGACGGAGCCTGCATAAGCCCGTCTCCGTCAACAATGAGATACCTGCCTTCAGGCTGGTCAACAAACAGGCTTTCAACAAAATACCCGCAGTCCCCGCCAGTTGCTGAATATAATCCGCTGGTGCATGAAACAGATTTTGCAGAGCTGTTAACCTCCAGATTAATTTCCTGCGCTTCGGCAGCAGCAGAAGCTTCATGTTTGCCTTTCTCATAGCCCCTGTCATGCGCCCAGAGAACTGCTCCAGCCACAGCAGCCGCCATTGCAATCCCGGCAACAGCCTCGTACCAGCCAAAGTCCCTCAGAATCTTTTCAAGAATTTTATTTGCCATTTCCCTTCACAAAATGAGATAGGCAAAGCATATATAAATATTCCCATCAAAAGCTGAACAATCCAGCCAATAAACCGCTTATCATCCACCTTACAATAAAGAATATCACCAGAGTCATAAAAATAAGCATAGGCACATACTTCAATCCCTGCCTTTCCTCGCCCTTGTTTATCAGCCCTAAAGCCATTGAGCCCAGTATAGATGTAATTATAAGGGAGATGATAACATACTTCATCACAAAATCAGGCCCAATGCTGATCTGGCTTAAATTAATAGGCATTGCAAATGTTGATGTCTTTGGAATTTCAACATTGCCCAGAATCTTTGTCAGGACATCAACAAGAAAGCTGCTCATTCCGTAAAGCATCGGAGCGCCGAACCCCACTGCCGCGAATATGAAAATCACATACATGCGAACGCTGCTTCTTATCTTCTGGTCAACAAAATCCTGGTCACGGAGATTATGAGCAGTATTATCAAGCAAAGATGCAAGCTCTCCCCCTGAACGCAAGCCAGAAACAATAAGCGCGATTGTCTTCTCAATCCTTGTTGACTTGACTCTTTTTGAAATCTCAAGCAATGCCTCATCCATGTCCTTGCCCAAGGCAACCTCTTTTCCAACCCTGTTTATTTCCTCAGCCAAAGGACCAAACTCAGGCCGCGCAGCAAGCAGCAATGCCCTTTCAGGCGTAAGCCCTGCCCTTAGATTAGATGACATAAGCTGCAAAGCGTCAGGAAGCGCCTTTTCCATAATCTTTGCCTTTGCATCAACACTAAGCAAAATCCACATGTAAACAACAACCTCAAACCCTATAAAAGCCACAATAAACGTGCCCCACAGGTTCAGCTCAAATATCCTTGAAGCTGGAAAAGCCATTGCCCAGGCAAGCAAAAATCCAAATAGCAGTATAAAGCCAATGAACTTTGCAGGCTCAATCCTGATATTAGCGTAATCCAGTATGCTCTTGTAATTAGCATAAAACTTCCTTGGGAAAAATTTTGAAAGCAGCCTGTATACCATTTTACCTTACCAAGAGGTTTGGCCTCTTTGATTTTATCACGCCTAAAAACATTATCTGGGTAAATATCACAAACGCCAGCAGGCCCCAGAATACCATCTTAACCATTGCTTCTGAAAGCGAGATAAATGATGAAAGTATTATTATGAATGTAACGCTAAGGCTTGGTATTATTACAGCCGCAAGCATGTAAAACATTGCCAATGGGCTCAACTGGCTTCCGTAAGTCTGTATCTGTATCATCTGCTGCTCATTAAGCGAACTTGTGATGTCAACCATGACAAGCCCGAGGTTTGCGCCTGACTTCATGCCGCTGACAATCTGCCATATGGCCCTCCTGAAAAGCGTGCTCGGGTTGTTTGAAGCCATATCGTCAAGCACGTCTATCTGGCTTTTTCCTGCATTAATCTCGCGCACAGCCTTGTCAAACTCCTTGCTTAAATCCCCATACTCCCCTGACGCAATATTTGTAAGAATATTGAACATTGGAACGCCTGAGTTAAGCTGCACAAGCATGTTCTGCAGCGCCGGCATCAGGTTCTGCTCAATATTCCTTATCCTTTTTCTCAAAAGCATCTTTGGATACATGGCCTGCTGCATAAACACAAACAGCGAGAACACAAATGAGATAAGCAAAGCAACAAGAACAGGGTTTTCAACCTTGAACGCCACAAACATCATGCCAAGCACAACAGAAAGAAAAATAAAAAACAAAACAGTTGCTGTAATGCACATTGCAACATACTTCTCAGTGCGCTCCCTGATGTTAAGCCTTCGCAGGTCCATTCCAAGGGATGGAAACATTGGAAGCATGGCTTTTGCCATTTTCAAAAACAGCCTTGAGCAGGATGCTATTGCCTGCTGCGGTAAAAATGTGTATGGTAGCTTCATCATGGTGCATCTCTATATAACTTAATTATGCTTCAAACTTGCTGTTTTTCTCAGCCATCTTAAGCACAGAATCAGGGTCTGCATAATACTGGTTTAATAGCTGCCCGATATGCTCTATGCTCCTTAGCTGCTGCTTAACCATCCAGTTAAGGATTTTCTCTTTGGCCTTTAATTCAAACGCAATATCCTTCTGCGTCAGCCCTGTAAAGCGGCTTAAATCCTCCTTAAGCCTCAATGATTCTGAATGCTGCACAATCTCATCCTTTTCAGGCTTCCACCTGTACAGGATGTTCGGCTTTATTGCAGAAACGCCTGCTTCTTCAGATGAAATATACTCTCCTACCTGCAATACTCTCCTCAGCCCTTTTCTTCTGTCCCTGAACATCACGATATTCAGGTTAACTGCTGATAGCAAGTTAGGCGGCACTTCAATCGGCGGATACACAAGCCTCTTTATTGTTTCGCTTATTGAGTCAGCGTGCACAGTAGCGTATACAGAGTGGCCTGTGTGCATTGCCTCAAAAAGAACCTGCGCCTGGTCTTTTTTTCTCATTTCCCCAAGTATAATCCTGTCAGGCCTCATTCTTAAGGAATTAACCAATAAGTCAAGCATGCTTACCTCTCCTCTTCCTTCTGCGTTTGGCTGCCTTGTCACTAATGGGCACCAGTAGAGGTTGCCTGAAAGCTGCAGCTCTCTTGTGTCCTCAATTGAGATAATTCTCTGGTTAGGCGGGATAAAAGGGAGAATTGTATTCAAAAAAGATGTTTTTCCTGACGCAGTGCCTCCGCTTACAAGGATATTCATCTCATACTGCATTGCCAGCCAGATAAGGGCATAGATTTCAGCAGAGCATGTCTTGCTTGTTATGAAATCAACAGCTGTCCATGGGTCTCTTGCAAACTTTCTTATTGTGATTGTATTGCCTTTTGTGCTCACTGGATACAAAACAGCATTCGCCCTGTCTCCTGAAACCAAGTGCGCATCCAAAAGAGGAGTAAGCGTTGTTATCTGCCTTCCAACCCTCCTTGCTATGATGCTTGCATAATTCTGTATCTGGTCCTCTGACGCCATCTTTATGTTTGTCTCAAGCCAACCGTATTTCCTGTGATAAACCCTCACAGCCTCATTTGCTGATGTCAGCACTATCTCTTCTAAATCAGGATCATTGAGAAGAAACTCTATTGAGCCAAGCCCCAGCATCTCCTGCAATAATGCGCCAACAAGAAAAGTTTTTACTTCACTGGCAAGGTTTGGAAGCTTTGCCTCTATCAGTAAAACTGCCTTCTTGCTGAACTTCTCCTTTAACGCAAGAATTGCTTTTGGGTCAACCATCTCAGCAGTGCTTACAGGCACTTCTGTGATAAGCTGGCTCCTTACCTCATCCAGCAGCGCCTTGGTAGCAGGCGCAAGCTGCGGAAGCACAAGCTCATATGAGCTTATGGCTGTCACCCCTGAATTTATTTTTACAGTAACTTCAATATGGTCTGCTGTTATTCTGTAAGTTGTAATTTCTTTTTGCATAACTGCACCCCCCCTACTGCCGGATACTCTATTTCAATCAAGCCGTGGCTTTCAAGTATTCTTCCCCATTCTTCTGCCTGCTCTTTTTTCAATCCAAAGACTTCAGCAGCAGTATTTACTGATACCCTGCCTGTCTCATTTACCAGCCTGTAAAGCCTGTCAATGTCTGTTTCATACCTGCCTGCTTTTGCAACATGCGGCTTCTGTATTTTTTTCATTGCTTCTGCTGTTTTAATGCCTGACTTCTGCTTTGCGGATTTTGAAATGCCTAAAGCCCCTTTTGTAATGTAAACAAAAAAGAGCGCAAAAACAATTGCAAGCCCTGCGATTGATTCAGGCTCTGTGATATTAAATATTCCTTTTTTGTGAAGTATAACTATTGCTGTGATTGCTAAAATAAATAAAGTGACTGCCAGCTTATGGCTCGGCAGCCTTCTCATTTGCATGCCTTTTGCCCTTACTTTAAAATGTATTATATGGCTTTGCGTTATGCGCTTTGCAAGCCTGCAGCTTGGGCTGTGAAACTTGTTTGATGTCTTGCTGCCTATAAATTCAAGCAAGGCGCCTGGCACCCCAAGCATCCTCTCTGTTTGCATGCAGGGCTTGCATATTGAGCACGGCTTATAGCCGTCAATCATAAATCCGGCCCCTTTCTTTTTCATTTGCATTGCCTTATAAAATCCAATCGCTGAATAAGCGCTGAATATAATGAAAACAACAGCCAGAAGCCCGGCAGATAATGGTTCTGATACGTTAAACCTGCCTTTATTATGCAGCACAAGCACTAATGTTATAAAAAATACAAAGCAAACAACAGCTACCTTTGGGCCCAAAAGATATTTCCGGGATATTGTCTTTATTTCCCATACCTTTTTTTCAGGCACTTTCTTTTTTTCAGTGGTTTTATTTTTCTCAGGCTTTTTGAAAAGCAAAGAAATCTTTTTTAAAAAAGGAACTTTTGAAGAAACTGCTTTTTTCAGATTGAAAACATGAATGCTCTTTTTATGCACAGCATGTTTGTGAGCTTTATTATGCTTCTTTTTTACAGTTACCGCTTTCTTATGCACAGGCTTTTTCTTTGCCTTAACTTTTATCTTCTTTGGCAAAGCAGGTTTCTTCTTTTTTACAGGTTTTACCCTTGCCTGCTTAGCAACAGGCTTCTTAACTGCCTTTTTTACAGGTTTTACCTGCTTAGCAACAGGTTTCTTAACTGCCTTTGCAGGCTGCTTTTTAGCTGCAGGAATCATTTTTTCCGGCTTTTTCAGCCCCTTGATTTTATCTTTATCCTGCTTTTTCAAACGCTTCATTACACCCTCTTTTTACCTATATATAACGTACTTTTGCTTTTATATGGTTTGCTATGCCAATTTTACAGCTTTTTCAGAGCTTAATTTGTCCTTTTCAAAAGATATTGAGTATAATCCCGAATCAAGGTATGCTTCAGCCCTATCCCCAAGCCCGATGCTTACCCCGTGCGCCAACTGCATTGAACCCTTGTTTACAACAAGCTTTGCAGGGTTGTCCAAACTCACTGTTATTGTGTTTTCAGTAGGCAGCCCGTCATCAAATATTATGCTTAATGTATTTAATGCAGACGCATCAACATTCTTTGACCATGTTGAAGTGCCTGACGCAGTTGCAACGCTTACCATCCATGGAAAAGAGCCGGATGTTGTTGCAGCATCATTAAAAGCAGATGTCATCCTGTCAGAGCCAAGGTACAGGCTGTAATTATAAATATTTAATGAAGAAGGCTCTATCTCAAGATTGCCTGACGGAAATGAAGCATGCCTTATTGTGATGCCCTGCGGCATAATATGAATCGGCAGAGTATCTGTGATAGATGCAAGCACAGCTTCATCATAGCTTACCATTGGATCAGCTGAATATGCAGAGCTGCTGTAATCAAGAAACCCTTCAAGCTCTAAAATAAAAGACGAGCTGCGCGGAAGCGTTTCCTCAATAACAACTTTATCGCCAGTAATTGAAAGTGATATGCCTGAATAACTATTAAATAACTTTTGAAAGCCAAGCTGCATAGAGCTGTCCATGTCATAAAGCCTGTCATAAAGAGCCATCTCAGCAAACCTTGCGTCAGCAGACTGCGTGTTATGGAACAGAAGCACTGCTGCTGAGAATACAAGCCCTGCAAGCATGAACATTCCTAGTGAGATAAATGCGCCTTTTTTCATTGCGTGTAAAGCGCAAGCTTTATGCGCTTGAAAAAAATGAGCTTTGTGAATTTTTTTCATTTCAACCACACCCAGTACCTTGCCCTGCCGTAATAAGCGCCTGTTGAATTGGGAATAACAACAAGCCGTTCGCCGCTTGCAATAAAGCTTCCCTCTGGCTCATCCCTTGCTGTTTCAACAGTAAACACATTGCCTGGAAATGTCCCGTTAATCCTTAATCTCATTTCATAAACAGGAGGTAGTATTGCGCTTACTCTTTTGGCAATCTCATCCTGGTTTAAGGAACTAAATGCATCTTCCTTGTCAAGCAATAGCATTACATCGCTTCCTGCGCGCACCATCTGCAGCCTTGAAAGCGGCTCGTCATTTGCCTTTCCCACATAATAAACGCTTAGCGCTATGAATATGAAAACAAGCACAACTGCAACTGCCGCGTCAAGCGACAATATTAAGGCCTTCTTATTCCCAAATTGTAATCTGCACAATCGCTTTTTCATCATTATATGTTACATACCTCTCTGCTGTTACTGATAATTCTCCTGCCATGGGAAGCCCTGAACTTGATGTAAGATTGTTTGAAAGCTGCTTAATCCTGAAGCTGTATTCATAAGGGCTTAGCTTAAGCATCTGCTTTGATTCATCATAATCCATTGCAATAAAAGCAGACACTTTTTCAGGGGACAAGACCCTGTCTGATGATGCAAGCCCTATGACTTCTGCAGGTCCGGAATCTTCCCATGCAAAAGGATAGCCCGGACTTTTCACAAGCAGGTCAGACACATGAAACGCCTTAAGCTGCATTTTCTCATATTCTATATTGTCCTGCAGCCGCAAATTATAAATGTTCCATGCATGCAAAACAACTCCAAGCAGTATAAGGAATATGGTGACTGCAATAAACAAGTCAATTGAAGCTATCTGCGCCTTACGCATTTTTCACCGCCACTGTGCTGTTTGCATAATTTACATTTACCAGCCCTTTTGAAAGCGTAAAAACATTTTCTGTTTCCCCGGAAACGCGCTTTACAGGAAATGTGCATGGGAAATTGCTTTCTCCAACAGATATCACTTGCGCAGAAGCGCTTATTGTTGCATTCTCCTTAAGCATGAACGTATGATTGCTTTTAGTGACAAACGCCATTGATATGATGCCTGCAAGCTTATGGCACTCATCCTTGTCTGCAATGATTCTTTCAGCTTCCTGCAATTCAGCCCTTCTTTCAAAGGTAAAAAATAAGACAATCAGGAATATGAAGAATATCAGCCCTATTGCAAAAAGGAACTCCATGCTTACCTGCGCTTTTTTCATTTTCAACCAGGAACACAGCAGCATGTATCCCTGCTTGGGTCTCCATTGTTATTTGTCAGGCATTTCTCATCCGCGCTTTCAAGATGCACTTCATCCTTGTTAGTACACTGTGCAACATTCTCCCTGCAAAAGCCGTCAAGAAAGCCTGCAAACCCGCATTCACCTGCGCAGCTGTTAAGGAAAGACTCATAGAATGTTTTTGTCACAACAAAACTCCAGGTTTCAGCAGACCTCCCTATATTATGATTAGTGCTTGAGTCAGTGCAGTTTACATACCAGCTGTAATTACCCTTCTCAATCATTAAAGTCATGTTGTTTGTGGAATTTTCAGAAGGCTGATTCTGCCAGCCGAAGTAAACCCTCTGCTCACCAAGATAGTTTATTCCAGAAGCAATAAGCAGGCAGTAATCTATTGAGCTGTTCGCGTCAAACACACTATAAGATAAATCAAGCCAGGAAAAGTTTCTTACATATTCATCAGGCGGAGCAATAAGATGCACTACAGGCGGGACCTGCTCGTCGCTTAAATTGACTGTAAGGCTGCCTGTGCCTTCTGCGCCGCAAGGCATGCTTGTAACAAAATTTATCATTGATGATGCGTTCATTGTGTTGCCAAAATAATCACTGCAGCTTGCATAGTATGTGTATTCTATTGATGATTCAAGGTAAAGCGTTGAAATGTGCGTCAATCCCCTGCCGTCAAATAATGATGCCATGCTGCCATATCCTGTTAAGCTGCCATTAGCATACCTGCACATTGCAGGCTCGTCAGTGTCAGCGCCTATTGTCACAAATCCAGGGCAAACTGTCTGTCCTGCCAATGGATCAGGATAAACCCTTAATATCACAGGAGGGGTTGTGTCATTATATACCTCTCCAATCCTGACAAGCCCTGCATCAAGTGATTCAACAGCAATCCTGTAAGTGCCTTTGTCGACTGGAACAGAGCCGACAAGCACAGCCCTTGTTGAAGCATAAATCTCATTTTGCTTTCCCATTACCATAAATACAAGCATAACCTCGCTTGAGTTCAGAGAGCTTGAAACAACCCCAGAAGGTATTGAAACCCAGACATACTTTTTTGAGCCCGGCCCTAATGAATATACAGTGTCTGCTGCTTTTGCTATTGTATTAACAGCATCCTCTGCCTGGTTTAATGCAACTTTCTTGTTTGTCTCATAAAAAGCATAGAAAAATAAAGGTATTGTAACAAGAAGTATCGCGCCCACTATCATAACATACTCTATGCCAGCCTGCCCTCTTTTTCCAAACATATGCACTGTTTTTAGTGTGCTTTCGCTCTTTTATATTTTGTCTTTTGCGCAAAGCAGGGTTTTTAGCCAAAAAGCTGATTTAGAGCAGCAGGATAAAGTTTATATATGCTAATGCCCTTGAAAAATATAAGATTCCTTGTATTGGGAATTAAAAAAGAGGAGGTTGATTAAAAGTGAAAAAGGGACAAGCAGCTATGGAATTTCTTATGACATACGGCTGGGCAATTCTTGTTGTTTTGGTTGCAATAGGCGCGCTGGCATACTTTGGGGTTTTGAGCCCGTCAAAATTCCTACCAAATTCATGCACAATTGAACCGGGCATGGGATGCGACGAGTTCAAAGTAACAGATACCAGTGTACAGCTGTTATTAATGAACGGAAAAGGGCAAACCCTGGAAGATGTTACAGTTACCATTGACGGCTGTGCGCCAAGCACAAGCGCGGATTGGGCTGATGGCAAATTATTAGGTGATGCCACTAATGGCTTATCACTTACTTGCACAGGAAATGGAGCAGTAGATGCCAGATTTAAGAAAGCAATAGCAATTAATTATACCAGCGCAGGCGGAATTACACACACAGCATCCGGCGAGATAACAACAAAAGTAGAAGCCTAATTCTTATTTTTTTTCTTTTTTTTAATTAAGACATTTTCTTGCTTAGAACACTTATGCCATTCTTATCAAGATTGATTGAATAAGTGACATTAGGCGTCTTTGTGCCGCGCATCTTAAGAATTTCCAGCCCTCTTATTCTTACCCCGTTTTTCTTGTCATGGTAAAGCAGGATTATGCTGTCAACCTCAAACTCCAAGGCAGATGAAACCTCAGTAGAATTAAATGAAGTGTCCTGGGCTGTTAAAACTGCAGTGCATCCCCATTTGTCAATCATTTCAAACAAAGCCAAAGCAGCCTCTTTCTTTGCAAGCTCTTCCTTGTAAAGCAGGGAAAAAGAGCTTACTGAATCAAGCGCAAGCCTTTTTGCCTTTGTTTTTGTTATGAGGCTGTCTATTTCCCCGCCGCCTTCAACAAGAACCCTTCTCACCTGCTCAGGCGTGTATTCAAGATAAGTAAAAAGCCCTTTTTTTTCATAGATTTCAAGGTCCCAGCCAAAGCTGCACATGTCGCTGAAAAGCTTTTCCTTGCGCTCTTCAAAAGTCACATAGATTCCAGGCTCGCCTTTCTTAAAACCCTCAACAAGAAACATCATTGCAAATATTGTCTTGCCAGAGCCAGGCCCGCCCACTATTAGATTTATGCTGTTCTCCTTAAAACCGCCCTGCACAAGCTTGTCAAAGCCAGGCACACCGCTTGGCAGCCTGCTTGACCTGACTGCCTGCTTGCATATTTTTTTAGCAGCTGCTTTTTTAGGAGCTGGCTTTTTTGCTTGTTTCTTCATTTTTTGCTCTTTTTAACCGCATCCTGCTCTATAAGCGAGAAAGGTATTTGTTTTGGAAATACCTGCAGCCCGCCTTTTGTAATTTGGAACGGAAACAGGTCTATGAGATGCTCCTGCCCCCTCATCTTGCTGACATGCAGCACTCTTTCATAGCTTGAGCCCTTCCTTACCATTGAAAGCACAACCATGCCGTCAAACAGGTAATCCTCAGGCTTGAAGCGCATGCCGTCATCAGATTCCCGTTCAGAAGTCACAACCAGGGTTATACTTGCTTCCTTCATTTGCTTTATGAAACTAATAACCCCTTTCCTGAATTCATTCACGCTGCTTCCATATACATACTCGAACAATGTCAGTGAATCCAAAACAACCATTTTTATTTTTCTTTTTTGTATAAGCTTGAGAGGCGCTTCTATTGAGACCATTCTTCCGCCTGTGACAGACTGTTCAACAATAGTAATCATGCCTTTTTTTTCAAGGGGAACTATATCAAAGCCAACACTGGCCATGTCTTCCCGCAGGTAGTATGCTGTTTCCTCGGATGTTATGAACATTCCAGGCACGCCTTTCTTTGCGCCGCTGTATATGAACTGCATTGCTGCAATGCTTTTTCCAGAGCCAGGCGGCCCTGTGACAAGCACTGCGCTTCCCTTCCTTATTCCACCCTTAAGAATTTCATCAAGTCCTTCAATTCCAAATTTTAGCTTTTCCATGTGATTCACCTCAATTTATTATTCAATTGTAAAGCTAATCATGTTTAAAAAGATTACCTTGCTGTTTTGCAAGGCGCTATTGCATGCTATAGAGAACTTTGAATAACCCCTTACAGCAAAATAGACATTGTCTATAAAGGCTGTATAAAGGGTCGCCAAAGTGCTCTAAGAGACTTTCGACACCCATTTCGCAGGTTAATCAAAAGTCTCTATAGAAAACTCTTTAAATAAGCAGGGCTTTAAAAGATGATAAAGAGGGGAAAAGAATGGGGCTTGAATTCAGGGATATAGTTGTTAAAAAAGAAGGGTGGGGGCATTTTGTCAGGCCTGTCCATAAAAAGGTTGTTCCTGTCATAATACCTGCCGCAGCTTTAGGAGTAGTATTTTATAATGTTGCAGAATTCCTTTTGAAATCCATTACAGGAGATGCGAAAGGGATTATTTTTCTCATTGCAGTTATTTTCCTATACTTCTGGCTTGTGCTGCAGATGTTCATGCTGTCCTGCTGGATTTATACCTTTGCTGAAACATACTTTAACAAAAACAAGCCTGTCCCCCGGGAATTTAAGCTAAAGCGCTTTGAAAAAGGCGTTGAATAAGCCACCCAAAACCTTATATATATTCCTGCACAAGGTTTAATGCATGGGGAATATAGAGGATTTTGACAAAGAAGTTAAGTCATTAAAGCAGTTTATTGCCCTTGCCACTGTTTCTGCAAAAGAATACCAGAAAACAAACATTGCGCTTGTAAAGCATTTCACAAAAGACAAGAAAAGCGCAGGGGTTTATGTAACCTTGAATAAGCCGTTTGCAACAATTAAGGCGGCGCTTGAGAACAACGGCGTTGACACAAAAATGATTATTTTCATTGACGCAGTTACAAAGACAGCAGGCGGCAAGGCTGAAAAAAGCAAGAACTGCCTTTTTATCGGCAACCCTGAAAACCTGAGCGACATATCAATTGCAATGGACCAGGCAGTAACATCATTGCCAGGCAAGGACAGGTTTTTGTTTTTTGACTCGCTTTCAACATTATTGCTTTACAACAATGTGCAGACAGTTGCGCGCTTCATTCATTTCCTTGCAGGCAAGATGCGCGTATGGCAGGTAAAGGCAATAATCATATCCCTTGAAAGAAAAGAGGACAAGGACCTGATAGATGAATTATCACAGTTCTGCGATGTTATCATGGATTTTGGAGGCAAACATGACTAAAGTCATGGGCCTCCAATCGAGACTTTGTCTCGGTGTGCCGAGAATATGTCATTCTCGAGCACCTTCGCTACACTCGGGAGGTGGAAAATGATAGTTGAGATATTAAGCTATATAGTTGCCATTGTGTTTGGCATGATTGCTGTTATTAAGATTGCAGGCCAGGCAGAGATTGTGCTTGGCGCATTAACTTTGTCATTTGGGATTACAGCAGTCATCTGGGTTATAAAAGCAAGAAAAAGCCTCTCACGTGGCTCTTCACTGCGCAGCCTTACAACGCATTTCCTGTTTACACTGCTGTTCATGCTTGCATTCACAGTATGGAACCTTATTTCAAAGATAATGATGATTAATGCAGGCTCTAATGTGCCTTCTGCGCCGCCTTACCTGTTTATCTCATTGGTATACATAACATTTGTAGGCATTGCATACAAGATAAAAAAATTAGGGGAAGAGTTCGGCTTCAGCAGCCAGTCAAAAGAGATTGAAAAATTAATGAAAAAGAAGAAAAAGAAAGCTTAATCCATACTGCCGAATCTTGCTTTTGCAGCCTTTAAATCAGCGTCAGCATCATTAAAAACACGCGTGTTTGTGCTGTAATCATGTTCTCTTATCAAGGTAACGCCTAATTCAGGGAAATTGATTTCATCAACCCTGCCATCCATTTGGTTGACTTCTTCATCCAAAAGATTGCTGTCAGTGTATACAACGGACTTGCCGCCATATCTTGTGATTTCAAGAACTTGTGTTTGCTCATTTGGACCTGCAGTAACCGTGTATTCTGTTGAGCCAAGGCTTCTGCCTTCATTGTCTGTGTCAAGCCTTTTTATTGCTGACTCCACAGTGTCGTGGTCAACGCTTACTCTTGCGTCAGAGTTAACAACTGAGTTTCTTCCTGCCTTGTACCCGCAGCTTCTTACTGCGCATGTCCCTGTTGCAAGCCCTGCAAGCACAACGCCTGCCGCGATTGCCTTGCCTAACGTGACGTCAAGCCCGCCTAATTTGAATAGTTTTCTTGTCATTTTAGTTTTCCTCCTAATGTCGCCTCAAGATCATTCCTTTTTTTATTCGCCTGTCCCAGAAAACTTCCAAGAGTGCCTGCTATTCCTAATGCAACTAAAGAAACACCAGCTGCGACTGCAGTGCCGAAATCATCCCCTAAAGCAGCTAAAGTGCCGCCTAAAAAAGCAAAACTTCCTGAGAAAGCATAAATGCCTCTTTCGCTCCTCGACAAGGTTTGGGCAAGTTGTGCATATTCCTGCCTGTCCTGCGCGTCTTTCATCATTTGATCGTACTCTGTCATTGTACCTGTTTCCAATCCTAACCCTTCCCTCATATGCCATGAATTCACTTGTTCATCCATATTGAATACAGGGCTAACATTGACCCTGTCAACAACGCTGTCGCATCTCTTGCCTATATATTTTTTGTCATCTGTCATTTTAAACCCCTAAATTGTTTACCTTTTTGTAGTAACAAGTAATATATAAAGCTTTCGGAAAGGCGACATTGTTTAGTTGACGTCATCTGTTTTCTTAAAGTTAGCGGCAAGTTCGATGAGACCCATCAATTTATTTCTTCCGAGAATGTATTTTACTCCAGCTTCCTCTGCCGGAGTTTTCCCATTA
>Ga0180009_10004784_pt1 | contig 14790 bp, 11 predicted proteins | sample OS_PC_MetaG_FD_123537 | JGI IMG/M metagenome (GOLD analysis project Ga0180009, IMG submission 123537) | Groundwater microbial communities from the Aspo Hard Rock Laboratory (HRL) deep subsurface site, Sweden - OS_PC_MetaG | ecosystem: Environmental > Aquatic > Deep subsurface > Groundwater...
GGGCAAGAATTCCGATCTCATCTTCGCGTTTTATCCTCACCTGCTGTGAAAGATCTCCGCCTTTTACAGATATGGCAGCCTTTATCAATGTGTCCAGGGGTGAAATAAAATACCGGAATGACAGGATGGTAAAGCCGACAATCGATACCACCATAACGATCAGGGCAAAAAATCCGAACTTGAAAATCATGGTATTAACCATTGATTTCATGGCACTCCGGGTTTCCTGGATGGAGTTTAAAAGGTTGGATTCCGGTACGGCAATTCCCAGGCGCCACCCGGTGGACGGCATGGTATAAGAAGAAATCAGCAGCTGCTGATCATTGACAATGACCCTTTTTTGCTGAGGAATATCAGACGAAAGGGACTCTGTCCACAATTGCCTGACGGAAGGGCTTTCAGAGTCTGTCAACCTTAAATTAAACAGGGCATTGTATCCGATATTTTTTTGTTTCGTCATTTTTTCAAAACCGAAAAGCGCAAGGTATTCCCTTGGAAAAGCAACGATTCTGCCCGTGGTGTCGATGATAAAGGAGAACATATCCTTTGTGCGCATGGGATGATCTGTTTCCGTGCTGACAAGAATTTTATCCGTAATATTGGTCAGTGTCACATCAACGCCTGTGGCGCCGATAAATTCTTTGGCCGCAGTATATACCGGTGTCACTGCCGTGGTCATCAAGCCCCGGCCAGCCGGATCCTGGTAGACTTCCGACCAGATGGTCCTGTGTCCGGGATTGTTTTTTGGCTTCACCGCAGTATACCAGGCAGAATCTCTTATTTCATAGGCCTCTTCCGATAAATTCCGGATAATGGAAGGGAAATTGGGATAATACCGTGTAGTGGCCTTTTCAAAGGTAATGAAGCAGGCAACAGCTTCCGGATTTTCCTGTATCACTGTTTTTAAAAGCGGATCCATATGGGAAAGGGCATTCAAATGGGTTGTGATACCGGGATGCAGTTCTTTTTCTCCCCAGTAAAGGACCATGACAGGGTCTGTCGGATGATTTGAATAAAGCCTGCTTTGAGGCGCTTTTGTCAAGATATCCGGAGAATTGTGCGCAAAATCCCCGAGGATTTTTTCCATATCAAGGTTAATTGATGCATGCTTTGCAAGATAAGCTGAAGAAACTGCAATCCGGTTAAAGATATTTTCACATCGCATGGCTTTTTCACGGGTGACCTGGGACAGGAAAAAACTTGCCTGGCTTCGAATGGTTGTTTCATTCTCAACTGCGGAATATTCCCCGAACTGGGTCACAATTTTTGTGGCCATATAGGTCAGAAAAATTATGGAAGCAATGAAAATAATTGAAAACATGACAAACAGCCGGACCCTGATGGTTATTCTTTTTTTTGCTTTCATCTGGTTTCCTTACCCAAACTTATCGGATGGTCTTTTTGTGTTTGGCAAAAAGCTGGTAGATTCTTGATCTTGACAGCCCTGACATCCGGCAGAGTTCACTGATATTTTTCACGGAAAGGCCTGCCAGGTAATCAATATATTTTGATTCCATCAGGTTGTTGACATGGTCGCGGAATTCTTTGTACTGGATCATGTTGTTTGAAGGGGCCTGGCTGATGTTGAGAAAAACCTTTTCTTTGATATCATCATTGCCGGTATTGATTTTAATTTTTTTTTGCAGGATTTTTATTCGAAATTCCCTTGGTAAAAAATGAGGATACAACATGGGCTCGTCAAATGCATTGGTCAATGAGAGGTGAAGAAGATTGATCAGTTCCCTGACATTGCCCGGCCAGTCATAGCATTCAAGCGTTTCAACAAAATCATTTGAAATCCCCTTTACATTGATGTTCATCTGGTGGCAGATATCCGGAACATAATGGTTGATCAACTGCCTGACATCTCCCTGGCGCTGCCGCAACGGTGGAAGATCAATGTGGAATACCACCAGCCGGAAATACAGGTCTTTACGGAAAACGCCCTGATCCACAAGGGTTTTCAAATCCTTATTGCTGGCACAAATCACCCTGAAATCACATGAGATTTCATCTTTTGCGCCAATGGGCCTGATTTTTTTTTCCTGGAGAACCCTTAAAAGGGATTTTTGAACTCCCGGGGACAGATCGCCCACTTCATCAAGAAAAAGGATGCCCCTGTCAGCCTGTTTTACCAGGCCGGACCTGTCATGTTCAGCACCTGTGTAGGTACCTTTCCGATGCCCGAAAAGGATGTTTCCGGCAAGTGTTTCAGGCAGGTTGGTACAGTCCACGACAATAAAGGGATTGTCCCGGCGGTTGCTGTTCTCGTGGAGAACCTTGGCAATAAGCTCTTTGCCGGTCCCGGTTTCTCCTGTGATAAAGACATTGCCATCGCTTAAACAAGCCCTTGCGACCTTTACCAGCGTATCATTCAAAGCAGGGCTGTTTCCAATAATGGGCTGGCGGTTGAAAATAAGCTGCTGTTTTTCTTTTGTTTTTTCATTTCTAAATTGAGAAATCCGCTGGATGAGTAGTTTTATTTTATTGTATGCCGGCGGTTTAACCAGATAATCCCATGCCCCGTTGTTCAGAGCGATTTCAGCGCCGTCCATATCACCGTCTCCGGTGATAATGACAACTTCAGGGCCGGAAGGCGATGCCTTTAGTCGGTTAATCCCGGCAAGGCCATTGGAATCGGGCAGGATAACATCAAGGAAAACAAGGTCAAAGGAATAACTGTCCGCCATCTCAAGCCCTGTTTTCATGTCCCCTGCTATCCTGTATTCATACCCCATCCGGTCAATATAAAGTCCCATCTGCCGGCTGAAAATGTCATCATCATCTATGATCAATATATTTGTCATCTTTTGCGTTCTCCCTGGCAAAGGAAAAATAATAAAAGCGCAGGCCCCTGATTAGACCCCATAATACTTTATGATGAACAAATCAACTGTCCAATATGACTGGATTGTGTCCAATCAGGCTGCACAATTTATTTCAATGATTTTTTCAATGTGTGCAGGATTGCAGGAGACCGACCAGTCGGGTTGGACAGGTACAAGGTCCAGTCGCTTTGAAAAGAAGAATCTTAAAAATGTTATAATGTTTAACTGACCGGAATTTAAGAAAAATTCAACAAACATAAAAGGGTGATCCGCAACTGGCACAGATGTTGTAGTAACCCGTTAAATAGTTTTTCTTGCGGGATAAAAATGGAATCCAAAGGAGGGAGAGAAAATGATTGATGAAAAAGAACTGGCTAAATTATCCTATAAGGGGGCGCCGAAAATCGTGACCACGTCATTCCCCGGGGAAAAAACCCGGGAATATCTTGACATTGCCTTTGACAATGAATCCATGGCAAGAGGCGGCGGACGGTTTCCCCTTGTCATGGCCGAGGGGAAAGGCGCAACCATAAAAGATTTGGATGGAAATCTATTGATCGATATTACCGCGGGTGTTGCCGTCAATGCCGTGGGTCGATGTCATCCCCGCGTGATAAAGGCCATGAAAGATCAGATGGGAACCATGATGCATGCCATTGATTTTTCAAGTGTGCGGCGGACACAGCTTGCCCAAAAAGTTGCCGGCATCATGCCAAAGGGGTTAAAAAACAATTGTATTTCTTATTTTACCCAGTCCGGCAGCGGTGCGGTTGAAACCGCATTGAAATTTGTCAGGAAAATAACAGGGCGCACCCAGGTGGCTGCCTTTCATGGTGCATATCACGGGGTCTGGTTTGGATGCAATTCTCTTACGACCGGTGACCAGTACAGGAAAGGATATGGCCCGTTTATCCCCGGGGTCATTCATCTGCCCTACCCGTATTGTTACCGCTGCTGCTTTGGGCTGACCTATCCTTCCTGCAAGCTTCAGTGTGCCGAATATGTGGATTATGTCTTAAACACGCCCTATACGGGTGCCGATGATGTGGGTGCCCTGATCATTGAAGCCCAGCAGGGTGAAGGCGGTTATGTTCCGCCACCGCCGGGATATCTTGAAATCATAAAAAAGGCCTGTGAAAAACACGGGGCCCTCTATATCTCTGATGAAGTCCAGGCTGGAGCCGGCCGCACCGGAAAGATGTGGTGCATTGAACATTCGGATGTTGAACCGGACATGATCACATGGGGCAAGGGCATGGGCGGTGATGTTCCCATGGGCGGCCTTACCCTGCGCAAGGATCTGGCCGAAAAGATCGAGGACCACTCCCAGCCGAACACCTTTGCAGGGAACGGAGTTTCCAGCGTGGCCTGCATGACCAATATCGATATTTTGACTGAAAATGACCTGGCGCTGATCAAACGGGCCGGAACTCTGGGGAAACAGATAAAAACCTGGATCAAAGAGGCGGGAAATGACATTCGCATCATTGGAGATGTTCGCGGTCTGGGCCTGATGATTGGTATTGAGATGGTGGAAGACAAAGACACCCGCCAGCCGCTCAACCAGGAATCTGTCGGCGCCATTATCGGCGGAATGCTGTCAAAAGGCATGGTCATGGTGCCTTGCGGAAGGTTCGGCAATGTTTTCCGGTTCATGCCGCCTCTGGTCATCACTAAAAATTATGCCCAAAAAGCTGTGGACATACTCATTGAGACTGCAAAAAAAGTTTCAGGATAAGGCCATTTTTGAAAAAGAGGAACTGTTTTTGTTAATATAAATGAAGAATTTTTAAAGGAGAAAACCATGTCCAAGATGATTCGCAGTAAAAGGGTGTTGGGTCTGTTTGTATTCAGTTTATTGTTTTTATCAGCTGTTTTTATCTCACAGGTATCAGCAGAAAAAAAAGTTTATAAACTCAAAATTCAGTCGGCGTTTCCCCGTGGGGATTTGTCCATGGAAACCCTGAAAGTATTTGCCGACTCTGCTGAAAAATACAGCAACGGCCAATTGAATATCAAGATATTTGCAGAGCCTGAAATTATGCCGGGTGACCAGTTGTTCGGCGGTACACAGCTGGGCGTTGTGGATATGCTGCACAGCATGGGCGGCATGTCCGGCGGTATAGTTCCCATAGGATATGTGGAATTCAACCTGCCGCTGGCATTTCGAATAGATGAAAAAGATACATTTGAAGAAAAAGCCCAGGCTGTCAGGGATTTTTATCTGAATAACGGTTTTATGGATCTGCTCCGTAAGGAATATGCCAAACATGATCTTTATTTGCTGGATATTCATACCTATGGTCCTGTCCCCTTTGTGCTTTCCACAAAACCTGTCGCTTCCTGTGCTGATTTAAAAGGCATGAGGATTAAGGCCGAAGGCGGCAACCTGGCCTTTCATGGTGCAGTGGGGATGCAGGGTACTGCAGTTTCTCCGACGGAAACGTATATGTCATTAAAGCTGGGAACCATAGATGCGGCGGAATGGGATGTCTCTGCCGTTACCGGTTTAAAATGGCATGAAGTGGCACCTTACTGGATCCGGGGAATGGAATGTGATCACACCACCGGCCATATTCTTGTGAATATGAAAAAATGGGATGCGCTTTCAGACGATCTTAAAGCAGCGCTTCATAAGGCTGCTGAAGATTATTGGTATGCCACTGTAACTGCCTATGAAAATGAGATTGAGGTTGTCAAAGGATTGGTGAAACAAGGAAAAGTAACAGAGATTATGCTGGATGAGGCCTGCCGGGAGCAGTACAGAAAAGCTGCATACGAGATGTGGGATGAGATGGCCAAACAGGATGATGCTAGTGCCCAAGCCATCAAAATGATAAAATCCTGGCGTGGTATCAAATAACCGCTGTTCTATTTATTTTTGCACCAATATGTGCGGAACAGCCTCATTACCGGGCTGTTCCGCCTTATAACGGGACTTTTTTTATGGAAGCTTTCTCAAAAACCATCAAAGCCATTATTGAAACAGCGGGCCGGATCAGCAGCATACTAATTTTGTTAATCATGGCCATTGTGAGTTTTGAAGTCATTTCACGGTATGCCTTTAATGCGCCGACATCCTGGGCCTGGCTGATCAATAAGCAGCTCTTTGGTGTGTTTGTCCTGATTGGCGGAAGTTATGCACTGATTCACAAAAGTCACATACAAATTGAAATGCTATATGACCATTTTCCAAAAACCATGAAGACCTTCGTTCGCTGGCTTACGCTTGCTGCAGCCCTTTGCTTTCTGGGCGGCTTGTTGTGGAAGAGTGCCATTATGGGAATGGTTGCCTTGAAGGTGGGTGAAAAGGCAACAGGCGTTTTTAAACTGCCCCTGTATCCTTTGAAAATGTTCATGCCGTTCAGTATTGCCCTTTTCATTCTGGGGTGCATTGCGGTTTACGGTAAAAAAAAATAGCGCCTTACCATGTTAAATTAGGAAAACTGATCAATGAGTATTGAACTGATTACAATTGTTTTGTTTGGCGGACTCTTGCTGCTTCTGGCGCTTGGAATCCCGGTCTCTTTTGCACTGGGGGGTATCACGGTGTTGTTAACCTTTCTTTTTGACGGGCCGGATGCGGTTTACACCGTTGCCACAACAACCTATCAACAGATGACCAGCCCTACTTTAATGACGATTCCGCTTTTTTTGATCATGGGTAACTTTTTGGTGGAATCCGGCATATCGGAAAGAATGTATAATGGGTTAAGCTATTGGCTGTCCGGGGTCCGCGGGGGACTTGCAATTGTTTCCATCGGGGTTTGTGTGGCGTTGGCCATGTGCGGGGGATTTGGTCCCGGTATCCTGACCATGGGCCTGGTTGCCGTTCCGGCCATGTTAAAGCACAATTACAGTAAATCCATTGCACTGGGATCGGTGATGGCAGGCGGTGTTTTAGGCGAAATAATTCCACCGGCCATTATCATGATTATTTTTGCCTTTATCGCCAGGATTTCCATCGGTAAATTGTTTTTTGGGGGCATTGTGCCCGGTTTTATCCTGGCTTTGTTATATATCTGCTACATTATTTTCATTGGTATCATCAGGCCCCAGGACCTGCCTAAACCGGACATAACGGTTTCCTGGGGAATGCGCTGGAAAGCCCTTGGTGAAATATTTATGCCCTGCATGCTGGTGGTGCTTGTCCTAGGCTCCATCTTCATTGGTGCTGCAACGCCAACGGAGGCGGCGGGTGTGGGTGCACTGGGATCAATGATTATCTGTGCGATTCACCGCAAGCTGACCTTAAGGGTTATTATGGATTCGTGTACCCAGACGTTGAAGATAACAGGGATGGCGCTCTGGATTCTGATCCCGGCCACTTTATTCGGTGTATTTTATGCCACGGCCGGGGCCCAGGACATGATCATGGAATTAATAGAATCCCTTGAGGTTAACCGCTATCTTGTGCTGATCTGTATGCAGGGAATCCTTCTTATCTTCGGCATGTTTATGGACGATTATGCAGTGGTGACCATCTGCGCGCCGATCATGCTTCCCATTGCCCGAATGCTTGGGTTTGATCCGATCTGGTTCTCTATTTTATTTATTTTAAATATGCAGATGGCATATTTGACACCACCCTTTGGCTGGGCCCTGATCATGATGAAAGGCGTGGTTCCTGCGGATGTATCAACCGAGGATATCTGGCGGTCTGTGCCGCCGTTTGTTCTCATCCAGTTATTTGTATTGATCCTGGTGATGATTTTTCCTGAAATTGCAACCTGGTTGCCCAACATAGCCTTCTAAAGACAAGTGGTTTTGCATCCAACATAACAAAAAACAAACCGGGTAACACCAAGCCTGTAATAATATTAAGGGAAGACAGTAAATTCCAAAATGGTAAAGGGTCAATTTTATAATCAATTAAATACTGAAAGGAGATGGGTATGAAATTTATCAATGTCGATATGACAAAAAAATCAATCACGGTTTCGCAGGTTCCAGAGCAGTATATGGGCCTTGGCGGCAGAGGCCTTACATCGGTTATGATCAATGCACAGGTTCCGCCGACATGCGATCCCCTCGGCCCTGAAAACCTTCTTATTGTTGCTCCGGGTGCCCTGAGCGGAACAAGCTTCCCGAATACCAGCAGGGTGTCCATTGGTGCCAAAAGCCCGTTGACCGGTACAATCAAGGAAAGCAATGCCGGGGGGACTATGGGCGCTTCTTTAGGGCGATTGGGTATCACAGCCATTGTCATCAGCGGACAGGCATCTGGGGATGGCCTTTTTGTTTTGAAAATTGATGGACAAGGAGAGGCTGTTCTTGTTCCGGCAAATGAGTATAAGAAAATGAAAACTTATTCAGCCACAGAGAAACTGCTTGACCAATATGGTGAGAAAAATTCTATCCTGGTCATTGGGCCTGCGGGCGAACACCAACTGACGTCGGCATCCATTCAGGCGTCTGATGTGGATGGCCGCCCCTGCCGGGCTGCAGGCCGCGGAGGGATGGGAGCCGTCATGGGCGCCAAGGGACTTAAAGCGATTGTCATCGATCAACAGGGCAAGAATGCCGATGCCATTGCAGATCCGGAAGGGTTTAAAAAAGCGGCAAAAGCGTTTGTTCAAGCGCTGAAAGCCCATCCAATGACCGGTCAGATGTTGCCGGCATTAGGGACGGCCGGACTTGTGGCTCCTGTCAATTCCATGGGTGCTTTCCCAAGTCTCAATGCGACAAAAGGAACCATGGACAACTGGGAAAAAATCAGTGGAGAAACCCTTGCCAAACTCATTCAGGAACGGGGAGGCCAGACATCGCACCTGGGGTGTTCCCAGTGTTTGGTAAGGTGTTCAAACGAATTTGTTGATAAAGAGGGAAAATATGTAACCTCTTCACTTGAATATGAAACCATCTGGTCCATGGGGGGCATGACCGGCATTAGTGATCTGGACACAATCGCAAGACTGGACAGGCTTTGTGATGATATCGGCGTTGATACCATGAACATCGGTGTGGGCATAGCTGTTGCAATGGATGCCGGAAAAATTGAGTTCGGCGATGGTTCGGCTGCCATTGAGATGGTCGAGCAAATTGCAGCAGGTACAAATTTCGGAAAAATTTTAGGCAACGGCCCTGACGCAGTTGGATCACATCTTCATCACAAACGTGTTCCCACCGTCAAAGGCCAGAGTATTGCAGCATATGACCCTCGTGCCATGCAGGGGAATGCCGTCACTTATGCCACCTCACCCATGGGTGCGGATCATACGGCCGGAAACGTCGTTGGGGAGTATATGACCGGTGCTCTCGATCCCCTGAAGCCCGAAGGCCAGGTACAAGCATCCAGGAATACGCAGATTGCAATGGCTTCGGTTGATTGCACCGGCCTGTGCCTGCTGGCAAGCTTTCCTTTGACAACACCGGAGGGCGGCATGGCATTTTTAAACGCCATGAATGCCAGATTCGGCACACACCTGGTTGGGGACGATATTCCAGCCCTGGGTATCCGGGTGTTAAAAGAGGAATTGGAATTCAACCGGAAAGCCGGATTCACCCATAAAGATGACCGGCTGCCGGAATTTTTTTATAATGAACCGCTGCCGCCGCATAATAAAACCGTTTTGATCTCTGATGAAGAAATGGATACAACCTTTAATTTTTAAGAGGGGTTCCGATACTTGAAATGAAAAATATAGTTGCAACTATTCATCAGGATAATGAATCAGATTCATCTATTGTCTTGACTTGAGAAAAATTATATGGTTACTTTGAGCTTTAAAAGGAAAAAACAAATGAACTTTTGCTTAACCGACAGATTTTATTTTTACTTTAGGTATTATTTTTATACCGGTCTGCCTGTTTTGCGCTAGCATTTAATTTTAACATAAAAGCCGCAGGCAGCCAAAGCCTGCGGCTTTTTTGTTTTTGGGTTGCCGGCTTTTGGATGAAAACTGCAAAGGAAAAGACCATGAAACAGACCCATGATGTAAATGTAAAAGAATTCAAGCCCCTTATTTCACCGGCAGCCATTAAAGAAGAGCTCCCGATAACAGATGCGGTTGCAAAAACCGTCATTGACGGACGTCATGATATTGAAAACATCCTGCATAAAAAAGATACCCGACTTCTTGTGATTGCCGGACCCTGCTCAATCCATGACACGGATGCCGCCCTTGAATATGCCGGAAAAATGAAACAATTAAGAAAAGAGGTTAAAGGAAAAATCAACCTGATCATGAGGGTATATTTTGAAAAACCCAGGACAACGGTTGGATGGAAAGGGTTGATTAATGATCCCTTTCTGGATGCGTCCTATAACATTGATGAAGGGTTAAGAAAAGCAAGGTCCCTGTTGATTGAAATCAACAAAATGGGAATTCCCACTGCCACGGAAATTCTTGACCCCATCATACCCCAATATATTGCCGGCCTTCTAACCTGGGTGGCCATTGGTGCAAGGACAACAGAATCCCAGACCCATCGTGAAATGGCCAGCGGCCTTTCCATGCCGGTTGGATTTAAAAACAGTACCGACGGCAGCCTTTCCGCCGCCATCAATGCCATGACGGCAGCCGGTGCCCCCCAGCATTTTCTCGGAATCGACTCACAAGGATATTCCTGTGTGGTCAGTACTAAAGGAAACCCCTTCGGGCATATTGTCCTTCGTGGCGGTCCCCACCCGAATTACGATCCGATTTCCGTGGGAAGAGTTCAGGAAGAGCTGAAAAAGAAAAACCTTCTGGATGCAGTAATGATAGATTGTTCCCATGACAACTCAGGACAGAAATTCAAAGGTCAGTCTTTTGTATTCAAAAGTGTTCTGGATCAAAGAATTCAAGGCAATACCAGTATTATCGGATTAATGCTTGAAAGCAATCTTTGTGAAGGCAGCCAGAAATGCCAGGGTGACAGGGCTGCGATTAAATACGGTGTTTCCATTACAGATGAATGCATCTCCTGGGAAACCACAAAAGGACTGATCCGTTGTGCCTATGACAGATTATAACCATCATAATTCTTCCTTCCAAAAAAGAATAAAAAGAAGAATTATCGGCAGGGAACATGATTTTTTTGCTGTTTGTTCGCCCGGATTAAAACAGGTCTGTCACAATGAAATGCTTGACTCCGGGTTTCCTGAAGAAAATCTTACGGTCACTTCCGGGGGAATTGAATTTAAAAGCAAACTTGCGGATTGCATTGGGTTCAATCTTGGGTTAAGAAGCCCTTTAAGAATTTTGATGCGGATCAGCCGGTTCAAGGCAGATTCTTTTGAAACGCTTGAGAAAAAAATAAACGCCATTGACTGGATACTCTATCTGCCTCAAAATTGCTGTCTCAAATTTAAAGTGACCACCAGAAAATCAAGATTGTACCATTCTGACGCCATTGCCCAGCGGTGTGAAAAGATGATTTCAAATCAATTAAGGGGGGCCGGTACTATTGTTTTAGCGGATCAAAAAAAACCAGACCAGACGATTTACGTCCTGGCGGAGCATAATGAGTTCACGATCTCTTTAGACAGTACAGGAACACTTTTATTTAAACGCGGCATAAAAGAAAAGGTCACCACCGCACCATTAAGAGAAAATCTTGCCTTTGCCATGCTGTTCTGGGCCGGTTTTTCAAAAGAGGATATATTGATTGATCCCATGTGCGGATCCGGCACCTTCTCCCTTGAAGGGGCCATGATGAAAACAGATTGTCCACCGGGATTTTTCAGATCCTTTGCCTTTGAAACCTGGCCGGGTTTCAGCCGCAAGGCATATGATCATCTAAAAAAAAAGACTCAAGAACAAATTCTTACCATTTCACAGAAACAAATTTTTGCATCTGACATTGATGACAGCGCCATCACCTGCCTGGAACAAAATACTTCAAAGCATGGGTTCAGCGATCTCATAGATGTCTCAAAAAAAGACTTTTTTTCCATCATCCCTTCCATGATATCCCCAGGGGAAAAAGGGGTGGTGATGTTAAATCCGCCTTATGGGAAAAGACTTGAGGGGAAAAGTGATACCCAATCCTTTTACCGTGAGATCGGCAAAAAGCTGGCAGCTGATTTTAAAGGATGGCGTGTCGGGGTCATTCTTCCATTACGAGAATGCAAATCATATCTTGGATTAAAGCTTGAACTAAAACCCATCTATCACGGAGGGCTTGATATTTTTGCCGGCATTGGATTGATCTGATCATAGGGTCTTGTAATCATTTTTCCGGATATGATTAGCGTGTTCAGAAAATACCTTGTCATAAACCGTTTCAATTCTTGAAAATATTTTTTTCCAGGCAAATTGAAAGGTTGCTGAGCGTACATATTCCATATCCGGCGCAACCGTATGGATAACCTCTTTGATGCCCTGTTTCAGTATCCCGGAAAGACGATTTTCAAGATCATTTTTATCCTTTTCATAGGGTGTATCAATGGTTTCAAGCTTTGGCAGTTCGATCATCCTTACCATAAATCCATGATCTGATCCAAAAATTTCTTTTACCCCGGGCAATGCAGTTGTAATAATTCTACAGCCGCAGGCCAGAGCTTCCATCAAAACAAGGGGCAGCCCTTCATAAAATGACGGCAGTACAAATATATGGGATCTTCGCATCAACTCACCTAACTTTTCATGGCTTAAAGGGCCGTGATAGACCACTTTTGATCCCAGCGCCCCTGCAAGTGCAAGACACATTTCTTTTTGGCTGCCACTGCTGGTGCCGGCCATATGAAGCCTGAAAGGCAGATCTTTGATTCGTTCCAGGCTCTTTAAAAGCCAGGGAACGCCCTTGGCTGAACTGAGTTTACCCGCATAAACCAATTCTACGACACCATGAAAGGTTTTGGGCTCATAAAAGAAGAAATCCTTATTATATCCGCCACTGATCACATTAATCGTTAAAGGGTCGGCATGGATGGTGTTCACAATATTCTGCTTCTGATCACAACTCAATGCAATGATCTGATCAATCTTTTGCAGATCTTTTGTGATCTGTCGGCCCACGTTTGGGCACAGGTAATGCTGCCGAAGGCAGGTCCCGTGACAGGTTGTCACCATGGGAATTTGGGGGGCAATCTTTCTTGCAAGGGCAGACACTACCCAAAGATGATGGGTATGCAGAATATCGGGTTGAAAGGTGTCAACTGCCTGTTTAATTTTTTTTTCAAACGCCCTTTGATACGCAATCATTTCTGTTTCGCACAATTTTGAAAAAATGCGACTTTGATAGGGCATGACATCACTCATACCCGGAATGGGTGCGTCAATGTCCTTTCCGTCAAACCTTACAAAAATGCAGTGATCCTTGTCAATCAAAGCGCCTGGCATTTTAAAATCTGCCTGGACACCGGCAACAAGAAAATTGTCATGACCGTTTATTGCACTTTGCCGGATGATTTCCTGGATAAATTTTCCACTCCCGGTAAAATCCGGAGACTGGCTGATGATGTGAAGAATTTTCATGAACAAAATATATCACAGGATTAATTTAAAGAAAACAATAAGCACAATTCAAGGAAATCGATTGCCTTGACCATGAATGGACGTTGAACAGGCAGCCATAATTTTATCCAACCAGGTTTCCAAACCGGTTTAAGATCAAAAGCGCTACGTTCGTGGGTTCGATCTTCTCCAGAATTTCGGACAGGTGCAGTCCTGATTCTTTGATGGTGGGTTCCATGCTCCTGGCATAGGCTGCCATAATGGTTTCATCATATTCCGGATGAAACTGAACCCCCCAGGCAGATGTCCCGATTCTGAAAGCATGCGTGGGTTCAAACGAATTTTCAGCTATCCGAACGGCATTATCCGGCAGTTTAACAATTGTTTGAGAATGACAGACATGGGCGAAAAATGCTTTCGGCAATCCTTTGAAAAGTGCATCTGATGCATCGTCCTGCAAAATTTCAATCTTTGTTGTGCCGATTTCCATGCCGCCGGCGTGATAATCCACTGCCCCGCCCATAGCTCTGGCCAATAATTGATGACCGTAACAGATGCCTAAAACAGGTATTTTAGATTGGATAAGATCCGGAACCCATTTCTCAATGGCCAGACTCCAGGAAAGGTTCTGGGTCACCATGGCGTGGGAGCCTGCAATCACAACGCCCCTGCATGTTTCAACCCGTGGCAGCAGGTCTCCTTTAGGGACATCCACAATTTCAACATCTTTTTTATCAAAGCCAAGACCCTTGGAAATCCAGTCCTCAAAATCTCCCAGCTGCCTTGCAATAGCCCCAAAGGTGTTCCCTGTTTTTATAATAACCACTTTTTTCATGTTAAATCCAGTCGGCTAAACCAGCACCTCGCGAAGAATGATATCTTCAATGGCATCAATTTTCCCCAGGTGCCTTGTGACCTTGAAGTCAACATTAGGATTGGTTTTTTTAATCTTTTTTATCAGTTCAGGGATATCAACAAGGATATGACTGCCGCTGGCGATAAAAAATGGAAATACAACAATTTTTTTTGCACCCTTTTGCACAAGTTCTTCAATTTTATGTTCAAGGAGCGGTTCGGCAAACTGCAAAAAAGCATGATCAACAATATCAAATGATCCTGTGGCTTTTTGAGACAGCCGTTCGGTGAGTGATGCAACTTCAAAATTCGATTCTTTTTTCCTGCTGCCATGGGCAGCAATAATCAATGCTTTCAAACGTTTCTCCTTGATGTTCTTCTCAATTTTCAACAACTTTTGGTTTTTTGAACAATTAAAATAACAATGGTTTTTACTTTTGCAACCCCACTATGACGATCCATATCCTGACTTTAACGTACTGATACTGCTTTTGCCCGTCACCCGAATGGCGGCCCTGCCCTGGACCGGACAGACCTGCTCACAGATACCGCATCCAATGCAAAGCGCCTCCACTACATAAGGCTGCTTTAACACCACCTTGTTTTCCGCAACATCCCTGAGGTTAATTTCAGTAAACTTGATGGCCTTATCATAGGTTGGACAGTGTTCTTCACAAACAATACAGGCGTTGTGCTGTGCATAGACCATGCACTTGTTTTTATCA
>Ga0180009_10004785_pt1 | contig 14790 bp, 10 predicted proteins | sample OS_PC_MetaG_FD_123537 | JGI IMG/M metagenome (GOLD analysis project Ga0180009, IMG submission 123537) | Groundwater microbial communities from the Aspo Hard Rock Laboratory (HRL) deep subsurface site, Sweden - OS_PC_MetaG | ecosystem: Environmental > Aquatic > Deep subsurface > Groundwater...
CCGTCCCCCAACGGGCCACGCCTCCGCCGAAGGGCGTAGCCATCTTCACGGCCTGAGTTTTATCGAAATGGAGACCCTCGCCGAGGATCAGAATCACCGACTCGGCTCAGTTAAGGCCGCTCTCCAATAAGGCATAAGCTTTTTTCTCTAATTCATCTCTCGTTTCCATAGTCTCCTCTCTTCGTGGAAAATATAATCGGAAAGTCTATTCGAACTGTATTATAGGGAGCAAGAAACTCCCTGTCAATTTTTTACTTGGCCTGCGGGTTTCCTCAAATATTGTAAAGACCCAAAACCGGCTTTTTCCATTATGTTTCGTGAATCATGCTCCCCTTCACTCTTTGTGTTTACGAATGATTCCTCGTTAACCGGCAGGAGGGTGATGAAAAAGGGAGCATCGGCGGGAGAAGGATGTCTTAAGAAGCCCCTACTTCTCTTCCGCCAAGGAAAGGAGGGAGGCAAGTTTCATGAATCACTTGACCTTGGCACAAAAGAATATTATAAAATTACTGTTCACAGAAGACTGAGAAGGACTACCTGCTTCAATTTGTAAAACATTTATTTAAAGTCTTTTAAGGGAGGAGGTTGCTATGCCAACAGGGTACAACGGGAAAATTCTGAATGTGAACTTAACGGAAGGGACTTTCACCGAGGATACGCCGGCTGAGATCGTTTACCGGATGTACATGGGCGGATCGGCTTTGTCCCTCTATTATCTGCTCAAGGAACAAAAACCGGGCGTAGATCCTCTGGGGCCGGAAAATAAGTTGATCTTTATGTCCAGCGTCATCTCAGGGGCACCTCTGGCTGGCTTGACCCGTTACACGGTGGCCAGCCGTTCTCCCCTGACCGGCGCTTTTGGTGAGGCCGAAGCCGGCGGCTTCTGGGGTCCTGAATTGAAGATGGCCGGCTTTGACGGGGTAATCATTGAAGGGCGATCTCCCCAACCTGTTTACCTATGGATCAAAGACGGAAAGGCAGAGATTCGCGATGCGGCCAAAATTTGGGGCAAGGACACTGGTGAAGCCGAACGACTGATTCGGGAGGAGCTTGGTGACAACAGGATCCGGGTGGCTCAATGCGGCCCAGCTGGCGAGAAAATGGTGCGTTACGCCTGTGTGGTTAACGAGTTGAAACATGCCAACGGTCGCACAGGCATGGGAGCGGTAATGGGTTCCAAGAACCTGCGGGCTATTGCTGTCCGGGGGGCGGAAAGGCTTACTCTGGCCAATCCTGAAAAGGTTCGCGAGATCGGGAAAAAAGTAGTTGAATTGATCAAGGAAGCTCCCTTAGCCCAAAATTTTAAAAAATACGGGACTCCCTTCTTCGTGCTGCCGCTTAATACCTCGGGCATTCTGCCAACCAGAAATTTTCAGGCGGGGCAATTTGCAGGAGCCGAAGCCATCTCCGGCGAGACCATGACCGACACCATTCTGGTAAAAACGGAGGGTTGCTATGCCTGCGCCGTCCAGTGCAAGCGGGCGGTGAAGGTGGAAGGGAAATATTCGGCCTCCCCCGAATACGGCGGGCCTGAATATGAGACCATTGCTTCCCTGGGTTCGTTCTGCGGCATCGACAACCTGGCGGCTATCGCCCAAGGCAACGAAATGTGCAATCGCTGGGGTTTAGACACCATCTCGACCGGGGTTTGTATTGCCTTTGCCATGGAGTGTACGGAACTGGGGATCCTGACCCCCCAAGAGACGGATGGGATCAACTTGAGGTTTGGCAACGTGGACGGGATGCTGGAGATGATCCGCAAGATTGCTTTCCGGGAAGGTTTCGGAGATATCTTGGCCGAGGGGGTGCAGAGAGCGGCCCAAAAGATCGGTAAGGGCTCTGAAAAATATGCTATGCATATCAAAGGCCAGGAGCTTCCCATGCACGACCCGCGGGGGAAGCACGGCTTGACCTTAAGCTACGCCATTTCACCCACAGGAGCAGACCATATCGAAGCTCCCCATGACACCTCTTTCCTGACCGATAACCTGATGTTGAAAGCGGCAAAACCCGCGGCGGTTCTGGAGCCTACTACCGCTTTTGAATTAGGACCGCGCAAGATCCGCCAATTCGTCCACACCCAGCAGATCTGGAACTTCTTCAACTCCCTCGGCGTTTGCAACTTTGCCGCCGCTCCGTATACTGCTTTTCCTTTGGTCACGCTCGCTGAGGCCGTGGAAGCAGTAACCGGCTGGAACACAAGCCTTTATGAGTTGATGGAGCTGGGTGAACGGACCATCACCATGGCCCGGATGTTCAACATCCGGGAGGGGTTGTCCAGCAAGGATGATTACCTGCCTGAGAGATTGTTTGAATCTCTGGAGAAAGGCACACCCCGGGAAAAGCGGATAGCCAAGGAGATCTTCGCCGAAGCCCTCCGGCTCTATTATCAAGCCATGGGATGGGATGCTCAAAGCGGTGTGCCCACGGATGGCCGGCTGAGCTTTTTAGGTTTGGACTGGTTGATCCCCAAAAAATAGAAGGGGACCCCCCATCGCACATTTAAGGCCCCGGAGATATATAGGCCAATTGGAGAAGAACGAATTTTCCGGGGCCTTTCTTCATCCGGCTGAATCCTGGCAACCTCCTGACAGCTTCTCTCCTCTCAAAATGAATTCTCAAAGATTTTACGAATATCTTCCTCAGTCAATTGTCGCGGTGTGTTCCCTAACAGCCTTTTTTCCCTGAAGGCAGCTATGGCCATCGCGGGAATTTTATCCGGCCTAGCCCCAATATCCCTTAACCGGCAGGGAAGCCCCACTTTCTCCGCTAAATCCTGCATGGCCTTGATCCCTCGGGCAGCTGCCTCCCGCGAAGAAATCCCTTCAACCGGCTCGCCCATGGCTTTGGCCAGGGTAACAAATTTGGGGATATTAGCGATAGATATATAGTCCATAGTCGCAGCAAAGGTCACCACGTTGGCCACGCCATGGGGCACATGGTATTCCGCTCCCACAGGATAAGCCAGGGCGTGAACGGCTCCCACCCCGGCATTGTTCAAAGTAACCCCAGCCATCAGGCTACCCAGGGACATGTTATAACGAGCCCGGAGGTCTTGCCCGTTGGCCACTGCCGGCCCCAGATTCTCTGAAATCAGGCGGGTAGCCTCCAGGGCGATGGGATCGGTGATAGGGGAAGCATTGATGGCCACATAAGATTCCACTGCGTGGATAAAGGCGTCAATCCCTGTAGAGGCTGTCACTTTGGGCGGCATTGTTACGGTGAGCATGGGATCCACAATCGCTACGATGGCTGTAAGGGCGTGGCTGGATACAACCTTCTTCAGGTTCTCCGCTTTATCCGTGAAGACGGCCATGCGGGTAACTTCAGATCCGGTTCCGGAGGTTGTAGGCACCATGATGGTGGGTAAACCGGGCCTGGTCACTTTCTCCACCCCGAAGAGATCGCGCACATCTGCTTCCTGGACCATCAAGGCCGAAACCACTTTGGTCATATCCATGGCGCTACCGCCGCCCAGGCCAATAAAAAGATCAACTTTGCAGGACTTGGCTTTACGGAAAGCCTCCATTAGATTTTCCAGGGGAGGTTCCGGCTCCACCTGATCGAACACTTCAAAGTTTATCTTCTCATTTTTGAGAGGCTCCAGTACTTTTTCCAGAAGCCCGGCTTGGGCCACTCCCCGGTCTGTGATGATGAAAACGTCTTTCCCCCCTAACTTCTTGCTCTCCTCACCGATCATATTTACCACATTCATTCCAAAAATAATCACCGGCGTCCGAAACCGCATGGCCTGAAACATCATCGCACCCCCTTCTTTAAAGTCGTCTTTCACCGGGATCAAGCTCAAAAAGATATTTCTTCTTTTGTCCTTATCTCCCCTTATCCTTTCTCTTTATAACTGATGCGCTACCTTTGCTCCTTCATAAATTGCTTCGGGGGCCTTTCGCGGCTCAAGGCAATCGCCTATTTGATAGGTCTCCTGAAATAATTCTTTCAGAGAATTGACCAGATCGTCTCTGGGCGTAGCTCCTACTGCCAAAACGACCCAATCAACGGCCAGGGAGGCTACATTCCCGCTATCTTCAAAGATGACTTTGCCCTCTTTGATTTCTAGCACCTTGCGATTAACGAGGGTGCGGACGTCAAGATTTTTCATGGTGTCCTTCATCATTTTCCCCAACAAGCGGGGGATTCCATTAGCCACGTAAGGAAGCATCTCGATAATCGTAACTTGCGCTCCCCTTTCTGCCAGAAATGTAGCCACCTCGCAGCCCACCATTCCACCGCCGATTATGGCCACCCGGCCTTCGACTTTTTTCTCTTGAAGAAGGACGGGCAAGGCCTGAACCACATGCGGGAGGTGGACACCAGGGATGGGAGGAGTTAGGGGGATGGAACCTGTGGCGATTATAACGGCATCAGGCTTCCAGCCCAATGCCAGATCCGTGGTCACCTTCGTCGCCAGCTTTATTTCCACGTTAAGGGCCTTCAAGACAGCTTCATAATATTGAACGATATTCATGAGCTCCCTCTTAAACGAAGCTTGGAAAGCAGCCTCGATCCGGCCCCCCAATCGACTTTTCTCTTCAAAAATGCTTACTTGGTGGCCCCTCAATTTGGCCACCCGCGCAGCCTCCATCCCGGCCGGGCCGCCCCCGATCACCATTACCCTTTTGCGAGAAAGGGTGGGCTTCAATTCAAATTCTGCCTCGTGCCCCACTTCCGGGTTGACGGTACAAACAATGTCCTTTTCCTGGAAGAGTCTGTCGATACAGACGTTGCAGGCAATACATCGCCGAATCTCCTCCAGCCTTCCCTCCTTAACTTTCAAAGGTAAGTCGGGATCGGCCACCAGGCCCCGGGCTATAGCGACGACGTCAGCCTTCCCATTCTGCAAGATCTGTTCAGCCAATTCAGGCTCGTTGATTCTTCCGGCTACCACGACCGGGATTTTCACTTTTTGTTTAATCGCCTCCGCTGCGGAAACATTACATCCCTGCGGAAGGGTCATGGGGGGAACGATCCATTCTGCCATCCTATAGTTTCCCGCAGAAACATTGATTGCATCTACCCCCGCCTCTTCCATCCGTATGGCCATGAGAGGCGTCTCTTCCCAGGTAAGTCCTCCCGGCACGTGTTCCTCCCCGGCAATTCGGAAGAAGATGGGAAAGTCCTTCCCTACATTTTTTCTTACTTCTTGGATTACCTCCCGGGCAAATCGGATCCTATTTTCCAGGGAGCCGCCATAACTATCGGTGCGCGCATTGGAATACGGAGAAAGAAATTCCGCAATCAAGTACCCATGCGATCCATGGACTTCCACCGCATCAAAACCTGCTTCCTTGACTTTCCGGGCATAGACCCCATACTGGTGAACGATTCCCTCGATCTCCGCAAGGCTCAAGGCCCGCGGGTTCGATTTGCGAACCGGGCAGGGGATGGCTGAAGGAGCGACCAGAGTGCCATCGATCAAGGCCGGATTGGCCTGTCGCCCGGCGTGGTGCAGTTGTAAACCGACGGGCACTCCCCAGTCGTGAATCGCCTCGACCAACCGGGAAAGACCCTCCAGGACTCCATCCAAGTATAGCCGGTATTCAAAGGTTCCTCCTACTCCCCTGGGGTCAAAAACGGCTGGTCCCACCATGATAAATGACACCCCGCCCCTAGCCCTCCGGACAAAATAATCGATCAATCTTTGATTGACCTTTCCACCCTCTCCGGCGAATCCGGGATCGAGAGTTGGCATTAAAATCCGGTTCTTGAGTTTTAGAGAATTGATCGAAATGGGCTGGAACAGTCTTTCCATTTCAAGGCCACCCAATGAGGAAATTTAAAATTATAGAGAACGACGAAGGAAAGTATTCATGGCGAAGAGCGGAGTGATCTCTTAATCCCATTTGTGGGGGCAACCAGCTGGTTGCCCCTGGACGATTCTTCTTCATACCGCCAGGTATTTCTTTTTTATCTCTTCATTCTCTCTCAACTCCTCAACGCTTCCTTGATACCGGATCATGCCCTTATCGATTATGTAAACTTTCTGGGCTATTTTTAAGGAAAATTTCACGTTTTGTTCGGAAAAGAGAAGGGTAATTCCCAGGTCTTTGATCTGGTTGATGATTTCCCCTAACATTTTGACTACCAGAGGGGCCAGTCCTTCAACAGGCTCGTCGAGAAGAAGAAGTTCCGGGTTGCCCATTAATGTCCTAGCAACGGTAAGCATCTGCTGCTCCCCCCCGCTTAAAGTTCCTCCTTCCCGGCCTTGAAATTTTTCCAACACGGGAAAGAAACCGAAAATTTTCTGGATCGTCCAGAAACCTTTTCCCTTTGCCGTCTTTTTCAAAGCGATTTCCAAATTCTCCCTTACCGTAAGATCGGGGAAAATAATCCGATCCTCCGGGACAAATCCCATGCCCCTGCGGGCTATTTTATAAGAAGGAAGTCCATCCACCCGCAGTCCTTTAAAAGTGATCTTCCCGGAGCGGGGATGGACCAAACCCATAATGGTTTTTAGGGTGGTGCTTTTGCCGGCGCCATTCCTTCCCAGAAGGACTGCTACTTCTCCTTCCATTATCCCTAAGGAGACATCAAAAAGGATGTGACTTGAACCGTAAAAAGTATTGATTTGCGCAACCTCTAAAATCATCTTCCCTCCCCGGCCATCTGGCATTTTTTAAATCATTTCCTCTCCCAGATAAGCCTCGATTACGGCCCGATTATGGGAGATTTCTTCCGGCTGCCCCTCGGCAATAATTTCGCCGTAATGCAATACCCGGATTTTTTGCGAGATGGAAAATACCATGTCCATGTCGTGTTCAATGAAGACCACGGTCATATTTCTGGTCTTCCATAACTTCTGAATCATGGCCACGGTGTTCCACCTCTCCTCGGGCGACATCCCGGCTGTGGGTTCATCGAGAAGAAGAAGATCCGGCTCCAGCGCCAGGGCAATGCCAATATCAAGGAGTTTTTGATCCCCATGGGCCAGGGTACTGCTTATAAGGTAGGCCTTATCCGGCAGATTGAGACTTTCCAGGATCTGGAAGGTGGCTTCGTTGACATCCTCCAGGCTATTGCTGTTGGTGAAAAACTTGAAATTCTTTTTTTTGTGGGAAAGGATGGCGGCCCGGACGTTTTCAAACAACGTCAAAGAAGGAAAGATGGTGGTTCTTTGAAAGGAACGGCCGATTCCTTTCCGCACAATTTTATAGTGGGGAAGACCGAAGATATTCTCGCCTTTGAAAATTATCTTCCCGGAATCCGCTGGAAGGTAGCCCGTGATCAGGTTGAAAAGCGTCGTTTTCCCCGCCCCGTTGGGCCCGATGATGGAACTTAATTCTCCTTTTGCAATCGTCAAGTTGACCTTATTTACCGCCTGCAGTCCGCCAAAGGCCTTTTTTAAATTTTCTGTTTGCAGAATCACCATAATTTTTACCTTTCGTATCCTCCATAAGCGGTCCAGGCTCCATCGGCTAAAAATCCGGCATCTACCGGCAGAGTAACACCCGTTATGCATCGGGCTTTATCTGAGGCCAGAAAAAGGGCGGCGTTGGCTATATCTTCCGGCTCGACCATCCTGCCCATAGGGGTTCTTTTCAGGATCATTTCCGGGTTCCTTTCGCCCCGCTCAATCATTCCTTTTAGGAGCGGGGTGAGAGTATAGCCGGGGGCGATGGCATTCACGCGGACATTGAATCTTCCCCATTCTGTGGCCAGGATTTTCGTCAGCATGATGACGGCACTTTTAGCGGGGCTGTAAGCTACCAGGGGTGCGGAGGCCAGGCCCACGATGGAAGAGATATTGATAATAGAACCCGATTTCTGCCTGACCATTTCCCTTCCTATCCGGCGACTGCAAAGATAGGTTCCTTTATAGTCTATATCGGTAACTCGCTGCCAGGTTTCGAGGTCTAAATCTAAGATGGACAAGGGAAGCTGGGTGATCCCCGCATTATTTATCAGGATGTCAATTTTCCCGAACGCTCTTAGGGTTTCGTCCGCCAGCCGGTCCACATCTACCTTCAGGGAAACATCCATTTTAACGGCCATTCCTTTCTTCCCCGTCCGGGCGATTTCTTCTATAACTTTTTCGGCGGAAGCCGGGTTTACGTCACCCACTACAATATCCGCCCCTTCCCGGGCAAATACTTGGGCGATGGTTTCTCCTATACCCATACCTCCTCCCGTGACTATGGCAACTTTTCCTGTAAATTCCATTTTGGGCCTCCGGGGAAAATTATTCGGTCGCCAGGCCTATCCTGCTTGGCTTTTTCTTCGCCAAAGAAGAGCTCCATCTTTTAAACCGTTCGCTCTCCAGCAGGTAATCAGCCAGGCCCTTCTTCAGGCTTAAGATAAAAATTACCAGGACGGTTCCCATGACCAGCTCGTAGAGGTGAGTGTACATGGTGATGTAAGCCGTTAGGAGATTTAAAATAGCCGCTCCCAAAATGGGCCCGAGCAAAGAGCCCATTCCTCCCACCAGAATCATAAAAATAGGTTCCGCGCTCTTGGTCCAGTAAGTAAAATCCGGGTAAGCCCCGCTTATGAAAAGGGCCATCAGCGCGCCGGATAGGCCGGCAAAGGTTCCCGCGATGACGAAAATAACCAGTTGATAAATTTTGACGGGGATGCCGATAAAGTAGGTTCTTAAGAAATTATCGCGGATCGTTTTCAAGATGGCCCCGAACGGGGAGTCGACAATAAATTTGCAGATCACGAAGGAGGCGATTACCAATATGACGGTAAAGATATAAAAATTCAAAGGCGTTCCGATGCTGAAAGAGAGACCCAGGAGACTGATGGGCGGTTTGGGAATGCCCCCGATCAGTCCCTGATCCCCCCCGGTCATTCCGGTCCACTTTACCACTATGGTATAAATTATCTGGGCGAAAGCCAGGGAAAGCATGGCAAAGTAAATCCTTCCCAGGCGGATACAGAAAAACCCGATGACAAGGGCAGCAATAGCGGAGAAGACTACGGCCAAAAAAAGCGAGCCAAGAAGGTTCGAGGAGTATTTTTGCAGGAGAATTCCCACGGAATAAGCTCCGATACCGAAATAGGCCGCATGACCGAAGGAGATCATTCCCGTGTAACCCACCAGAAGGTTTAGGCTGACGGCAAAAAGGGCCATGATGAGGATCTGGGTCAAATAATTGATCATAAACTTGGAATAGTAAACGAAGGGAAAAATGATCAAAATGACAGCAATGATGCTTCCCCAGAATATTGTCTTTTTCATAAAAAGCTCTCTTTCCTTTAGGCTTCTTCTTTGCCGAAGAGGCCGCGCGGCCTGATGATAAGAACGATCGCCATCAAAATAAAGACAAAGGATTCTTCAATTAAAGGAAACCCGATAATGCCGAAGGATCTCATCAGGCCGATGAGGATGGCTCCGATGAAAGCTCCGGAAATGCTCCCCAACCCGCCGACAACGACGACGATAAAAGATTCGATTATGATAGAAGCTCCCATCCCCGGGTATATGGAACGCACCGGGCCGGCCAGAACCCCTCCCAACCCAGCCAAAAAACTGCCGATGGCAAAAACCCCGGCATAAATCAGAGAAACATTAATCCCCAGGGCGCTGACCATCTCGGAGCTGTGAGCCGTAGCTCGGATGATCTTTCCGTATTTAGTCCGGGAGAGAAAGAGCCAGAGGGCGATGGCGACTACGATCCCCACGATGATAATAAAAAGATAATAACTGGGGACGAAACTCCCGAATAATTTGACGGGAGGGCGGCGGAAAGCGGCCGGCAAGCCGATGCTTTTAAATTCGTAGCCCCAAACAATTTTCACCAGGTCATCCAGGATCAGGATGAAGGCATAACAGAGGAGCAGCTGGTAAAGCAAAGGGGAAGAGTAAATCCGCTTGATAAAAATTCTTTCAAAAACCACCCCGAAAACTCCGACTCCTATGGAAGCCAGAATGACGGTTACGCCGAAATTACCCAGAAGGGTAAGAAGGGTGTAGGTAAAATAAGCCCCCAGCATATAAAGGGCGCCGTGGGCAAAATTGAGCACGCCTAAAACACCGAAAATCAACGAAAGACCTGAGGCCAACAGGAAAAGGACCATGGCCATAATTAAAGCACTGGTAATTTGCGTGGTGAGGCAAGAGAGGCTGCTAAAACAATCAACCAGCTTCATCAGTTCCATAAATACCTCCGAAAATGAAGAACCCGCGGGCTCCGGGATGGAGAAAATCCCCGGAGCCCTAAGTTTTTTACAACCATCCTTTCTTTTTCAAGTACTCTTCTTCTTCTTTCAGGATCTCGCTCCATGGCAGGTAATAGAGATCAGTTACGTAAGGTTCTTTGGAGATCGTCCTCCCCCAGGCAATCGCATACCCGATGTTGGTATGATCTCTCGATCTCATCGTAATATAGCCATCCATATCCGGGGCCCCCCAAGGAGCTTTGACCTTCAGGCCTTTCATAGCCTTGATGACCTTTTCCGTTTCCAAAGATTTCGCTTTCTTTATGCCCTCCAATAAGAATAACATCCCACTGTAAACTTCCTGGGACCAGTTGGTCGGCGACTCTTTATACTTCTTCTCATACCGGTCGGCAAAATCGTGATTGGCTGGAGTATCTGGAACGTTCCTTAAGTAACGAGATCCGGTATGAAGACCTTCGGGAATCTTTTTTAGGGCCTTCAGCACCGGAGGTTCGGCTGTGTTATTGCTGAAGAATTTACACTGCTCAAATAGGCCGTACATTATGGCCTGCTCTATAAAAGCCACCAGATCTCCTCCCCAAAGCGCCGAATGGAAGGCATGAGGTTTGTCTCCCAACATCTTCGTAATATGGGGGGTGTAATCAGGCTCGAAGAGCTTGGGCCACAGCTGACCCACAATCTTTGCCTCCGGATTTTTCTTCTGCAAGAATTCAAAAAAACGTTCGGTAGAGTCATGCCCATAGGCATAGTCAGGAGATATGGAATACCACCTGGTGAGTCCCTGCTCCTTCGATACTTTGGCAGCATAATAGCCAGACACACAACAATCATGAATGGATTGGCGGGCGGACCGAAAGCTGTAGGGTGTCCAAATTTTGGGATCGGCTGTATGATCCGTCGTTTCGCTGGCAGTCACCATGGTAATAATCTTTAAGTCACGCGAAACCTCTTTCACCGCAAAGGCCTCTCGGCTGCTGCTATGATCCATCAAGAAATCAACCTTATCTTTAACGACGAAATCCCGGGCAATCCTTACCGCCTCCTCAATCTTGCCGGCGGAGTCCCGATGGATAATCTCAATCTTTCTCCCCAAGACACCACCCTTGGCATTATACTCGTCTGCGGCCAGCTGGGCCCCCTTAAGCCCTGTCTCTCCAAGCATGGCCACCCTTCCAGAGAAGATGCTCACAAATCCCATTTTGATGGGGGGTTGAGCTATCGCTGTTTTTGCAGGGAGAAGAGAACTGACAGCCAAACCTGCCGTCCCTGCTGCCGTGGCTTTCATGAATTCCCTTCGAGTCAAACCTTTTTTCTTCATTGCCATTCCCTCCCTTCGAATTTTAAAAAATTACTTCTTCCCTTCGTAAAAATACCTGAATTCTCCCTCATCACCTCCTTTTCGCAATAATCTTCCTCTTCCAGGACCTTCTTAGTTTTCCCCCCTTCTGGAGGGAATTGGACAAAAGGATCAACCTAAACAGGGCTTGAATACCTTGAATAATCAGTTTGAATGAATCATGAGCGAAAAAGTTAGTAAAAACGTGATCTTTATTTCACAGAAATAACTCAGTTAAATCAATTCCTGTTCCTAATGGCCCGAATTCCTTCCCAGGAAAACCCACTGCATCCTTATCTAACCGTAAGAACCATTTGAAGAGCCTTCGATAGCCCAATGAAAAATGGTGATACCCCCCCTTATTTAAAGAGGCGTGTCCCCTTTGTGTCTTTCGCGCAGTTCCCTTTTTAAAACTTTCCCTGAGGGATTCCGGGGCAGCATATCGATAAACTCAATTTCTTTGGGAACTTTAAATTTGGCCAGTCTTTTGGAACAATGGGCAATGATTTCATCAGCAGTCAGCTTCTCTCCTTTTTTCAGCACTACAAAAGCTATGGGAATTTCTTGCCATTTGGGATGGGGAATTCCGATCACCGCGGTCTCCAATACTTGCGGCAGTTCATAAATCACCCGCTCGACTTCCAATGAGGCAATGTTTTCACCCCCGCTGATGATGATGTCTTTCTTGCGATCGACGATATAGAGGTAACCTTCCTCGTCCATCGTTCCGATATCGCCCGTGTGAAACCATCCGTCCTTGATGGCCTCGGCGGTAGCCTGCGGGTTCTTCCAATAGCCTTTGAATACCTTGGGCCCCCTGAGGACAATTTCTCCCAGGGTATTGGGAGGAACATCTTTGCCTGCATCATCAACGATCCGGACCCGAAGCTGGATAACCGGCTTGCCCACCGACCCGATCTTTTCGATCACCTTATCTTTGGACAGGAAGGTATCTCCGGAAACAGTCTCGGTCAGGCCGTAGGCATCGGCAAACCAGGCGTTGGGGAATTTTTCCTTGATTTTGGTAATCAGCGGCAGGGGCATCTTCTCTCCCCCGTCGATGATGAAGCGGATGGAGCTTACGTCATACTGGCCAAAGGTAGGCTCCTGGAAGAGCAGGTTCACCATGGCCGGAGCAAACCAGGTATTGGTGGCCCTTTCCTTTTGAATACCTTCCAGCACTGATATTGGGTCGAACTTCTTCAAGATCACGACGCTCCCACCTATATAAAGGGTTCCCGTGGCCGGAAGATCCATACCCCCAACGTGATATAATGGCCCCACCACCAGAGTTTTGTCCTCCGATGTCATGTTAAACATCATGATGTGGCCTATATTTTTCCAATAGAGGTTGCCATAGGTGATCATCACCCCTTTGGGGTGAGCGGTCGTCCCCGAGGTATACATGAGGCGATGGAGGTCATCCAGTTCCACCATCGCGTGGGGGACCTTGGCCCCGCGGTTAGCTTCTACGAGACGGTCGTACCCCTCCCACCCTCCTGGCACGTCTTTCCCAACCGCAATAAATTTCTGTACTCCGGGGATATCCTTCCGAATCCCCCGAATCAGTGGTTCAAATTCCATCTCGGAAATAAGCATTTTGGATTCCGAATGGTTGAGGATATAAGATACCTCGGGACCGGCCAGACGATAATTCAGCGGAAGCCACACCCCTCCGACTTTGTTCACCGCAAAAGTAATCTCTAAGTATTCGGAACAGTTCAAGAGGAGAATGGCCACGGTATCCCCGCGCTTAAGCCCGAGTTGCTGCAGCCCTTTGGCCAAAGCATCCACTCTTTCTTCAAGCTGCCGATAAGTGAATCTCCGCTCCCCAAAAACAATAGCCTCCTTGTTGGGAAACTGTTCTACATTTCTTTCTAGAACATAACTCCAATTCATATTTCTTCCCCTCCCAAAAAGGTGAATTGTGAAAGGTGAAGCGTTAATGGTGACAAGTAAGCAGAACGCATCACGGGCATTTAGCCAGCACATCGATGAGCGGCTGAACGGTCTTGGCCTTTTCAAAGCCTTGAATGATTTCTACAATCTTATCCACTTTTTTCTGGTTCACTTTGGTTTCGGAAGTTACCCGTTTGATCAACTCAATATCCTGCTGCATGTTGAAGTTGTAATAATCCGCTGAAATTATCATCTCTTTCTTCAATTTCTCTCCATTTTTCATCTCTACATCGATGATGCAGGACCAGCGGGGGATCATCTCGTCAGGAATGTGCTCAATCCGGTCGATCAAGTCCAGAATCTTTTCATTTTTAAACTGGCTGATTCCCTTCAGGGTCACTTTCTTATCGACCATCGCCACGGCTAAGCAGTAGGGGGTGGACATTAAGGTGGCTCCGACTGTGCTGAAAGGCCCCCGGTAGTTCATTCCCGCGTAATTGTACTCATAGGGGTTCACCAGGATGCGAATCTTTTCAACCTGGCTGTAGTCGATGTTGTGGCTCATCACTAGATCAAGCATGGCCGACACCGGGGTTTGGTTAAAGGCACAAACCGCGTAGGGCTTAAAGCCGGCATTCATGATTTCCCATTTCTGCCCCAGGGATGCAACGATCCCCTCCCCCTTTTCGCCGCTCACATTGGCAAAGGCATTGATGTACCCTGTCTTTCCTTCAATGGCTGTAGGCGCTGCTTTTCCGCCGTTATTGGCGATGAGGCTAGCCATAATGCCTTCGCGCGAAGCAACTCCAACTTCGAACCGCCACTCCATCGTTCCCGCGGCAAAGCACTCCAAGGTACCGCTGGCGAAAGCCGCCGCAAAGCCCATAGCGTTAATGGTCTGGGCTTCTGTAAGCTTGAAGAGTTTGCTGGCCGCGGCCGCGCTGCCGAAGATGCCAAAGATTGGGCTGGCGCGGAATCCGCGCGGGGTCGTATAACCAGAAAGTTCGCGATCGAAAGCCCCCACGACTTCATAGCCGGCCACAAGGGCCTCAATCACCTCTTTGCCCGTGCGCCCTTCCCTCTCGGCAATCGCCAATGCCGCCGGAGTGATCACCGTTCCCGTATGTGAACTTCCCAGAGTATCCTCCTGCGCCCGGCCGTGAAAGAGAGCAGCGTTGGCAAAGGCCGCGCCCATGACGGAAACCTTGGCGCCGTCACAGAAAATCGTGGCTGCTTTCTTGGGAGCAATTCCTTTTTCTTCGGCCTTGATGGCCTCCCGGGCGATCTTCGCAAATTCCATGCTGTGGCAGGAAATACCAATGCCAATGCCGTTGACCATACAGGTCTTGGCCTTCTCGATGACCTCTTGGGGCAGTTTCTTCAGCGAGAGGCCATGCACAAACTTTCCAAGTCTTTCA
>Ga0180009_10004786_pt1 | contig 14789 bp, 14 predicted proteins | sample OS_PC_MetaG_FD_123537 | JGI IMG/M metagenome (GOLD analysis project Ga0180009, IMG submission 123537) | Groundwater microbial communities from the Aspo Hard Rock Laboratory (HRL) deep subsurface site, Sweden - OS_PC_MetaG | ecosystem: Environmental > Aquatic > Deep subsurface > Groundwater...
CTTTAGAGTTAATGTTGATTTATTAATAATTTTTACCCTCTTCATAACCTATCTAATAGATAGGTTAAGTATTTAAATCTTTTGGAGTAATTTAAAAGTAATTAATCCTGTTCGGAGATACTGGATAATATAGTAACCTTTTTATATACAGAAGTTTAGTATTGTTTTAGATGGTGAAGAAAAAAGTTTCTAAAAAGGGAGATAAGAAAGTTTCTAAAAAATTAAGGGTGGATAAAAAGGCTATGAAAAAAGTTTCTAAAAAGGCTGTGAAAAAAGTTGTTAATGTGGATGCTAAACTTGTTGAGAAGATTGTTCCGCAGAAAGTTATTCAAGACGCGGTTGATAAGAAGGCTGTGAAAAAAGTTCCTTTAAAAGATAAGCGAGGTTTTTTTAGTAGGCTTCTTGGGATTGGAAAAGAGGAGGGGGGGATTGATGAGCATCTTCCCGTGCCGCAGCGGAAAAGTTTGGCCTTGATTAAAGAGAAGGAGCATGCTGTTTTGAAAAAAGTTAATGAGTCTCCAATTCATCCGGAAATTGCGAAAAAGCTGGAGAAAATTGATGAACTGAAGAAAATTGCGAAGGAGAAGGTCGGTAAGAAGTTAGATAAGAAAAAAGAAAAGAAAGGGGAGGGTGACAAGTTGAATGCAGACATAAAGGCTAAAAATGCTTCAGTTCTTAAAACTAAAGACCCTACAATTGTGACAAAAGATGGGGCGGAATTCCTTAAAACATTTGTTCCAGGTTTTGATGAGTTGCTTAATCCAGGAATTCCCAAAGGGGCGGCAGTTTTAATTGAAGGTGGTCCGGGAAGCGGGAAGACACTGATGTGTTTGACTATGCTTAGTGAATTGTGCAAGAGGGGGAAAAAGGTTTTGTATATGAGTTTTGAGGAGCCTGAAGAAAGACTTCGACAACATATTAATTCTTTTGGGTTGGATGCCAAGGCGTATGAAGCTAAAGGGCTGCTTTATCTTAAGAGATTTAATGCTTTAGATATAGCACGTAGTGTTGAAGCGCTTCTTAGTGAGGCGAAGAAGGAATTGTTGATTGATGTTCAGCCGGTTTTGATTCCTAAAGAGTTTCAACCAGATGTAGTTGTTTTGGATTCCTTGTCTAGTATTTCCAGTGCGTTCTCGGGAGAGGTTTCGCGATTTAGAATTTATATGGAGCAATTATTCAGATATCTGGAAGGTCATAATATTAATTCGTTTTTGATTAGGGAAGTAGCAAGTCCAACTCATATTGGTGGGGCGACTAATGAGTCTGGAGGGGAAGCAGTTAGTTTTTTATCCGATGGAATAATTGCGATTTATAATGTTATTTATGATAATAACCCTCGTAAAAGGGCGCTTGAAGTTTTAAAAATGAGGGGTGTAAATGCTGATAGAAGGCTTTGTGAGTATGAGATTAAAGAACATGGGGTAATTATACATTCTGATAAGACGTTGAAGGGAAAGTATAAACTTACTTAGGTTTGTAGGTTTTTTCTAAATTGACTTTATTTTTCTAAATCATAATATTTATAAACTTCTTATAAATCTATATGTTAGTGATAAGCCTTTAAGTTAAATATTAATATTAAATATACATGATATGTACTAATGTATAGAGATAATCAACAAAGGAGAAAAAAGAAAATGAGACTAAGAAGAAAGTTGATAAATTATTAAAGAAAAAGCTAGGTGATAAAAAATGAATGAAAAGATAAAAGGAGGAGGGAGGAGATGAGTAAAACTGAAACAGTTATTAAAGAGATTAGGAAAATTCTTAAAAAAGATGTTCGTGGATTAACTATCCAAGAACTTTCGGGGTTAACTCATGTTTCAAGGATTACAGTAGCTTTAGCTTTGGCTAGGCTTGAGGGTGCTGGTGAGATGGATATTAGGGTTATTGGAAACTGTAAATTACATTATATAAAACAATAAAAATGGGAAAAAGTAAATTAAAATATGGAAAAAAGAGAATGATTGAGCAAAAAAATAAGTTTTTTATTATTGGAATTTTTATATTAATGATAGTTTTATTTGTTAATTTTGTTAGTGCTGCATGGTGGGATCAAAGTTGGATTAAGAGGCAAGAAGTGAGTATATCTAATGTCGGGTCTTCTGTTTTGAATGATTTTACTGCTTATATTAATGTGACATATGATAGTAGTATGCAGGCGGATTATGAGGACTTGAGATTTATGAATGGAAGTTGTAGCGAGGGGCAATCAGTTCAATTAGCTCATGAAATAGAAAATTATACTTCTGGTAGTGCTCTTGTTTGGGTGAGGGTTTTATCAATTCCTGCATCTGGAGTGGCATCCATTTGTATGTATTATGGAAACAGTGGAGCTAGTAGTGGAGAAAATGCAACAGGGGCTTGGATTAATTATTCCATGGTCTACCATTTTAATGAACCTTCTGGAACTACAGGAGCAAATTCTATTTTAGATAGTACTGGAAATACAAATGGAACTCCTTCCGCAGGGATTTCTTTAGGTAATGTGGGAAAAATTGGTAGTACTGCTGACTTTTCGTCGGGTACGGGTATTGGTTTGGGGGTAGTTGGTTCAAGTGTTTTAACTGCCGAGACAACAATCTCCTTTTGGTTATATTCAAATAACTATGCCTCTCCTTCTAGGCAAAATCCCTTTGATCAAGCATATGGTGGGTGGGGAACAATGACCCTCGAGACAAGTAGTTCCCTTAGTTGGTATTTTGGAAATAACGGGGGAGACGGTTCTTCTTATGGAGGTCATGCCTCAGGTGCCTTAGTTACTAATGGGGCATGGATTTATGTAACAGCGGTTAGGGATCCAAATGGGTATACTTACAAATGGTATAAAAATGGGGCTTATTTGACAGGGAGTACTTATAGCAGTACTTATCCGGTTATTGCGGACCAAGTATTCACAATTGGGGATGGTTATGTAAACCCGATTAATGGTAAATTAGATGAGTTCCGTGTTTCCACTGTCGCTCGTTCTGCAGATTGGATTAATCAAGAGTATCAATTTGTTATGAATCAAGGTAGTTATGTAATCTTTGGAGCAGAAGAAGATGCAGATGTGACTCCTCCAAGTGTTGTCTTGAATGCTCCAGTAAATAACACAAACACTTCCTCGCAAACAATGGAGTTCAATTTTACTGCAATAGAGGACTATGCCGGGGATATGAACTGTTCAATCTATCTCGATAATGCATTAAATCAAACAAATTTAACTGTGCTAAATAATACTTTGACCTCTTTCAATATAACAGGGATTTCAGGAGGTGCACACACATGGTATGTGGGTTGTGCAGATATTGTTGGAAATTTTGGTACTTCAATAACCAATTTTTTTTATAGAGATATTTATCCCCCAACAATCTCAGAGGTAACTTATAGTCCGAATTCATCTGATGATCTTGATCCAGGAACAGTATTGGAATTTAAGGTAAATGTGTCTGATGCAATAGTGAATGTTTCAACAGTCATCTTTCAATATTATAATGGGTCTGTCTGGGAGAATTCTACAATGACTTCTCCGAATTCAGATGGAGAATATAATACTACAATAACAACTATTTCTTCTGAGGCAAATTATACTTATAGGATTTGGAGAAATGATACCTTTGGGAATTCGAGAGTTAGTGTTAATCAGACTTTTGCTTCTGTTTGGGATTGTAGTTGGAGTGTTTCTCCTTCTAGTTTAGAAGAAACAATAGGATTTTATGAAGATAAACCAATTGGAAATATTACAATAATTAATACAGGAGATTCAAACTATACGGATAACAATTGTTCGATAATATTTTCAACAAGTTATAACGGATTCAGTTCTAATTATTGGTCTTCAAATTCATGGATTTCTAATAACCGGGGTTTCCAAATTTCAAGTTCCATAATAGTAAATGCTTCTTCAAATGAAACATTTCAGATAAACGCAAGCTTCCCATCGGCATCCTCCCCATTCACAGAAACACCAGCAATAACATTAACAGCAAACATAAACAATTCAGTCACAGGAAATCAAACAGCAACAGTTTCATCAACCGTAATAACATCCCCACCAAATCCTCTATTGTACCAGGAAATAACAGATTATCCAACAACATTTATTTATCTCACGCCTGGAAGCTTCAACCTGTCTGCATATGTAAGAAACCTTGGTGGGGATGACAGTGACGGAAATACAGCATATAACATTTCATTTAACTGGACACTCCCATCTTCATTGTCCTCGAGAATTTCAGAAGGGGATACAAACGTGTTTTATTCAAATTTTACAAACAATTCAAAACAATTCAAAAATTTAACAATTAATTTTACTCCAACAAATATTTTATCAATGTCCAAAGGAACACTTAATATCACATTATACTCATACGGCTATAATAACAATTCAGAATTAATAACAAACTCAGGAAATCAAACTCTTCTAAATAACACAATAAATATACAATTTTTATGTTATGATGGGTCTGATGGCCTTTGTGTTTCGGATTGTGGAGTTGGTGTAGATCCTGATTGTGTTGCGCCATCTGCGGGTACTGGTGCTGGTGGCGGTGGTGGTGCTGGTGGCGGCGCGGGCACAGTTACACTCTATGAAGAATCCAGTGATACTTTTGAAGTTCTTAGGGGAGATGTACAGAAATTTACCTTGCCAATTAAAAATACTAGGGCTGGTTATAAACGGGATATTGAGATAAAAGTTTCTGGGATTAAATCTGAATATATCTCTATTAGTCCTTCATCGATTGAGGAGATTGGTCCATTTTCTTTTGAGAATCTTAATGTTACAATTACTGCTCCTTCTTATTTTACAAGAGGGGTTTATGAATTGATTTTTAGCCTTAAGGGAAATGTTGTTTTGAATGGAACTACCCCCTTTAGTGAGGTGAAGAAAGTTACTCTGTATATTGTTGAAGTTGAGAGAAGTGGGGCTGATGGATATATGAGTCAGGCTGGAATGATGCTTGAGGGGATGAACTCTTCTGGTTTGATTATGAAAGATGTTTTAGAATTATTTAATGTGATGAATAATTCTTATAATGAAGTTAATTTTTTGGATGTTAAAACGAACTATCTTTTATTAAAGGAGATTTATGATTCGGCTATGGGGGCTATGGAGTCTGCTGAGGAATTGAGGTTGGGGCTTATTAGTGCTGAAGAGAAAGGTATTTCTGTTCTTGAGACTAAGAAGATTATCTTTTTAGCCGAAGCGGCATTTCGTCGAGGAGATTATGTTTTAGCTTTTGCAAAATATACCGAGGCTAAAATGACTTATGCTTTGGAGACTAAGGGAAAGTTTAGTCTTTATTACACTGTGAAAAATAATCCTGTTCAAAGTTTGTTGGCTTTGATTGGATTTGGGATTTTTTCTTTTGGATCTACCTTGGCAGTGAAACATAGACTTTACAAGAGGAGGTTGAAGTTGTTGGATGATGAAGAAAAATTGTTGTTGGAACTGATGAAGGTTGTACAGTTGGAGACATTTGAGAATAACAAGATGAGTATGGATGAGTATGGTGCGGCGATGAGTCAGTATGAGGATAAGTTGAGTAAGGCTGTGGAGGAGAAAATTATGATTGAAACTAAATTGTCTAATCTTTTGAAGGTTGGTGGGAAGAAGAAGGCATTAAAACAAGAGAAGGAAAGGCTTGTTGAATTGATTAAAGAATTGCAAGATAAGTATCTGAATAAGGCGAATGTTGAGACGAGGATTTATGAGAATATGATGAAGAGTTATACTGAGAAGATTTCTGATGTCGAGGGTAAGTTGACATATATGGATGCTCAAGAGGCGATGAGCAGGTTTAAATTTTTGGGGAAAAAGAAAGGTCCTGCTCTGGATGTTGGGGGGAGAAAGGGTCTTGATGGGAAAGCGGAGGGAAAAAGTGGGGGAAAAGCAGGGGGAAAAGGTATTAATAGGAATAAATCTTTAAAGGTTAAGGTGAAAGATGAAAAGTAATTTGATTGTGGTGTTGATTGTATTGGTTTTTTCTTTGAATTTTATTAGTGCTGCGGAGAATTTGACTAATGAGGAATTAGCCATAGTCTGTGTTGAGAATTCCCAAAAGATACTTGATGATTTATCTGCTGCAAATTTTTCGGTGCAGAGAATTAATGATACTTTGAAAGAGGCAGTTAGTTTATTTGAGGCTCAAATTATTTTGAAGGAGAGGAGAAAAGCTTATGATTATTCTTTGGTTCTTCCTTATTGTGCACAGATTGAGAAAAACTATGAAAATGCGTTTGAGGCAAGAGATGCGTTTGAGGCATTATTTTCGTTTTATAATGAATCTATTAGTGATGAGATGAATTCTAGCTCTATTGATGCGATAATTTCTGAGATAGCGAATGAGCTTGAAACGGAGAGGTATGAGAAGGTTGAGCCGTTGATTGAGATGGGTTATAATGAAATTTCGGATGTTAGAACGAGTTATACTTCATTGAATTTATTTTATCGAAGTACTACTCGAGGTCTTAAAGATTTTTTTATTGATAATTGGAAGACTTTTGCGATTGCGATTGGTGTTATTATTATCCTGTTTTTTATTTATCATAATACTGTTCGGAGGTGGAATATTAAACGGAAGATTAGTGGGCTTGAGATCAAAAAAGGGGTTCTTAAGAAGTTGATACAAGATATGCAGAAGGGTTATTTTGAAGAGGGGAATATTTCTGAGAGAGATTATACTATTCGGACTAAAAAGTTTTCTGAGTTGATTAGGGATATAGATCGGCAGATTCCTTTGTTGAAGGAAGAGTTTGTTAAGATTGATAATAAGCATAATCGTGGTGGCGGGGTCAATAATAATGTTGTTGCGGCTAGGGCAAGTTTAATGGCCGTTACAGGGTCTGGGGGGAATAAGAAGAAAGAAGTGCCGAGTGCTCCAGTTGTTAAAAAGAAAGTTGTTAAGGGAAAAAAGGGGGTTAAGAAACGATGAGTTTTTTTGGATTTTTTGGAAAGAAGAAGGACGTTAAAATGATTAATTCAAAGAAAAAGAATTTTCTTTCGAATGATTTTATTGAGAGGATGGTTCGTGTTGAGCAAAGGGTTTCGATTTCCCTTGGGGAAAATAAGCCTTATAATAAAACTCATTATTATAAGAGTTTGTTGCCGCATGAGAAGAAGGAGTTTGATGAATATCTTTTGAGAAAAGGTGATGTGAAGAAAGGTTTCCTCGTTGCGTTTTTTTTATTGTTGGTTTCAATTTTGTTTTTAAATGTTAAATTTACCGGTAATGCTGTTAGTGGTGTTGTTGGGGAAGGGGAACTTTCAGTTTTGACGCTTTCTATTATGGGTAGCCTCATTGTGATTACTTTTTTTCTTGTGGTGTTTTTTCTTGTTGGTAAATTTGGAAATAAGAAGTTCCATAAGCATTTTTATATTTTGGATAAAATTGGTTTAAGTAGGGCTGCAAATAAATATTTTTCTTAATTTTTACAGGTCTATAATATCTTAAGGTAACCTTTTTATATGCAAATGTCCTATAGATTTGATGAGGTGGTATGGATTATTGACGTTAGTATCCGATAGTCGGATAAAGTTTCTATTGGGATTTGTAATTGTGGCCATTGTTCTTGCAGGAGTCTTAGCGTTTGTTGAATATAGAATTAAAAAGAAGAAGGTTCGACACGTTGAGCAGAAAGTAGAAGAGACACAGTTGGAAAAACTTAACAAATATATGAAATCGGACAAACAGCCTCGAGAAAAATTAGATTTTGTTAACAAGACTGCTAAGGAATATTTTAAGGAAGCTTATGGGACTCCGTTGAATTCTGGTTATTCAATTTTGATTCAAGATTTTGATAAGAACAAGCGGAAGGATGATGCAGAATTTTGTAGGTCAATGTTTGCGACATATTATTCTCATAAAGATTTGACTGATGATCGGTCGAGGGTTTTAGGTGAAATGTTTGTTGGTCTTGTAAAAAGGAAAGAGCGAGCTGTTGAGGCTTCGAGGGTTCTCACTTTCTTTGAAAGGATTCAGAGATTTATGACTATTAAAAAGAGGATTTTTGAAAAAAATAAAAAGATTCGGGTTCAGAGGAGACAAGTGAAGAGATTATCTAGACAACGAGTTGCTGAAAGAAGGAAGTCTTTGAGGGTTGTTCGTAAGAAAGAGTCGGCGATTAAGAGACAAAAAATTATTGCGCAGAACGAAATTTTGAAGAAGAAAAGAAAGGAGGCTAAACAAAATGAGAAAAAAGATCTTGCAAAAACGCGGGAAATTGTTAAATATCATCGAAAAAAGAAACGGGCTGAAAAGAAAGTTGAGCGTTCTAGAACTAGGTTGATTAAGAAACGAACTCGTTTACTTCGAAAGCAGGGGAAAAAAGAGTTAAGAGTTGTTAACAAGACAAAGAAGGCTCAGATGGCGGTTGCTAAAAAGAGGGCTAAGGAATTGATTCGTCAGAAGATTATTAGCCAGAAGATTGCTAAGAAACAAGCTAAGATAAAGAATAAAACTGCTAAGAAGAAATCTAGGGTTCAGAAAAAGATTGTTCGGAAACAGAGTGCCGAAGCTAGGGCTGCGATGATTAAACGTAATAAGCTTGCAGAAAAGAAGGCTAGGGCGCAAAAGAAGATTGCTAGAAAACAAGATGTTAGGGCGCAGTTAGAAGTTTTTAGACGTAAGAGAATTGCAGAAAAGAGGGCAAAAGAGCTTGCAAGGAAAAAATTAAAAGAAGATATTGAAAAGAGAAAGGTACTGGTTGAATCTCAGCGTAAAGCGAAGATTAGGGCGAAGAAGGCGGCTGAAGAAAAGGCTCGTATTGAGAGAATTGCTGCTAAGCGAAGAGAAGAAATGGCTTATAAGAAACTTCGTGAAGAGAAGATTGCTCAAAAGAAAGCGCGAAAGGAGAAGGCTTTGAAGGACGTTGTTGCTCGTAGAGAGAATGAAATCGCTTTGAAATTAGCGAAGGAGGCTAGAAAGAAAGAGCGAGAGGATTTGGCTAAGAGGAAGGTCATTGCTATTCGAAGGGCTAGGGAGTTGACTAAAGAGAAAAAGATTCTTGCGAAGAAAAAGGTGGCGCAGGATAAGGTTATTGCTCTAGAGAATAAGAAGAAGGCTAAAGCTATGAAGAAACTTAATGCTAAAAGATTGAGGGTTGCCCAAAAGAAAATTGTCCAGACTGAAGAGTTATATAAGAGAGAGAGAAAGAAAAATCTTAGGGTTGCGAAGAAGAATGCTAGGAAATTGGCTAGGGAAGCAAGGAGAAGGATGAAGCTTTTGAAGAAGAGACAAGCAGAGAAAGCGAGAAAAGATGAGAAAGATTCTAGGGAAAAGATGCGTATTAATAAGATTGCTGCTGAGCGAAAAAGAAAGCAAGACATCCAAAGGATTAATGAGGCGAAGCAATTGGTGCAGCAGAGAGAGGTTGAGGCTCGAAGAAAGTCTATTGAGGCGAATAAGGCTAAGCAAGTGGAAATTAAGAAGATTGTTCAAGAAAAGAATGTAATGGCTGTGAGGGCTGAGAAAAAAGAAGTTGTTGTTAGGGCGGCGGTTGTTCGTAAGACAAAGGCTTTTGAATTTGCAAAGAATAAATCTAAAAAAGATAACTCGGACAAGAAAACCTTAGCTAAGAAAAGAAAGGAGCTTGCTCTTCAGAAAAAAAGAGATGCTAAACTTGTTAAGAAGAGGGCTAGAGAATTAGTTCGTCAAGAGAAAATTGCTAAGAGAACTGCAGCTAAAGAGGAGAAGAAAATTGCAAAAGCTAAGAAGAAAGCGGCTATTGCTCAGAGAATAGCTATAAAAAATGCTGAGCGTCAGAAAGAAATTTTATCGAGAGAAGAATCAAGGAAAAAGGCGAAAGAAGGAGCATTAAATAAAGATATGGTTCTGCGAAAGAAAAAAAGGGTTACAGAAGAAGTTAAGCAAAAGGTTGCAGAAGCTAAGAAAGTGGCTAAGTTAAAGAGGAAGGCAGAAAAGAAAGCGATTAAGGACAAGGCTCGTTTGGAAAAGTTGGCTCGTAAAAGAAAGAAGGTTTTGGCTAAACAAGAGAAACGGGAGACGAAGAAATTGAATGCGGAGGAACGGAATAAGGCAATTGAGATTAAGAAGCGATTGAGGGCGGTTCAGATTGAAGCGAGAAAAAGGGAAAAGTTTCTGATGGCTAACAATAAGGAGAAAGTTATCTATGTGAAAAAAGTGAATGAGAAAAAAATGGCGGCTCTTGAGAAAAAGAGGAGAAAAATTGTTCCATCGTTTCCTGTTGGAAGTAAGGAGTGGTTGAGAGAGCTTAAGAAAAACTCTAGAACATCAAGTAAATAAACCTCTTTTCTCTTAGAATATTATGCAAAAAAAGTGGATGTTAATAACGAATGTGGTTGTATTAATTGTAGTTCTCATAACTCTTACTGTTATGTTATTTAACTTTTCTTCTGGACCGAGTGTTATTGAAAGGGAAGACGATTGTATAGAAGTGAATAAGGTCACGAGTTTTGTTTATGATTCTTGTTATGATGCTTTTACAAAGAATATCTTTTTGGAGGTCCACCGAAGCTATGACCAGTATCAGTTGATTGGATTTGAATTTTCGTTTTTTGATTTTGATAAACGTATTTATGAGATTAGAGATGTTCCAGATACTGATGATTCGAGGTCGTATAGAATTCCTGCTGAAAAGAATCCTACAAATCTAGATGTGAGATTAAATATACGGAAGGATTTTTCCTCCCAGGTTTGTGATGAGCCACGGACTTTATTTGTGAAGTATTGCCCTCCAGGAATTCAAGAGGAGGGAGTTGAGGTTAGCATTAGTCCATTAAATGGGGAAGATATAGAAGATTTTATAGAAGTGTCTAAGTCTCCTGCACAAGACTCTGATGTGTTGGCTTTAGATCTGGTAGACAAAGAAAGGATTTGGAAATCTCAATGCGAATCTAAATGGGATTGTTCTGGTTGGGAGGCTTGTGAGGCTGGTGTTCGAAAGAGAACTTGCGAAGATAAAAACGATTGTTTTATTCCCACTGATATGCCGGGTACGGCCGAGTATTGTGAGGCTGGTTGTGAAGAGAATTGGGAATGCGAGTGGTCTAAATGTTCTGGAGGATATACCGTTCCTGATTGTAAGGATTTGAGTAAGTGTGGGACTTCATATACTCTTCCTGAGAAATTGGAGTGTGCGGATGGTAAGACTTGTATTCCAGATATTCAATGTAGTGCTTGGTCGGAATGTGATGTGGATTATAATTTTTTAGATTTAGTGGGGGGAAGGATTGATAAGATTCAAGGATCTAAGTCGAGGGTTTGTCGTGATGAAAAGGGTTGTATTGAAGATAGGGAGGAGACTCGAAGTTGTTCTGTTGGTGTAGATATCTATACTCGACGATTTATTAAATGTGGTTCGGAATTTATTGGAGTTTATAACCGGTTGGATAATGAATTGATAGCTCGGATAGAAGAGGGGACTAAAGATAATCCTTATTTGAATATTCGTCTTGATGGTCAGGATAGTGTATATTGTGATTATTGTTTTGACGGAGTTAAGAGTGGGGATGAAGAAGGAGTTGATTGTGGGGGAAGTTGTGAAGAGTGTTCTGATAGGTATAGGAAGACTACTTTTAAGAAAAAGACTTTGTGGAATAACCTTACGGATTGGGTAAAGAAGATGATCACTTGATAAAAGCAAAAAATTGTTTGGAAGGTTATAGTAAGTCTTTTAAAGCAATTTTAGTTTCTAGTTTTGGCTCTTCCAGACCAACTAATCTTGGTATGAATGGATTTGTCAAAATCAGTGGCTCTGTAGCTCAGCGGTAGAGCGCCTGTCTCATGAGCAGGAGGTCGGGAGGTCAGCACTCCCCAGAGCCATAAATTTATTATGATAAGAACAAAATCAATTTTGAAAGAAATATCTGGGGAGGATGGTTTAAGAGTTTCGGTAATGTCCATGCATACTCTTTCCGACGGTGTTACTCCAGATTTACGTATTACTGAAAAAAGTTATGATCTTTGGAATAAACAGTTAGCTCCTCCAAAAAAACTTATAGGGGCATTTTATAGGGGAGAAATTTCTTGGAGTGAATATGAGAATAAATATTTAACATATTTAAAGTCTGTTTTTGAAGAAGTTAGAACTTTGGCTAGTGAAGGATTAGAAAAAAATATTACTCTTTTATGTATTGAGGAAAATGCAAACTTTTGTCATAGAAGACTTCTCGCAGAAGAATGTAAGAGGTATAAACCTTCTCTGGAACTTTCAATTAATTAATTCTAAACAATTATAAACTTCTGTTTCTATAATCTCGGATGGTGATGGGAGATGTTTTTATGAATGTTAGTGAGATTATTTCGGCTTTGCCTCCAGAGATTGTAAATAATATTGGGACTTTAATAATGATTCTAAAAGCAATTGGGATTGTGTTTATAATTTATTTTGTTTATCTTATTGTTAATGGAATTATTAGTTGGAAGGGATCGCGACGTTTGAAATTTATTGAGAAGAAAGTTAAAATTATCGAGAGGAAACTTGATCTATTGTTGAAAGATAAGAAAAAGAAAAAAGAAAAAAAATAGTTTTTGTTGGAGTTATTCTTTAATCACGGCCACTAATTTAGAATCTTCAGTATGGGAAGGTTGATTATCTATCTGATGAGGAATCTCTAGATGAGTTATTCCGCCTTCATGAGGATATGAAATCGTCGTGTATCCTTCTTCTAATTTTTGTTCTTTGTAATTATTCATTTTGTCCTCCGTGATTTAGTTTCCAGAGGTCTTGCATAGATGTGGCGGCCAGAAAAATATTGCGTTAAAAGGATTTTAGTGGCCGAGTATTTTAGTACAAGACTGCTAGATATTTTGCAATCACAACTACATTAGATACTTTCGCACTAAAACTAGTTGTATTTTGCATGTTCAATTTAGGAGAATAGAGTTTAAGTAATTATTCTTTCTTAAGAATTATTTCTATAATTGAAACGTTAACTGTTTTCCCTTCCTTGTTTTCGAATTCTTCACTACCTATTGAAATATCCTTTACTGAAACGTTTTGTTCTGTTAAGAATTTTCTTCGCGCAACTTCTGCGACGTCTACACCTTTAGAGATAAATTTTCCTCGTGCTTTGACTGTGACTTCTTCGGCGCCATTACCGAATTGCATCACTACTCCAGTTACATAATTCATGAAGGGTTTTCCTCCAATAAATATAGAGTTCTCATTCGATTTTCTTGTGTCATGTGTCATCTTATTGTTTATCTAAGACACTAACAGTTTCTTAGATACAGCTTCCCTTGAGTTAGTCGACTGCGTCGTATCTATTCAGTGTCGTCAATGATCGTTTTTCTGTTTGTTTTAATACGTGCAATATAACCCGCGATTTTGTTTCGCATTTTTTTACTTGGTAATGTACTTCCAAGTGCCTTTTTGTTCTCTTCGAATGTTTTACCAAAAGATTCATCTGATTGCTCAATTAGTTGTCTTGAGCTTCTTTTGATTAATGTAGATTTTATTCTTCCCATATTTAAGGATGAAAAAATTGATTTATAAGTCTTTCGTGGCGAAAGTCATTACTCCACGGTCGCGCTTCGCTTGCTTTCGCGGGTAAAGGCTTATGGTTCAGTAGTTGTTATATTTGGGATCTAATCTTGTCCGGGGAGGAAGTTGTCGGATGGTTACCTTCCTTGTAACTTTTCCTTGTGGGGCTAGGGTACATTCAATTCCTGTAGGGGTTTCTCTAACATTTGTTATATCCACTTCACCTAGGAGGGAGTATTCTACTTGCTCATCCATTGTATGTCATCTTAGTTTTTCTATCTTTATTAATTTTTTGTAAGCCTCAATAGTATAATTCATCTTTTTTGTTAGGTCTCCAAGTACAATTAATTGGTATGGAAGGTTTACAGCCCTTGCTTGTTTATAACATTGCATCAACTCTGATTCATTTATTCTAGTCTTGTTGAATGCGAATAATAGTGTGGTTTCCGAGTCCGATTCTACCTCTGCAATTACTTTTTTCTTATTTACTTCCTTTATTGAAGTTATCTTTGTGTTTTGTTTTTCTAAGAATTCTTTTATTTTCTCCAAAAACGTTTCATCTCCAGATTTTTTCCCAATAGCCTTTTTTTGGGAGGAGTCTTTTTTTGGAGATGTGAATATGTTTTCTACTTTTTTGGATTCTTCTTTAGCCCCCATAATTTCTTCTTTTTTAGCTTCCCAAGCCTTTGGAGCTTCAGGAGTTTCTTCTGGTTCTTTCTTTTTCGGTGTCAAAATATTTTCGATTTCTTCATCAGGGGTGAAGGTATATTTCCACATTATTTTTTCATTGAATCTGAAGGGGATTGCGAAATCTTTGATGCTCCGAAGTGCAACTCTGATTGCCGGAGTTTCTTTCTCATCATCTAACATTTTTCTTTCTCTTAGTTTGATATAGGCATCATTTTCTATTGACTTTAGATTTTCAGTATATTTCTCTAGTTTCTGTTCTTGTCCCGGGAGTAAGTAAAGTGATGAAGCACCGATTTTTATATTACTCATCTTGATTTGTTTTGCATTTAGAAGTTCAGAAAGGATTGCCGATGCGAAAACTGGATCCATTTCAATAGCTTTTGCAATTCTTACAGGTAAGGAAGGTCCATTCATTTCGAGAAATGAAATTATCTTATTCTTTTTTTCTTGGATGTCTATCATGTTCTTAGAAACTAAGTGGGAGTTATAAAGATTTTTATACCCTACCCAATGTTTTATAGTTGGGCGGGGCATGCTATACCCTCACATATATCCTAGATTAGGTTGGGGCATGCTATACCCTCACATATATCCTAGATTAGGTTGGGGCATGCTATACCCTCACATATATCCTAGATTAGGTTGGGGCA
>Ga0180009_10004787_pt1 | contig 14787 bp, 14 predicted proteins | sample OS_PC_MetaG_FD_123537 | JGI IMG/M metagenome (GOLD analysis project Ga0180009, IMG submission 123537) | Groundwater microbial communities from the Aspo Hard Rock Laboratory (HRL) deep subsurface site, Sweden - OS_PC_MetaG | ecosystem: Environmental > Aquatic > Deep subsurface > Groundwater...
CCGCGCAGCTACGCGCTCTTCGCGCACTGTTTCACGTGCAGCAAGGATTACAAAGCGGTATACAACATCAGCCGAACGTTGACGGTTAGAATCTCTGATACGGCGCTACAGAAACAACCATCTCAGTCATTCACCGTTTGAACTGCTTTAGCTCTCATAGCTTTTGCACGTTCGGCAATCTCTGCCATGGCTTCAATCGCAGCGTCTATGTGGTCCTCGGTGTTAAACGGTCCAATTGAGAATCTCACGCCTCCATGTATCTTGTCTATCCCGAGCTGCCGGTGCACCAGAGGTGCGCAGTGAAGACCAGTTCGTATGGCGATGTTGAAATCGACATCCAGCATTATTCCGACATCACCTGCCTCCAACCCATCAATATTCACTGTCAATGTCGCAAGATGGTCATTCAGGCTGTCGCAGCAATAGGCAATCACGCCGTCGATCTGCTTGAAACTCTCGACAAGACGCGTGCAGAGTTTCATTTCATGCGCATAGATAGCATCGATTCCACCCCGCTCCTCGATCCAGTCCTGCGCCGCCCAGAGTGACGCCATGCCGACCATGTTGGGTGTCCCGAATTCCATTCTGTATGGGTAATCTTCAAGATGATACGGATAAGCTGAGCGAACACCGGTTCCGCCCGATCTCGTCGGTCTTATGTCGAGATGCTCGCGTACACATAGTCCACCAATGCCGGTCGTTCCAAGCAGAGATTTGTGCCCTGTGAACGCCAGGACATCGACATTCATGTCGCGCATGTTGATCGGAATCATGCCTCCGGTTTGTGATGCGTCGACAGCGAAGACCACACCTGCATCTTTGCAGACGGCACCGATTTCCTTCACAGGCTGAATTGTTCCGATGACGTTCGAGCCATGATTCACTATTACAAGCTTCGTGTTCGACCTGATTGCCTTCTTGATCGCATCCGGTTCGACGAATCCATCGCCGTTAAACGGCACGTAGGTAGCCTCTACTCCGCCATCGCGCACGAGGTGATTGATCGGACGAATTACCGAATTATGCTCGACGTTTGTGGTGACAACGTGATCGCCTTCCGATAGAAGCCCCTGGATAATCAGATTCAGCGCATCGGTGGCGTTGTAGGTGAAACATAACCGCTCGGGAGTGGTCTCATCACCCCCAAAGAATCTCGTGAGGCGTTTGCGGAGATCTTCAAGAAGATTGCCCGCTTCGATTGCCTTGTCAAACCCGCTCCGCCCGGGGTTGACCCCGCAGCTACGGTAGAACCCGACCATGTAATCATAGACGCTGTCTGGCTTTGGCCACGATGTTGCAGCGTTGTCAAGATAAATCAGCTTTTCCACCTGCGACTCCATCTATTCTTAGCGTATCTCATGCACTGTAAGGTGAGATGACTACACCATCTTCTCAGAAAACTCTGAATTGCATGTGTAGATTAGCTAAGATTCCTGGCCATGTCAAGGCAATATAGCCGACAGCTTCCGAGAAGAATGGGAAAATTGACATTGACGCAAAAATGTCGAATTCGTATCTTCACGGCGAATTAACAGCAACTCACCCTTGGGAGGAAAAACAAATGCGCAGAATTCTTGTATTGAGCCTGATCTTTTCGCTGATCCTGACTGCACCTGCCATTGCACAAGCCGGTTCTAAAATCGGATTTCTCGGCTGGGGACCGCGCGCGGGCCTGACGGTAAATCCTGACCAGATTCATTTCGGTGCTCATGTCTCTTTTGGTGCTCCCACAACTCCGCTGCTCATTCAGCCAAACGTAGAACTTGGATTTGGTGATGATGTTACATTGATAGCAATCAATGGAGATATGTCTTACCTTTTCCGCTCAGCAAATGGCGCTTGGACTCCGAGCCTCGGTGGCGAGCTTGGCATGGTCAGGGTCAATGTTGACGGTTTCGGTTCCAACACCGATCTTGGAATCAGCATATTCGGTGCAATTGCCAAGACGATGGCCAACGGCAACCAGCTTTTTCTGGAGGCGAAGGTTGGCGTCGCGGATGCCCCCGATTTCAAAGCGACTATCGGATATACGCTGTTTTAGCATGGTAGGGCAGGATTCCCCGAAACCTGCCATTTTGTGAACATTCAGGAGGCGATATGGACGCCCCGCACATGATCGAAACGCTGAAAAGAAACCGCAAGCTATTCAAAAAGCTTTTCGAGGGCACCACCGTCGAGCAGGCGCGCTGGAAACCCGCTCAGGACAAGTGGTCGATGCTCCAAGTGATGAATCATCTATATGATGAGGAGCGCGATGATTTTCGAATGAGACTCAGCTTGATCCTGGAAGATCCCGAACTCGATTGGCCGCCGATCAATCCCGACCAGAAGGCCATCGACGAAGATTACAATTCGAAAGACCTGGCAGAGACACTGAAGAAGTTCAGTGAGGAACGGAAAGCGTCGATCAAATGGCTTGAAAGCCTCGACAACCCCGATTGGGATATCGAGAAAACTCATCCTCGTGCAGGCAGCTTGAAAGCGGGCGATTTGCTGTCGTCGTGGGTGATACACGATTTCCTGCATCTGCGGCAACTCGCGAATATTCTGATCAAGTATACTGCATCTATGGCACAGCCCTATGCAACAGATTACGCCGGACCACAATAGCTGTAAATTTGCATTGTATTCTCTAGTGTGGCCGTGATCTCTGATCGCGGTTTGCGTAGCAAGGCAGCGCGCTACGACGAACATCGGCCACCGACAATAACAGTTGCCGTATCCCAGCGCTTTTATTATCCTGAGCCTGAAGCAGGCATACCAAGACACAAAGGGTTGGGGAGGCTTATGAAATTGCTATGGGTATCGGAACCACTCATCTTCATTGTATGGGTGGCCATTTCAGCGTTTTTGTGGAACAATCGCTTTCGCTTCGTGAGCGACACAGCTCCAGTTTTGAGGGGACTCATATTTCCTGCCATTCTCCGCATACTGGAGATTCTGCTGCCATTGGGTGCAGCAGCTCTTATTTTCGTTCGCTATGGCATCTTGCTCAGTCTATTAACCGTAGCTGTGTTTTACATTGTCTGGAGAGTGATTTCATCCACGTACTATAAGTCAGTATTTCGCCAATATAGTCTCTTGCACATGGACGATCTGGCGCAAAAAGGAGATATCTACGCTCACAGTAAGGCTGAGATCGACGAACTTGTGCACGAGTTGTTGATGACGAATCTCAGGAAATGAACAGGCTCGGTAGCCTACGCTTCAGGCAGGCGCGGTCGCGATATTTGATCAAGTGTGGCCATCACTGCGAAGCAGGTTATCGCCAAACGTTTCAACTACCTCTCTCGGATCGCGCGATGGTGTGATGATAACCGTCCCCGCCCACAGGGATACAGGCAGTCCCCACTCTCATTGTCCTTGACGCTGTATGGCGAGACTCTTATATTTGCTGCGCGGCATGAGTCGCTATTGAAACAGGTTCAGGCGAATCGATAGGACAACTTAGGAGCAAACAACCGCAATGGAAGGCGTAGCCATCTGCGCATGCTAAACGCGGGTCATATCACGAGCGAGGTGACGTAAGTGGAAATCATAGCCCTTATCGCTGCAATAGTCACGATCTTGGTTGGAATAAGTGCACTAGTGAAATACATCAGGAAAAAGGGTGACCCGCCATCTGCCACAAGCAATCAAACAACCCAGTCTGGAGATAACCTTAATATCACAGGTAACGTGTACATGAATCTGGGAGAGAATTTCGATCATAAGAACATGCAAGAAATTATTTCCAGTGCGGCAAGGAAGTATCTCGAGAGAGAATTCTCCCAGTTGCACGAGAAAATCGACGATTACGTGAACCTGATCAAGTCCTCGCCAAACCGTGAGACACTGAGGAATGCAGTTGCAACTGTTTCGGGCATGGCGGCGAAAGAGACACAACACTCCAATGCGAGAGATATTGAAGGATCAATCTGGGGCACGGCCAATACAACTCCTGAAGATAGTCAGACGTATGAGTTGGAATTCAACACGTGGAGGTCCATCTATCCACTTTTCATCTGGAATACAATAAAAGGCTCAGACCAGCCGCCCATTCATTACGCTGGAACAGGGTTTTTCGTAATCATAGAAGGTTTTCTTACTCTGATCACAGCTGGTCACGTCATGCTGGATCGCGACGCGACAAAAGGAGAACGTCTGGTGCTATCGGAGCGAATCGGCAATACTGGCAAGCTCCACGTTCTAGAGGGTATCCCAATCTGGAAGGGCTCCGAAGATTTTTCTGCATTCATTGTATCTCAGAGCTTTGTTGATGGGCTACAAGGTCCTGTGATCGCTCTCGACGTTCATCGCGAGTTCCTGAAGCCGTTAGAGGATGTGTTTACTTTTGGATTTCCGTTTAACGTCGTCGAGAAGGCATTTGCGGACGCCCTGACCACGCAAGAGGCATTCCAGATTGAGTTGAACCACATGCATCTCAAAGGCTACATAACAAGCGATCCTAAAGCTCAGAGTCTTCCACCGAAAATGAGACCTTTCTCTATCAATTATCAGTTGGATATCCCGAGCTATCCTGGGCTTAGTGGTGCTCCGCTACTAACAGTAAAGAACAAACGTGTAGAAGTGGCAGGCATTCTATATGCGAGCCGCAGGCTAACACAAGGTGGTACGACAGGGGACTTCGCGGTTGCAAGCACGCACGAACCTATTGTTGAATTGGAAAATATAATCAAGGATGGCAAGGCTTCGGGCCGCATACACTGAAACGGAATGGAGATGCTCCCGATCACACTTCTTGCGCTGACAGGAGCCCTTTCCTGTCAGCTCTATTAAGTCGTCAGGAAAGGGTTCCTGACGACGCGTTTGTGACCGCGTAGGTGAAACCACCCCTTACAGCGTCTTCACATTAATCTTGTCATTGGTGTAGACACAGATTGAGGAGGCAATCTTGAGGGATTCGCGTACGACCTGTTCGGCGTTTAGCTTCGAGTGAGCCATCAGCGCGCGTGCGGCTGCAAGTGCGAAATTCCCACCCGAGCCAATCGCCACGATTCCGTCATCCGGTTCGACAACATCGCCGTTGCCCGAAATCCAGAACGCATGCTCTTTGTCGATAACCGCCATCAGAGCCTCCAGACGCCGGAGAAATTTGTCACTGCGCCAATCCTTGGCGAGTTCGACAGCGGCCCGTGAAAGGCTCCCCTCGTATTCCTCGATCTTCTGCTCGAAACGTTCGAATAGAGTCAAGGCATCGGCAGCAGACCCCGCGAATCCGGCGAGGACTTTGCCATCATACATCGAGCGAATCTTGGTAGCGGTCTCTTTCAATATCGTCTCATCATACGACACCTGACCGTCGCCGCCGATAGCGACCTTACCCTTGTGCCGCAGTCCGATAATAGTAGTCGAGCGAACCATACTCCCTCCCTGGTCACGTCATGCGCGCGGGTGAGCTTTCTTATATACCTGTTTCAGTCTCTCCAGCGAAACATGCGAATATATCTGCGTTGTCGACAGCGACGAATGCCCGAGCATTTCCTTGATCGCCATAATATCAGCACCGGCATCGAGAAGATGCGTTGCGAATGAATGCCGCAGCTTGTGCGGCGATATCGGATCGGTCGTGCCGAGCATCCTCGAATACTTCTTCACTATACGCGCCATTGTGCGCGCTGTCAACACTCCTCCGAGCCGATTCAGAAAAACTCTGTCATGTCGCGCATCGGGAAACTGGGAAACACGCCTCGCAAGATAGTTGTCGAGTGCGATTTGCGCGTATTTGCCCACGGGTACCAGTCTCTCTTTTCTACGCTTACCGATTACGCGCAAGTTGCCGCCCGCCGGATCGATGTCATCAAATCGAACGGCAGCTAACTCGGATACACGGCACCCTGTAGAGTATAGCGTCTCGATTATAGCAAGATCGCGGCTGCCGAGAAACGTCTCAGGATCGGGAAATCCCATCAGCCGTTCGACATCGGATTGAATCAGGAATCGGGGTAACTTCTTCTCGAATCTCACGGTCATTATCGCCGCACCAAGATTCTCTGAGGTGACGCTGTTGCTGTGAAGATACTTGAAGTAGCTCTTGAGTGACGAAAGCACGCGGCAAATCGACCTATTGGAGAGCCCGTCAGCATGAAGCCGCCTTATGAAATCTCGGATCACACGAGATAGTCTTTGCTCGATCTCTTTCGTCGGGATTGACTTCTCTTCGACGAATGCGCGGAATCGCACGAGATCGTTTCGGTAAGCAGTAATAGTGTTGAGTGAATAGGATTTCTGTTCGAGGAGGTGCTTCAGGAAAGCTTCAGAATGCCTTTTACTTGCCGGCATTTTCCAATTCCGCCGCCGTTACCTCTTCGGCCTTTTGCTCGGTGTGCTTGCAGCTTGGGCAGGCAAAATGCTTACCAATTCTCTTGGTGTCTTTCTCGACCATGATCTTGAATCCACATGCCGGACATTCGCGCGCAACAGGCTGATACCATGTGGCATAGTTGCAGTCGGGATACTTGCTGCAGCCGTAGAAGAGCTTTCCGCGAGAGCTTCTTCTTGCGGCGAGTTCGCCGTCGCAACCATCCTTCGGGCATTTGACACCGGTTGTGATCGACTCGGTATACTTGCAGTCCGGATAGGAACTGCACGCGATGAATCTTCCGAATCGACCCTGCCTGTAGATCAGTGGCTCGCCGCATTTCGGGCAGTCACGTTCGACCGGCTCACCGTTACCCTCGTTGTCTAATGGGCGGGTGTTCTTGCATTCAGGATATGCTGAGCAGGCAAGGAATTTGCCGTTTCTCCCCCACTTGACGATCATCGGGGAGTTGCATCTGTCGCAGATTTCATCAGACTCGGCCTGAGTCGTCGTCTTTATCTCGGCGATCTTGCCTTCTACTTCTTTTATATTTGCGGCGAACGGCTCGTAGAAATCATGCAGCACCTTCTGCCAATCGTCGGTACCATCTTCGACTTTGTCGAGCTCATCTTCCATTTCGGCTGTGAACTTGACGTTGAATATCTTCTCGAAATGAACCGAGAGAATGCCGTTGACTGTCGTCCCCAGCTCTGTCGGAACGAGCCTTCTATTGTCCAATTCGACATATTTGCGATACTTAATCGTATTAATAATCTGAGAATATGTGGATGGCCGGCCGATGCCATTGGCCTCGAGTTCTTTCACGAGCGACGCCTCTGAAAAGCGTGGCGGTGGTTTTGTGAAATGCTGATCGGGAGTCACACCGTTGAGATTCAGTTTCTGATTTTCTTCAAGAATCGGGATCAGCGTGTTTCCATTGCCGTTGCCGTTATCATCATCCCTGGATTCTTCATACACACGGAGATAGCCGTCGAACTTGAGCTTCGTATCGACCGCCCTGAACAGATACTTGCCGCCCTCGATCTCGACCCTGATCTGATCATAGACCGCCGGCATCATTTGCGAAGCGAGGAAGCGGCTGAATATAAGATTGTAAAGCTTGTACTGATCGCTTGTCAGATAGCGTTTGCACTCCTGCGGGCTGTGCTCCAAATCGGTCGGTCGAATCGCCTCGTGCGCATCCTGCGACCGCGACTTGACCTTAAATTGACGAGCGTGCGGCGGAAGATATTCCGGTCCGAACTTTGAATGGATATATTCTCGTGCGGATGTCAGGGCCTCGGCGGCGATTCTGACTGAGTCGGTACGCATATAGGTTATGAGACCGACAGGGCCTTCCGATCCGAGTTCGATACCTTCGTATAGTTGCTGTGCCACGATCATAGTCTTCTGCGTAGAGAACCCGACTTGCCTGTAGGCATCCTGCTGCAATGTGCTGGTGATATATGGTGGAAGTGGCTGACGCTTCTTTTCATCTCTGACAATTTTGCTGACTATATACTCATGTTTCTTTATGTCTTCGACGATCGCTGCTGCATCAGATTCGCTTGGGATCTCAAAGTCATCACCACCGATCTTGGCTAGTTTAGACTCGAAACAGCACTCGCCATCACTGCCGAATTCTGCATGAATACTCCAGTACTCTTTCGGTACGAATGCGAGAACTTCTGCTTCCCGTTCGCAGATCATTCTGAGTGCAACGGACTGCACTCTTCCGGCAGACAGGCCGCTGAATACGGTCTGCCACAGAATCGGTGATATCTTGTACCCAACCAGTCGATCAAGAACTCGCCTTGTTTGCTGGGCATTGACCCTCTTCATGTCGATTTCAGTCGCATCTTCCAGACCCTGCAAGACAGCGTTCTTCGTAATTTCATTGAATGTTACACGCTTGATCGTTCCGGGAACTTTGTCCAGCTTCAGCAGCAAATGGTATGCTATGGCTTCCCCTTCTCGATCGGGATCGGGGGCGAGATAGATCTTCGCCTTCTTCTTCGCTTCCGCCACCAGTTCCTTGATGATGGGACCCTTACCGTGAATCACGGTATAATTCGGCTGAAAACCATTCTCAGGATCGACACCGAGCTTACTCTTCGGCAAATCGAGGATATGCCCCTTGGTAGCCATGACAGTATACTTCTTGTCAAGGAACTTCTTCAGGGTCTTGATCTTGGTCGGGGACTCGACTATTATCAATTCACCCTTGGGTGCAGCCGATGTGCTCTTGTTCGCCTTTGGCTTAGCACTCCGCGATCCAGCCTTCTTGCTGATGCCGGTTCCCTTCTCGGTTTTCGTCGAACTCTTAGCCATAGATTACTTCTTCATGCCCTCACTCAGCGCTCGGTCTTGATTAGACCATCAGAAAGCTCTTTGAGAGCGATTTCAGTTACTTTTCTGGTGTCAATGTCAATACTCTCATCTTCGGGCATAAGCTCCAGCTTCGCGAGCCGCTCTTCATTGAGCTGTCGGGCTCTCTTCGATGCCACCAGAACCGCCTCATAGACATTGGTCGTATGCTTCCTCACATTTTCCATCGTCCATCTCTCAGTCTTCTTCATGCTGTCTCCTTTCATTACCCAGTGTTGAAATGACCGCCGGTCTCAGATTGTTCCCATTCTGAACAGCCTCGAATTACACTGGAGAATCCAGAAGACGACCAGGATTGACCTGATGCAGCCCTGAGCCGATGTGTTGAGAATGTCGTCAAATGGATAAGATCCTTTAGAATCAGGAGGACTCTTTTCTGATGAATTCTCCGGTGTAATTCAGCCTCATCACTCTATGTTCTGTACCTGCTCTCGCAGTTTCTCGATCTCTTCTTTGAGCAATATCACTTCTTTCGATATGCCGGTTGAGATGGATTTCGAGCCAATTGTGTTGGCTTCGCGATTAAGTTCCTGAAGAAGGAAATTGAGCCTCTTGCCGACCGGACCTGATTCATTGAGAGTATCGAGGAACTGTTGCAGATGGCTATCTATCCTAACGCATTCCTCGGTTACATCGCATTTCTCAGCGACTATTGCCGCCTCGACTGCTACCCTCTCTCCGGGGTCGGCCAGTTCGCTCAACAGCTCCTTGATGCGCGCTTCGAGCTTTGCACGATACAGATCTACTGCTTCGCTCGACATAGAACGCACCTGCTGTACTGATTCCCCTATCTTCGCAATACGGGGTCTCATGTCGGCTGCCAGCCTTTCGCCTTCCTGACCCCGCATTTCCATCAGACTATCAAGCGCGAGATCAACAGCCCCTTCGACTACCTTAGCGATCGCCTCTAGATCATCCTTCTCCTCAATCGGCTCAAGAATGTCCTCAAGGTTCATGAGATCCGACAGGCTGATATCTTTAGACAGGGAGAATTTGTCCTGCAGCTGCTTAAACACTTTTACATACATCTCCGCGACAGACTCGTTCAATTTCAATTGCCCTGCCGCGACAACATCTGATTTCCACGACACAGTGCAGATGACCTTGCCGCGCTTAATCCTGGAGTTCACCTGCTCTTTGATCTTCGTCTCAAGCGAATAAAGCGTCCTGGGGAGCTTGATCTGAGTTTCGAAGAACCTGTTATTCAGCGAGGACAGTTCAATAACTACTCTGGAACCGTTCTCGGCCTTGTCGCCCTGACCATAACCTGTCATACTACATATCATACGTGTCTCTCCAAAAACCTTACAGAATACATCCGAAGCCCACCAAAGTCAACTTCAATGTCCAAAAATCGGTTTCCGTCTGTCGGAGCAGGAATGGGAGATTCCACAGTCCCATGGGCGGCAACCAGGAAGAAAGGGGTTGATTATGTCCAACGAATAAGCGTTATAATCCATATATGAGACTCTCCGCATTGCAGATAGCACGATGGGTGCACGAAACCAGGACCGAAATCGAGGATTCATCTGTCGACACTCTTGTCAAAGATGAGGTGCGAAAACAGGTTAGTATCGATCTGGTAGGAAGCAAGGACAGGAGGCTCTCCTATCTCTTCCTTCCGGGCGAAAGCCTCCTCTTTCTGGATGATCCAAGTCGTTGGAATTCAAGGAAGTCGGCCAAAACCACCAATTTCCTGCCGCAATTGACAGATTCGGTCATATATTCCGTCGAACAACTTAACTTCGATAGAATTGTCAGATTTACATTGGGGCGAGATGAGCGGCAGTTCTTTCTCGTTTTCGAGCTCTTTGGCCCCGGAAGCAACGTCTACCTGCTGAACAGCGAAAGTGCAGTCATAACAACATTGCGGAGATCGACGCAGGCTGAAATCTATTCACCTCCGAATCCACCGGCCGGCATCCCACCAGGCGCAATTGACTCCAATACAATTATAGAGATGGCTGCCGGGAGACCATCCGAGAAGGCGACAAATTTCTTCAAAGAGCAGATTCGAGGGTGTGACACATCATTCTGGGAGATCGCTTTGTCGGAAGTGAACGATCAAACCTGTCTTGGAGATATGAGTCGCATCGAGATCGAGAGAGCCGTAAGACGGATCGGAGAATGCTATCAGGATTGCGTGCAGGGAAGCCTGCCGATCGCCCTGGATGACGGCACCTTGGTTTGGATCGGGCAAATGGACCAGACGCGAGAGACATCTAGTCTTAACGACACAATCGCCGAAGTTGCGGTAGAATTGAGTCATCAGTCCGCAGAGAGATCGATCAGACAGAGGATTGCGCAGGGGATTAAGTCTCAGAGGAAGCGTCTTGAGGGCAAGCTCGACAAACTCAACAAGATAATTCTTGAAGCAGCGGACGCCTCTCGCTACAAAGAATGGGCGGAGCTACTGACAATCAATATCAGCAATATTCGGCGAGGCATGTCATCAATTACAGTGGTCAATCTCTACGACGAAAGCCTTCCGGAAATCACAATACCGTTGCCGACCGAGCTTGCTCCATCTGTCAACATCAAACGTCTGTTCAAACGCTATCGCAAGCTGACGGACGGTGTCAAGGAATCAGAAAAGCAAATAGCGCAGATAAGCATAGAACTCAAGAATCTGAGCAATCACAGAGATGATTTAGATCATGCGGAGAATCTCGGCGACCTTCTCAAACTCGAAAAAGCGCTCGTCAAGGATGCCATTCTCAAACGACGGGAAGTGCCGATTTCGAGTCACCGCGCCGAGCCGGTAGCAGCGTTCTATCCGCGAACCTTTACTACACCGGCTGGTGAGCATGTGTTGGTCGGACGGAACGGTAAGGAGAATGAGTATGTGTCGTTTGTCGCGGCAAAGAAGCACGATTTCTGGTTTCATTCACAGCAGACTCCCGGATCACATGTCATCCTCAAGCTCAAGGACAAGAATAGCGAACCGTCACACGAGAGCATCTTGATGGCTGCCAGAATCGCGGCATACTATTCACAAGCAAGGACATCTGAGAAGGTACCGATTATCTACACCGAAGCGAAGTATCTCCAGAAGATCAAGGGAGGTCCGCCGGGAAAAGTGCGATACACTCGTGTCAAATCGATTATGGTCGAGCCGGGATTGCCGGAATAGAACTAGTCGACGGGAATCACGTTGTCTTTTCGCTTGACTTCACCTAAGTACTCATCGATATAGCAGCTAATCAGAAAGGAATATCGCGGAAATGCACTATCGGTCCATTGCAATATTGTCATTCATTTCAATTGCTCTGCTGACCGTGTCATGCTCTGGTGATGCCACCAACGATATTCACTCCAAAGATTTCGACAAGTTTACAGATGTATACGCGGAATTGTCTGTCGGATTCGAAATGGCGGGTCACGACAGCACTCTGTATATGCCTATTCGCGATTCGATCCTAACCGCTCTCGAAGTCGATTCTATCTGGATCGCCGACTACCTGAAGAAAATCGGCGATGATTCCGAAAAGTGGCTTGTAGTGTGGAAAGAAATCACGAGGAAGCTCGAAGCGAGGAAGGATTCACTCACGCCATAAACGCGCCCTCGATGTGATCGAGGGTGTAGCCTCCTCCCTCTTTCGGATAGAGCGCGATAACATCCAGCCTAAAATCGTAACCTTCAAACATATTATCAATCACGTACTGCTGTGCAGCCGCGATGATGTTCATTCTCTGTTTTCTTGTCACGCGCTCGGCAGGATGTCCGAATCGAAGTTGCCGGGCAGCCTTGACTTCGACAAATATCACGACTTTGTCGTTTCTCGCGATAATGTCGATCTCCTTGTGCCCCACCCGGAAGTTGCGTTCGAGGATTTGAAAACCCTGCTGCTCAAGATATATCGCCGCAAGACTCTCGGCATTGGCCCCGAATTCCTTGCGGTCATCTTTCAAAACTTCAGCTTCCCCTGAATCAGACCTTCTGGCAGCAGTTTAAATGTCCGTCTGTGAATGTCGCAGGGACCGTGAGCATGGATAGCGAGCCTGTGCTCCCGTGTCGGATAACCCTTGTTCCGGCTGAATTTGTACCCTGGGAAGAGCTGATCATAATCTGCCATCATCTTATCCCGCTCAACCTTGGCGAGAATCGATGCGGCACCTATTGTCACACATTTCGAGTCACCGCGCACAACCGTTATCTGTTCGTGCTCAATGTCGGGAATGCGGCGGTTTCCGTCGACCAGCACCACATCTATTTGCACGGAAAGTCGCATCACAGCCTTCCGCATTGCCAGAAGTGATGCCTGCAGGATGTTGATTCTGTCGATTGTCTCGGGGTCTATTGATTCGACTGCCCATGCGATCGCGATCGACTTGATGTGTTCGGCGAGAATCTCACGCTTTGCCGCAGTGATTGCTTTTGAGTCCCCTATGCCGTTTCGTTTCGTCTCTGGAGGAAGGATTACAGCAGCAGCAGTGACTGGTCCCGCGAGAGGACCACGTCCCACTTCATCTACTCCGCAGATATTTAGAAAGCCTTCATTCCACAGACCGGTTTCATAAACAGCCATGCCGGTCACCTCGCTCCAAAGATGTCGCAAGGAATCTACAGCGGCTGTGAAGGCCAATCAACAAAAACAAAAAGCGGGCTATTCCACTGTGACCGACTTAGCAAGATTGCGAGGCTGATCGACGTCGCATCCACGGTTGACTGCTATATAATACGCCATCAGCTGCAATGGGATTATCGACAGAAGCGGAGTCAAGTGATAAAGCACTTTGGGAATATAGATTACATGATCCGCGAGGCGCTTAATATCTTCATCACCCTCTGACGCCAGCGCGATCACTCGTCCACTGCGAGCCTTGATTTCCTGAATGTTTGAGATGACTTTGTCATATACCTGATCCTTGAGGGCGATGACCACAACAGGCATATTATCATCGATCAACGCAATCGGGCCATGTTTCATCTCGGCGGCAGGATAGCCTTCAGCGTGGATGTACGATATTTCCTTCAGCTTCAATGCGCCTTCCAGAGCGACGGGGAAGTTGATACCGCGCCCGAGATAAAGGAAGTTGTTGTGACCTGAATAGAGGTCGGCGATTTTCTTGATATCGTCGCAGTGATCGAGTATCGACTGCACCTTCCCCGGAAGGTCCTGCATGGCATCGACGATCTGTCGGCCCTTCTCGATAGACACATGTCGCATTCTCGCAAGCAGCAGCGTCACAAGTGCAAGCACCATGATCTGCGATGTGAAGGCCTTCGTTGAGGCCACACCGATCTCGGGACCGGCATGTATGTAGATGCCTCCGCTGCTTTCACGGGCAATAGTCGATCCAACGACATTGCAGATGCCGAGCACAGTCGCCCCTTTGCGCTTCGCCTCTCTCAGCGCCGCCAGAGTATCGGCTGTTTCGCCCGACTGAGAAATTACGAACACCAGGGTGCCCTCATGTACAATCGGTGACCTGTATCTGAACTCCGATGCGTATTCGACTTCGACCGGAAGTCGCGCAAGGTCTTCGATCATATACTCGCCGATCAGAGCAGAATGCCACGAGGTCCCGCAAGCGGTGATGATTATTCTGTCGATCTTGTGAAGCTCATCGAGCTGCAGATGCAACCCATTCAATCGAGATATTCCCTCTTCGTAGTTGAGCCGTCCTCTCAGTGCATTCTGAAGGGCACTCGGTTGCTCGTAGATTTCCTTCAGCATGAAATGATCGAAGCCGCCCTTCTCGATCTGGCCGAGAGACCATTCGATCTCCTGAAGTTTCGGGTCGACTTCTTTGTTTTCGAGCGTCGACACCGAGAATCCATCCGCAGTCACGCGAGCCAGTTCCTCATCCTCGAGATAGACAACTTGATTTGTGTAGCGAAGTATGGCGGACACATCCGACGCCACGAAGTTCTCCCCGTGTCCCGATCCCAACACCAGCGGAGAACCATGACGCGCGGCGACTATCTCGCCCGGGCTCTCTTTGCAGAGGACCGCAATACCGTATGTTCCTTCGACCTGTGTAAGAGCATTTCTCACCGCAGCAAGCAGATCGCCGTCATAGTTGTCTTCTATCAGGTGGGCGATGATCTCAGTGTCTGTCTCTGTGCGGAACGTGTGCCCTTTGCCTTCAAG
>Ga0180009_10004788_pt1 | contig 14787 bp, 9 predicted proteins | sample OS_PC_MetaG_FD_123537 | JGI IMG/M metagenome (GOLD analysis project Ga0180009, IMG submission 123537) | Groundwater microbial communities from the Aspo Hard Rock Laboratory (HRL) deep subsurface site, Sweden - OS_PC_MetaG | ecosystem: Environmental > Aquatic > Deep subsurface > Groundwater...
GGTATTGCATCTGTCTCATAATGTGTTGTGTAAATAATTCTTACATTCTCAAGGCGCTGCTCTGCATCCTTTATTAGCAAGAAGTTTTTATCAATGACATTTTTTCTCTCTGCAACTGCATTTATTAGATAGCCCTGATCAAGGCTAGCCAGAACAACATCTTTTTCATCACTATTGTTTTTTAGCCATAAAAAAGCATCTATTTCATTTTTTGAGGGAGTTTCTTTAATAACCCTGGTTGTGTAGCTAATAGTAGGAACAATAGAGTTAAAGATAAAAACAAAGAAAATTAATGCAATAAATATTGTTTTATATCTTGAGAGCCTTGTCTTGTCTATAAATAATATAAAATCAGAATAAAACTTGCTGAACAATAAAACAAGGATCACGCCAAAAAACACAAGGCCTACTTTGAGCTGTATGAGCCTGAGCCATAATAAAAAAAGAGTAGAGAGAGCAAATCCCATCAACAAATATATTCTTCTGTTTTTCTTTTTAAAAATGTATTTATAAATTATGTATATCCCTGAAACAATGGGTATTATCCCAATATAAAATAGTGCATTCAAAATGTTTAGTTGTGAGAAATACTGGCCAAGCAGTTCTTTTGGTATGTTCTGCCAGATGACAAACTGGCCATGAACCAGGAATGCATTTTTGTATATAACAAAATTAAGCCAGATAACAAGGATTGTTGAGAATATTATTAATTCAAGCTCAGCTCTTCTTTGTTTTAAATGCTCTAGCCTAATAAACAAAAGATAAAGCAATAGTGCTATGATTAATAAGAATGCAGATGGATGCATTAACGCAATTATTATAATAGAAACAATAAAATAACCAATATATTTTTCATGCTTGTTAATCTTTATCAGGGAGTATATTAAAAAGAACATAATTGGGATAACTAATGAAAATACAGAAACACTGTTTACTGTTTCAGCAAAGAATATTGGAATAAAACCAGAGATAAATGATGAGAATAATGCTGCACCCTTGCTCTTTGTTATTTCTCTTGCAATAAGGTATACAATAAAGATAAGGGATGAGGCAAAGATATTTGGCAATAGCTTGCAAACAAGGTTTAATGGCATGAAAAGGTTGAAAAAAGCCAGAATATACTGAAAAAAAGGCTGGAAAAGGAAATTCCTGCCAGAGTAGCTTAAATCATCCTTAAACAATGGCCATCCAGTGTTCCTTATATTCTCAACCTGCCTTATGTTGAAATAAGCATCTTCACTAAAGTAGGGTGTCTGGAAAGCAAAATAAAGCCTTATACCCAGCACAAGGCTGAATATCAGGGCCAGCCATATATATTCCTTTTTAAGCATAGGCCAGGAATAAGATTATCTTATTTATATCTTAGGGTTTTATACCAAATCATAACCTAAACTGCCGCATATTTTCTCTATATAACCTACTATTTCCTTTGCTTTAGCACGCCCTGCATTTTTACTATTTCCATAACTTAAAATCCCAATTGCATAATCACTGAACAGGAAAGTTTTGTATTCCTCCCAAGTATTTCCTTTAAAGGCCTTTAGTATTTTTCCTGTAGCTGTAGGCCCTGCATTATATCCTGTAAGCTGATATTCAAGTTTATCAAAATAATATTTATCCTCCATCATCCTGAAATAGTGAGTTGATATCCTGACATTTACTTCTCTTTTCTTAAGTTCTTCATTCAAATAATTTATTTCACTTTTAGTAAGGTCATCAACCAGCCCTGCATATTGCTTGTACTCAGGAAATTCATTTTTATAATAGGAGGCAACATCTGATGGTGCTCCTGACTCTGCTTTAATTTGCCCAAGACCAATATAACCATCTTCATTTATTACATCTGGGTCAAATTTAGATTCCTGATACCATAATGCAATAATAATAGGGATATCTTCAGTTTTTACAGCATATTTTTCAGCAAGCTCATAAACACTATAATCTTCATCTTTCTCCGGGTTTTTATTGTACAAATCAAATCTTGTTTCTTTTGATTCATAAATAACTTCTTCATCTATGTAAGGAAATTCTGGAAAAGTCCTGTCTATAGTCACATCATAGATATCCTTCTCTTCTATTGCCCGATGGGTAAAGAGCCATAGTTTTTCTATTGAAGAATCATACATCTCTTTCATGCTGATTGGCAATATTTCCACATTTCCTTCTCTGTTTTTTCCTTTTATCCATAGACTTGATGATAACATATCATATATTTGTTGGGATATTGAATCCTTTTGCTTTCTTGCAGTTGTTAACTCTAATTCTGCTTTATCTAAGTCTTCCTTTGCTTGTTTTAGTTTTTCAGGTAGTTCTTCTGGAAGCTCTTCATACCCCATTTCATTCTTTAATTTTTCAAACTCTTCTTCTTTTATTGTTAAGCCATATGATGCTTGCTTGATCCTTTCTACAGAATTTTCAAGCTCTTTTTTTAAATCATTTCTCTTGATTATTGCTTCTTCCTGAGATTTAAAAATGGTAAGGTCAATATCACCATTATTGTAATTGATTACGGTTTTTTTGTTAAAAGGTATGTCTCTCATGCTTGCCAGGAATTTTCTTCCAATGGTTGCCTTTCCATTGCTAAATGTTAAAGAATACCCTTTTTCATTATCTTTGTATTTTATAACCTTTGCAGCGCCATCAATCTTTATCTTATCCCACGGATCGCCGCTGTGGCCTTTCCCCATATCCCTGTATGAAATACAGTTTGTCTTGCAGCCGTCATGAAACATGTAATTATCTATGCTTGATATTGTAACAAGCAGATTATTTTCTGGGTCTATGTTCTTAAATTCAAATTTTTCATCATCAGCAGTATTTAGCTCAAGACTTGTATAAGTTCCGTAAAGGTTTATTTTAAATGGGCTTGTCTCATAGTCAACTGAAATTTTTCCTTTTACAACAGTAGGTATATTATCCTCTATTCTGATGTTTGTTTTGTCTTCTATTGATTTAATTTTTTTCCCATTTGTTGTTGAAAATATAACTCTCTCATTAATTATGACATCTGTGTTTGCTTCGCCAACAACTATTGGTGTATCATCTTCAATAATTATTTTTACCTTATCAGAATTTGAATGGATATGTATTTCATGACCTTCCTTATCAATTGTGAACAAATCTATATTTTCACCTAAAAACATTCCATCATCTTTCCATTCAACATAACCTCCATCAGAATTGAAAGTATAACCCTTGCCATTAATCTCAAAAGTAGCAGAAGATTTTCCTTTTATAAAATTAATTTTTGCGTATCCATTCTCTACAAATATTGAGTCAATGCTATCAATAGAGTTTTCTATGTTTATTGTGCCAATGTTTTTTGCAGTAAAGGATTTAACTCCTGCCTCTTTTAGAAAGTCACTTGTGAAAACAGTACTTCCAGCAGAATTCTCGACACTTAAATGATAATTATTGTTCTGGTTAAAGGAAATCCCTGTTATTTCCATTATCTTTCCTTCATCTGTTTGGTACATGTGGATATCAACAGGACTTATTGTTGTCCCGGTTTCAGCAGAACTATCCCCATTAGCATTTATCATAGGGCATATAATTATAAAAAGCAAAAGAAAAATTATTATAAAGTCAACTGAAATTACTTTAAATTTAAGATCCATGTTATTTTGCACCTGATGTTACATCCTCAACATAGCCCGGCAGTATTTTTGCTTTATCCTTACCGAGTATTGCAATTCCCTTGTCTGACTTAATGAATGCCTTAAGGTCATTCCAGTCTCCTCCACCCTGGACATTGAATTCATTCATCAACTTGTTTGTGACCGTAGGCCCGGCATTATAGGCCATTAAGTAAATATCAACTTCATCTCCATCATAATTATAGGTTTCCTTTGGCTCTGAAAAGCCGTAAGACTTTCCATAGTGTTTCTCAATTCTTGTAAGGTAATCAAATCCAACTTTAAGGTTAAAGTCTGCATCATTCTTAAGTAGATTAGCTAATTTCTCATTACTATATCCTTTATAATCTTTGTATTCAGGTTCATTTTTTATAAGGTCATTAACTGCACTTAATGTTGCCTGAGTAAGACCATAAGAGAAATAATAAGATCTTTCCTGGTCCATTGATGATTCTTTTTCTAATAAGGAAATAAACAATGACTTTTTTATGCTTCCACCGGGATACTCATCATAAATATCAGAAACTTTATCATACAAAGATATGTCTCCTATTTTAACTTTCATAGATTTTTCTTCTAGTTGAGTTAATTTTGTTGGAATAGTCTCAGGAATCTTTTCAGGAACAATATTTTGTATATTATCCCTCTGGTTATTTAATTCAACCTTTGCAGTTTTATCATCATAAAATCCATATTTGTCTGCCTTTATCTCCCCTGACTTCTCAATGCTGAGTGCAACTGCATTATTATAGTTAATGACTGTTTTCTGGCTTAAGCCATCGGCTTCCTTAAATGGCTCAAGGTCAGTAGCCCTGTAAATCTTTACATTTCCATCCTCAAACCTTATTGTTCTTGTTTCATCACCAAAGGATTTAACAACAAGAACATTGCCGTCAATCTTTGCCTTGCTCCATCCTATCATATCTTTGTAGGAGATGCAGTTTCCCTCACATTCCTCTGTCTTATGAAATTCTCCTGTTTTTATTATAATGTCCTTTCCATCAATATTCTCAAACTCAATCTTTTCCTTTTCTGACTTAACAAGCTGTAGTGAGCTGCCCTTTCCCGAAAGCTTTATGCTGCCTAATGAATCCTGTTTGTAGTCAAGAGAAGCCTTTCCCCTAATTTCAATTATTTCTCCTAATGTTATTTCTGTCCCCCCTTTTAGTGATGTGAATGATTTTCCGTCAGAAGTTGTGATTGTTATTCCATCGCTGAAGCGCATTTTTTCATTAATCCACTCAACAGTTCCCTTCCCAGCAGTTATTTCATAAGTCTTGCCATCTCTCTCAAAAGTTAATTTATTTGGAGTGTCTGATTCAGCAAATGTTATCTTTGTAACTCCATCCTTAATGGATATAAGCTCAATGTCTGCATTCTCAATATTTATTACCTCATTCTTCGATATAATCTTCTTTATCTCGAGCGTTTTTATCTCATCTTTTGAGATTATGGTGCTTCCTTTTGACTTTGAAAAGTCAAAACTTCCATCTTTGTTCACAATAACACCTGGAGTTTCCTTGTTAAGCTTTTCAAAAAGAACATCTTTATCACTTACATCCTGAACAGCATTAGTCAAATCATTAGTCTCTGCAGTTGTTGGTTCATCACTTATACCATGTTTATCCCTAAGGGCATCTATTAAATCCTGTGATATTGCAGAGACATTAATATTGACTAAAAATAAGCACATGGATATAAAGATAATAAAAACCATTATTGATATTTTCTTAAGATTTTTTTTATTCCTCATCTTCTTCTAAAGAACTTTCTTTGCTTTCATTGAAAAGGTTTGCAAAAAGAAGCACGAATTCCAAATCTCCCTCAACCTCTGAGCGGTTGTCAAGAAGCGAGTAAATTATTATATTTTCATCATAAGGGTAAATCTGGAAGTTAACATCCTGCCCAACAAGATAAGTCATGTCTATCCAGTCCGGGTCTTCAATCTCCTTTCCAACTATTTCTTTTGCTATGCTGTGCATATGTCCAAGCCTTACTGGAAAATTCCTGTAAAATTCTTTTATCTCTGTCTTAGAATCACCTTTTTTTATAGTTATGGGATAATCAATATTGAATTCAACATTGTTTTCATTTATTTTTGTTTTTGTATTAATTTCGCCAAATTCAAACTCAAAGCCCATATCACTAAAAACATTAAGGCTTTCAATGCATTCTGGCAGTGCCCTGTTTACATATGAAGAAAGCTCTTGCTCCATTTCTTCAATTGCTGGAGAAGTATCCCTTCCCTTGTAATACCAGTATGCTATTTTTGCATAAGCAGACTCAAAGTAAAGATCAGGTGTTGTTGTGTAGCCGCCCTGAACTCCAAGCAGATATAAAGCATCAGAAGCAGATGATTTAACACATAAATCAACATAGTATTCTATTGGTTTTATATCACTAGATTGTAAAACATCTAAATCTCCAATTTTATTTTTATTCAAATAAAGTATAATAAACATGCTAAAAACTAAAATAAGCCCTACAATGATAAATATTGTTATCTGCCCTCTTTTTTTCATATTTTTTCATTAACAAAGTGGATATATAAAACTTTTGATTTATTTTATGAAGATAGTTATGTTTAGTTTCTGCTGTCCCTGCCAGACAATCCTTTCATCTGTTATTTTAAAACCATGCTTTTCTGCACTTTCTTTTAGCAAATCTGCTGCCCTTGATATCAAGACAATCTTTCCTTTTTCTGAAAGAATATATTTCGCAGCATAAAAGAATTCATCATAGGTTTTCTTTGTTTTTTTTAAGTCATACTTTGAAAAAATTGGCTTTGTAGCAATCAAGTCAATCTCATTCTTATCAAACCTTGTGTCAAGCCATTCAAGGTCTGCTCTCGAGAATTCTATATTCTTGTTAACTCCTGCTATCTTTGCATTCTTTTTTGCAGACCTTATATGGTATAACTGCTGGTCAGAAGCTGCAATAAATGGCTTATTTTTACTGTCTTGTTTATTAAAGAAATTATCAAAATCTTGTTTTTCAAATGGCTTTAGTTTAAGAAAAGCAAAATCCTCTTTTCTGTAATAATTAACAGAGCCATTGTTGTAAAGTGCTGCCTCTATTGGAATAACCCCGGAGCCGCAGAAGGGATCAAGAAGCTTTTTTTGTTTTTTATAACCAGCTATCCTTAATAATGAATAAGCTATTGTTCCCTTTATGTCAGATGCACTGCTGAAAACCTTATAATCCCTTTTGCTCAAGTCAAATCCGCAGAAGTCAATTCCCAGATAACATCTTTCATTAAAGATATAAACATAAAATATCAAATCAGGGTTTTCAAGGTCAACTTTCTGCTCATATGCTTTTTTTTCTTTAATGTTATTTATAATAAAAGCCCCTGTTTCTTTTTCTATATCCTGGCTGCTGAAGTCATCATTAGTTAAGTGCCTGCATAATACCTTAAAACTCTTATTCTTATCAAGCCATTTATCAAGGTTTATTTTTTTAATTCTTTTTTCTATGATTTTAAGGATATCATTAAAATTAGTTTGAATTTTAAACTCATCAAATAAGCAGGTAACCTTAATTATTGACTGCGCCTTATAAGCTAAAGTACATAAGTCAATTATTTTCTTTGGCTCAAATAATACAACTGTTTCCTTAACCTTAGAGCTAACTTTAATTAATTCCTTAACCTCTAAAGCAGCTATGTCTTCTATTCCCTTGTGTGTTATTGCAACTGCCTTCATGATAACAAAGAAAAGCTTGGTGTATTTAAATGTTTAGCAGTCTATTTTCCAGTATAAATAATTAAATTTAAAAAGTCCTGTTTTTTTCTTCTCAGCAGATAGTCATGAAAAAGATTGAATTAAAGACAGACATATTACTTGGGTTCTTTATATGCGCATTAATCCTTGCAAACACACTTGGAAACAAGATAACTACAATTCTTGGTGTGAGGGTTTCTGTTGGTATATTCTTTATCCCAATATTATTTCTTATAACAGACATTATTTCAGAGGTTCTTGGAAAGAAAAAAGCACAGGAGTTTGTTTATATCTCAATATTTGTTTTAATATTCACCTTAATCATGATGTATGTTGCAATAAAGATGCCACCTAATGAGACATGGGGAAACCAAGAGGCTTTTGCATCTGTTTTTTCAAGCAACCTAAGAATGATTATTGCAAGCATTATAGCCTTTATAACAAGCCAGTTCCATGATGTATGGGCATTCAATCTATTGAAGAAAAAAACAAAAGGAAAATACTTATGGTTAAGAAACAATGTTTCCACGATTGTAAGCCAGTTCATAGACACAACAATCTTCATGTTTATTGCATTCTATAAAATAAACCCAAGGTTTACAGCTTTATTTATTGTAAGTTTGATAATACCTTATTTTATTTTTAAGGTAGTATTTGCTTTGCTTGACACCCCTCTCTGTTATCTTGGTGTTAAGTGGTTAAGAAAAGAATAGGCTTCTCCAACAAGAAATATTGACCCTGTTATGAGTATTAAATCATCTTTTTTTGTTATTTCTCTTGCATAGGTTATTGCTTTCTTTAAATCTGGAATTATTATGAAATGTTTGAAAAACCTTGATATCTTTCTTGGGTCTCTTGCTCTTGAAACATTTGCTTTTGTGAGTATCATTTTAGGGTTAAGATTATTTATTTTTTTTGATATTGATATAATGTTCTTGTCTTTCATTACACTTAAAATAACTATTAAATTATTATAATCCAGCTCTTTCATTGATTTTACAAGTGCCTTTACCCCATCAGGATTGTGTGCACAGTCCAGTAAGATGTTCTTTTTTATGAATTCAAAGCGGCCAGGCCAGCAAACCTTTTTTAGTCCTTCTAAAACATGTTTTTCAGGAATTTTCAGTTCCTTTAATGCAGCTACTGCAGTTGAGGCATTTTCAATCTGGTAATCCCCCTTTAGATTTAGTTCTATGTTCTTTAACCTTTTCGCAATAATTAATCTAGAATTTTTTTTATTGGCCATCTTTTTTATAATAGAAAGTGCCTTTCCCCTGGCACTTGTTACAACAGTTGAATTGTTTTTTATTATCCCTGCTTTCTCTCTTGCAATATCCTTAAGGGTATTACCCAAAACATCCTTATGCTCAAGCCCTATGTTTGTTATTATTGATAATATTGGTTTTGCTGTGTTTGTTGCATCCAATCTTCCACCCATACCAGTTTCAATTACAGCATAATCAACTTTCTTTTCTTTGAAATAAAGGAAAGCTATTACTGTCAGTGTTTCAAAAAAAGTAAGAGGAATATTATGCTTTTTTTCAAGATTTGAAATCCTATCTGCAATCCCATTAAAGTCTTTATTTGAAATTAGTTTGTTGCTTATTCTTATTCTTTCATTTATTTTAACTAGGTGCGGAGAAGTGAACATCCCAACCTTGTATCCTGCAGTATTTAAGACAGAAGACATCATTGCACATACAGAGCCCTTTCCATTTGTTCCTGCAACATGTATTATCTTCAAATCTTTTTCAGGATTATTGATTAGTTTTAAGAATTTCCTTATATTTGTTAATCCAAACTTCTTTGCTGTCCTTTCAAGAATCAATACTTTTTCAATAGAATTTACTTCAAGATTTGTAAGTTTCATTTTAGTTGGCTTAAATTAATGATTTACAAATTTATTTTTACTAATAAAAAATTATTAAAATGAATCAACTTTCGAGAATATGCGTGACTTTCTGCCAGACCTCTTCTGAGATGTCCTCTCTTGTCCTGAGTTTTCCACCAGGAGCACAGTCAATCTTGTCCCAGCCATATTTTTCTGCAGCATAGAGGTATGCATCTGCAGCATCCCTTAAATGCTTTAAGTCAGCCTCATGTATGTCTTTCATCTTTCCGTTTTCTATGTATTCCCTGATATCCTTTTGTTCTATCATATTGTATCCTATTTCAGGAGGAATGTAAAGCAGTATGTTTTTGTCTGGTTTTGGAATTTTAAATATATTAAACTCCAAGTCAAAAAGCCATTCAAGGTATTTGTTCCTTTCCTGAATATTTTTTATTTTTCCTCCCTGATGACCAACATTAGCAGAAACATATCTGTCTGATATCACAATTTTTCCTTCTTCAAGCCATTTCTTTATCTTGAATGAAGCTTCATACCTGTCACAGGCATAGAATATGGATGCCCTGTAAGGACCAACTTCCTCAGCAGAACCAAACTTTCCGTTAAGGTATTCATCAACCAAGGCTGCACTTTTCTGACCATGTTGGGGAAAATCTGCAATCTCAACTTCATATCCCTCTTTTTTTAGCTTCTTTACAAGCATCTTTATCTGGGTAGTCTTGCCACTGCCATCTGTTCCGTCAATTACTATAAATTTTCCTTTCATTTTAAACCTTAATTTCTGAATATAACGGATATTTTTTACATAAGTTAAGGATATCCTGCCTTACATTTTCTCTAACATTTTTTTTATTAATATTTTCAATTACTTTGTTCATTAAGTCAGCGATTATTTTCATATCATCTTCTTTAAAGCCACGGGTTGTTATTGCAGGTGTTCCAATTCTTATTCCACTTGGGTCAAATGGGCTTCTTGTGTCAAATGGAACCATGTTCTTGTTGCATGTTATGCCTGCCTCATCCAAAGCAGTTTCTGCCTGTTTTCCTGCAACTCCTTTGTTTGTAAGGTCAATAAGCATCAGATGGTTGTCTGTTCCATCACTTATTAATTTAAAGCCGTTATCAATCAACCCTTCTGCAAGAGCCTTTGCATTCTTTAAAACCTGCTCAATGTAATCCTTAAATTCTGGCTTTAAAGCCTCGCCAAAAGCAACTGCTTTTGCAGCAATCATATGGTCTAAAGGGCCTCCCTGCATTCCAGGAAATACTGCAGAGTCAATCATTCTTGCCATGTTCTTTTTTGAGTCTGGGTGATATTTCTGTTTTAGCCTGTCTTCATTCATGCTTAATATTATAGCGCCTCTTGGCCCCCTTAATGTCTTGTGTGTTGTTGTTGTAACAACATCGCAATATGGAAAGGGCATCATGTGTTTTCTTGCAGCTATGATTCCTGCAAAATGTGCAACATCTGCCATAAGATAAGCACCAACCTCATCAGCTATCTCCCTGAATTCCCTGAAATCAAGATTTCTGGGATAAGCGCTGTAGCCAGCAAGAATCATTTTTGGTTTTTCCTTTAGTGCAATTTTTCTTACTTCATCCATATCAAGCCTTTCTGTTTCCTTTGAAATTCCGTAAGAAACAAAGTTGTAGAACTTGCCTGAGAAGTTTACAGGGCTTCCATGAGTCAAATGGCCTCCATGATCAAGCTTCATCCCAAGAATTTTATCTTTTAAATTAAGCAAAGCAAAATAAACCTCCATGTTTGCCTGGCTTCCTGCATGGGGCTGCACATTTGCATGCTCTGCATCAAATAATAATTTTGCGCGCCCTATTGCAAGGTCCTCAGAAATATCAATAAACTGGTTTCCCCCATAATACCTTTTATGAGGATAGCCTTCAGAGTATTTGTTTGTAAGCCATGTTCCCATTGCTTCTAACACTGGAATGCTTACAAAATTCTCAGAAGCAATTAATTCAACTGACTCGCGCTGCCTTTTCAGCTCTTTTTTTACTGCTTCAGCAATCCTTGGGTCTGATTTTTCAAGCTCATTAAGGTTTATCATTTTACAGCGGCTCCACCCTCTTCAATTTTTCCGTCATTTCCTCTGACTTAAGCCTGCCAAGCTCTTCCTCGCTGTAGTTGCATACAATGTATTTTGAAAGCAGAGGGTATTTTTTCTTCATTATCTTATAGAAATTGTATGCTATCAACCTATATGATGCATGGGCAAGAGGCGTTGTTCTAAGCTTTATGAAATGATGAATCTCCCTAAGATTCATTGTAACAAGGAACCTCTTTCTGAAACCAAATGGAAGTATATACTGGGCCTGCAATGGGTATTTTTTCCTTATTTTTTCATAAACTTCTTTTGCCTTTTCCATAGCTGCTTTGTATTTTTCTTCAACACCAGCATGGGTTATATCTTCAGGAATATCATATCCAAGATCTGTTGTTAAAATTTGGTTTGTCTGGGTGCATATTCTATGCCTTTGCAGATCCCTGAAAGCCCCATAATCCATAACAACATCAAAACTAAAGCTTATGTGTTCAAGCTCCCTCATAGGGTAATCAAAATCCTCCATATTCTCAAGATAACTATCAAATATCTTTTCTTTTTCCTTTTGAGACATTGATTTCACTTTTTCAATAACTTTGTTGAAGGGTTGGTTCTTGTATCTGTAAAGGATTGCTGCTATCAATGTGTCATCTCCATCTTCAGGACATTTTATTAGAGTAACTGGCTCGGACTCAGCATTTTCTATTTCAATTTTTTCTGAAAGTTTGGTCATTTCCTGTTGTGTTTTCATAAAGTAGTCTTTCTTGTCAGCAAATTTTAAAAGAGAAGGAAGCACCTTTTTTGCCTCTTCCTTGACTATCTCACCAACCTGGTTCATTTCCTTTAATGGGTGTGATAATAATTTAGATATTGCATGTGCAAGCTGCCTTGCATTTACTGTCCATCCCAAGCTTGTTTTTGTGCATGTTGGAAGCAGGTATCTTATTGCATCAAATCGTCTTGCTGCACATGCACGCTCCCATGCTGGCAAAGGGGTTTTTTTATCTCTGGGTGCAACCTTTTTTACATATTCAAGCACTGGCTCATGAAGATTGCAATAAGTCTTGAACAAAAAATCAATAAGCTCTTTTATTTCTTCATAATACTCTGAATTCTTCAAATCCTCATCAATGTAGAAAGATCTGTTATCAAAAGATACATATCTTGTTGATTTTTCTATGAAAGAGCATAACCTGTTATCTTCAATCACCTTTGTTGCAAGTATGCTCACTCCTTCCAGGCAGAGGCCAATTACAGCACCTTCTGCAATAGAGCTGTGTCCATAACCCAAAACCCATCTTTCCATGAACTGGATTGCCTTTTCTGTTGCATGTTTTGTTTGTATGCCTCCTTTTGTTTTTGAAATTTCTTCACTCAATTTACTGAAATTTTCAGGGTCTTCTTTCAAAAGTTTAAGAAAACTCTCTCTCAAACCTGCTCTAGAACGGCTGTAGCGTGCCTGCATCAATGCCCAAACCTCTGGATGGAAGTTATGGGTTGCAAAAATCGGTTTATTTAGATTTGTAAAGAAATAATTTAGAACCTCTTTATCTTCTTCTGAATAATACATTAACTAACACCCCAATATTTAGAGTTACAGATTATTTAAAAAGATTGTTATTAGCTAGAATATATCATAAAAATCCACTAAAGGATTTTTAGGATGCCAGAAATGCTCATTTAAATACTAAAGTATGTGGTTTTGCAAGCATTTCTGTGCATAAAGAATATTCATGAGCTGTTTAATACCTTTGCAGCAGAAACAACTCTATCATCAATATTAAGCCTCATAAGCCTGACTCCCTGCGTATTTCTTCCTATTACAGATATTCCATTTGCAGGCATTCTTATTATAATCCCCTTCCTGCTTATCAGTATAATCCCATCATTGCCATTGACAAATTTTATAGCAACAACCTTTCCATTTCTCTCTGTGCATTGTATATTTATCACTCCTGAGCCACCCCTGTTTATCAGGCGGTATTCCTCTATCATTGTTCTTTTTCCATATCCATTTTCTGTAACAGTAAGCAAAGTGTGGTTATCTTCTGCAATTATCATTCCAATGACATAATCATTTTCTTTAAGTCTTATACCTATAACTCCTCTTGAAGTCCTGCCTATTGGCCTTGCATCTTTCTCACTAAATTTAACAGCCATTCCATTTTTTGTTGCCAAAAGTATGTTTTTTGTTCCATCTGTAAGAACTGCATTAATTAATTCATCATTAGAATCAAGATTTATTGCACGGATTCCATTTGCCCTTGGCCTTGAATATGCACTTAGGTCTGTTTTCTTTATAATTCCATTCTTTGTTGCTAGAAGCAGATAATACCCATTCTTGAATTCCCTTATTGGAATAACAGAGGTTATTTTTTCATTCCTGAGGTTTAAAAGATTAACAATTGCCTTTCCCTTCGCAATCCTTGATTCCTCTGGCACTTTATACGCCTTGAGCCAGTAAACCATTCCTTTGTCTGTGAAAAACAATAAGTATGAATGAGTTGATGTAATAAAAATATACTCAACAAAATCCTCTTCCTTTGTTTTTGTTGCTATAACACCCTTGCCACCCCTGTGCTGCTGCTTGTATGTATCAAGAGGAAGCCTTTTTATATATCCTGCATGAGTTACTGTGATAACCATTTCTTCTTCTTTTATTAAATCCTCTATCTCAATATCTTCCTCAATGTCTATAAAATGTGTTCTTCGATCATCACCATATTTTTTCTTTAGCTCTAATAGCTCGTTTTTTATCATATCAAGAATCTTCTGCTCTGATGCAAGTATTTCTTTTAATTGCTCTATGAGCTTTAATAATGATTCAAACTCCTGTTTTATTTTCTTTTGCTCAAGTGAGCTTAATTTTTGCAGTTTCATATCAAGAACAGCATTTGCCTGCTTTTCAGTCAGATTAAAATTTGAAATTAATAATTTTCTTGCATCATCTGTTGAGCCTGATTTTTTTATCAGTGTTACAACCAGGTCAATGTTTGCAAGCGCAATCCTAAGCCCCTTTAAAATATGGGCTCTTTCCTCTGCTTTTCTTAAGTCAAATTGTGTTCTCTTTTTTATAACCTGCCCGCGGTGGTTTATATGGCAAATAATCAATTCTTTCAGGTTAAGGACTTTTGGCTGGTTATTTACAAGTGCAAGGTTTATGATTCCAAATGAATCCTGCATTCTTGTATGCTTGAACAGCTGGTTAAGAACAATCTCTGGGTTTGCATCTCTTTTTAGCTCAATAACAACTCTTATTCCTTCCCTGTCGCTCTCATCCCTTAAGTCAGATATCCCTATGATTCGCTTATTTCTTACATTATCTGCTATCTGCTCTACAAGATTTGATTTGTTAACCATGTAGGGAATTTCAGAAACAATTATTGCTTTTTTATTTGCTTTCTCAATAACCTCTGTTTTTGATCTTATAACTATTTTTCCCCTTCCAGTATGATATGCATTTATTATGCCTGCTCTGCCGCAGATTAATGCGCCTGTAGGAAAATCAGGCCCTTTTATTA
>Ga0180009_10004789_pt1 | contig 14782 bp, 9 predicted proteins | sample OS_PC_MetaG_FD_123537 | JGI IMG/M metagenome (GOLD analysis project Ga0180009, IMG submission 123537) | Groundwater microbial communities from the Aspo Hard Rock Laboratory (HRL) deep subsurface site, Sweden - OS_PC_MetaG | ecosystem: Environmental > Aquatic > Deep subsurface > Groundwater...
GATGAATCCCATTGAAGCACCCGGCTTTCAGGGCTGACCGATATTTTTAAATTTTGGGGTTGCTGCGGAATATTTTTTTTAGCAAGATTCAAAAAAAGTGGAAATCGCACCGGCGGAATACTGCTCACCTCGTCAGAAAGCACCTCTTGTTCTCCCCTTGCAGAGCAGGTGAAGCGGACGAAAACACTATCCCCCGCTTTCAGGCTCGGATTGACAAAATTGCCGAGTTCGACCCCAAACACACCCTTGCCATCGATGTTTGGATCTGGTGATAAACTCCAACGGGCGGCATTCTCAGTAAGTATTTTGCCTTGATCTCTATCCAAAAAGCAAACGAACGTCGCTGTTGGTGCAGTGTGATTGCATAGCGAACCATCAGAGTGCTTAACAAAGTTCGCATACCAGATCGAGTCGCGGAAAGTTCCTTGCGAAAAACACACTTTATTCGTGAGCAAGAATAAAATGAGTGTAACGGCAATGACGCTCAATGATTTTTGCATAGCTTTTCCTTTCATATAACTGAGTACATTAGGGTTTCAAGAATTTTATGGTGCTGTCAACTTCATTCCGTTTTTCATCGCTGTGTCGAAGTCTCCTACAAAAATCCACCAGTTGGTCAACGGTTTGCCTTCGCAGGAAAGTCCGCTGTTATAGCCGGGGAGGTTTTGCATCCAGTATTGAAACCACGATAGACTATTGCACTTCCATCTCTCACAGTTCATATTTTGCTTAGTACCCGTCCCGTCCGGTTTCCAATCTTCGATATCTGTATCAACATACTTTTTATTTGCCCAGTCGTAATCTTTCTCTCCGTTTGGTGGATAGTGTGCCCAACCGCAACCAGGACGAATTATCTTGTGGCTCTTATCACTACCAACAAATTTTCCCCAGAAGAGAAGTTCGCTCCACTTGTCTTCATCCGTAGAATCACGTCCATCTACAAAATTCAGGAGTGCTTCAATTTGATGCATGTGGTTTTCAATTGCCTCAGACAAACCACGCTGATAATTATAATGAAACAAAGTAAAGGTCTTAGAGAAAATGGGAAGATCATCTAATGCACGGTCGCTATTGCTGATATCACCATACGGACCAGCCATATTGGATTCCCATAACCCAACTTTACCGCCGTGATAACCCCAAACCCAGATTTCTTTGACACCTCTGTTTTCGATCCAATCCTTTCCATCAATACGTTGGATAATAGTATTGTAATCTGTCATCGGTGGGGCGAGATGCGTTCCTCTAACTGTAGGCATCGGTTCGTAAAATTCGAATGTACCAACGATTTCGTACTTGATACTAGGCTTAGCGTCTGGATTTTTGTAACCTCGGTAGCAGGAAGCATTACCGAGTAATTTAGTAAGTTCGACTGTTATACTATCGACTTTTTTCTGAGTAAACACTAACTCCTTTCCCCAATCTCCAGTCTTTTCAATGTCGATGTTGTCTCCATGGATGGGAAAATATTTTACAACGACAACAGGAATCAGGTATGGTAACTCGTCCGAAGAAACAGAACGACTCGTATAACAGATGAATAAGAGGAAAAGAGTAAAAATCGTTCTCATGAATGTCAGTAGTTAGTATTTGTTTTTTCTTGAGTGACTTGAATTTTAATTTATTCGAATTTGATATACATTTCCGTTAACCCCATCGAAAGTAAAACTCCCACTCATCAAATTCTCTTTGAGAGTGTAAAGTTCTTTCCCTCGTTCATCAAGAACCGAAAAAGATAAAGGTGTTGATGCACGATACTTCAATGAAATTAAAAATTCATTCTCATTTTGTACGGTATAGGTCACGTCAAAAGTAAAATTCAAATAATGAAGATTCCGAATAGTGTAGTTCATCCCACTTTGCATATATTTTTTCGGCAGCATCGGTGCAAGTGTAAATCCTTTAACCCGTTGGTGCGACGATTCTCTAAACCCTATAATATTTTTTATGATATAGAGAGGTAGTGTCGCTCCCCACCCATAATTTTCTCCACCAGCTGGGACGAAATCCGACGGCCAGAATTCATTCGCCACCCCTGGGATTCGATATGAAAAGAGTGAATCGGAGAACAGTATTGTTTTCATATCGGTCCGTTCATACACACGATCTGCCGTGGATACAACAACTTGAGACGCTATTTCACGCTCCCCTGCATTCCATGCAGCTTCAGTAAAGGTAAAGACACCCGGCGGCCATTCGAGCCGGCGGTTAGACGCAAAATAATGGAACATCGGTTTTACCCGCTCTATCTGATCCGGCGTTGCTACTTTGCAGGCAAGCGGAGTCAGCATCATCACATCATAATACTCTTTCAGGAAAATCGGCTTTCCGTTTCGCGCATCCACATCGCGGAACCATCCATCAAAAAACATTGCGCGCGTATTTTTTACCCGTTGTTCAGAAAGTATTTTCCAGTTTTCTTGATCGTGTTTTTTCCCAAGAATATCGGCAAACTTTTCCATAACCATCATCGCTTCAGCCATACTTGCCTCTACATCAACGGTTCTTACGAAATCCGCAACAGCTCCTTCATTCCCCTCAGCAACAATAAATCGCTTTGAACCATCCTGCCCCGACTCCCAACTATTGTTGCAGTGGAGCCAGCCTTCGGAGTCAGTTCTGTGTTGAAGCCACCATTCTATATATGCTTTAAGATGAGGGTATAATTTTTCAATCCACTGTTTGTCATTCGTTGCAAGAAAAATGTTTTTGATCATTTTGAACGGATATCCCCACATGGGAGCTGTTCCACATTCAGACCCGTCGGAAGAGATCATGTTTACGCTTCCATCTTCTCTAACGCATGGAATGTTTGGAGCGATAGCATCAGCAAATGTTCCGTAGATTACCTCCTTTGATATTTCGGGGTCTGCGTATGAAAGAGTCATCATATCCAAACTCGTTTCACCAAGAACTAACCGGGGTGAATGAATCTGCATGGCGTCCCACGGGTGTTTGAAGATACCGATTGGTTGGCGCACATTCATTCGCAGAGTTTCAAAATCGTACACCCATCCATGTTTCCATGTTTCAGGCCAATCGCCAGAGAGCATCGGAGCTTGCGACCAGAATTGGTTGTCTTCATTGATCTTATTTTGGAAAGAGGTCATTAAGTCTGCTTTTGCATTGATAAATTCTTTCTTTGCCCATTCCTCATTTTTCCCCCGACATAAATAGAGAACTAGCGATCGCGAACTTTTCGCAGGCACACTAATATTATAGCTCAGCAATGAATGCATCGGACCTTTTCCCATGAGCGATACACTTTCGATAGAACCCACAACACCAGATTTCAACCAATCTTTCCATTGCTTTTCAGATTCGGTTGATGTATGTACTACACTGTTCTGGTCAGCGCCAAAAATAAAAATATCACCGTATGCCCATATTTTGCTTATGATTGCGTCGTTCTGGACGGAATAATTCGACGCTATTCCGTTGCTGCCCCACCATTTCACATCTCCAATTTTGAATATGTGTGTGCCATTGACTCTCACAATTTTGTCATCCTTACCAGAATTTTGTAATTCGACAATACATACCAGTGAATGTTCGTGCAGAAGAAAATATTTTATGCTGACATTAATGTTGTCATAATTCCAATCGTAACTGAAAATATTTTTTGTATGATAGGCAGAATACAATTCTACGCCAGCATTTGAAAAATCATCTGTTGTCGTGAATGAATGCCCGCCGATAGTGATTCCAATTTGTAGCAACGATAAGTAATTTTGATGATCACGAGGTCCTTCACCATAACTTCCTTTAAAATCTGTCCGCCAAAAACCAAATCCAAGAGGCGGAAAAGAGCGAAGAATTCCGCTCCGGTTAAAGATCATACTATGATATGGATTATCAAGATAACCGTGTGGTGTGTAATGGGAAGAAGGAAAAGATAGGAAAGTTGAATCATTATTTGTTGAAACCACCGAAGAAAGTTTTGGATAATTCCCGGTGAACGGTTGACTATACAGTAAAGTAAAAAAAATAACAAGTATAACCGCTAAACATTTTTTCATTGAAGTATATTAAAAGTTAGTTGAAATAATTTTTTAAAAAAAGAAAAAGAGACTTCAAAAATCAATAAATTAAATAGTAGATTTAATAAAAACTTAAGGAGTCTTTAGGATGAAAAATAAAGAAATAACCGGTAAAAATCTTAATTGGTATTTAGAACAACCGATAGAAACACAAATTGAATTGTTCAGACATTATTCAGAAATAGCAAAACTAATAGCCAATCAAGTCTTTGAAGATGAAGTACATCAAAAAGCGGGAGAAAGATACCAAAGAGATGGAAGCGAGGAACAAAATTACAGTCACTGGGGAAGTAATCCCGGAAGCATACGAATCGGAGATGAGCGTATAAAGATGCAGATGCCAAGATTATATGATAAAGCAACTGGAAAGACAGAAGGACTTGAAAATTATAAAAAACTGCGAGAAACAGAACACCCATCAGAGGGTTTAATAAGGAAGATTATCTTCGGTTTAAGTGAAAACAATTATGGTGAAGTAGCAAAAATTACCGCCGAGAGCTTTGGTTTGAGTCAATCGACAGTGAGCCGTTCTTTTGTAGAGGAGAGCAAAAAAGCGTTAGAAGAATTTGAGGGAAGGGATTTAGGTGGCTATGATTTTATTGGCTTGGTAATAGATGGGAAATAATTATCGAAAGAACAAGTAGTAATAGCATTAGGAATAACAATTACCGGCGATAAAATACCATTGGGCTTTATCCATTCAACCACAGAAAACAGCGAATCAATAGGCGGCTTAATAAAAGAATTGATAAGAAGAAATTTCAATTTCAGTCAGGGATTACTAACAATTACTGATGGATCAACCGGATTAATAAAAGCAGTAAAAGAGACATTTGGTAAATATGCTTTATCACAAAGATGCACTTGGCATAAGCGAGAAAACGTTGTAAGCTATCTTCCTAAAGAGAAACAAGATCATTACAGAGGAAAGCTCCAAAGAGCATATCTGGAACCGGAATACGAAACAGCGAAAATAAAATTGCATGAGATACGAAATGAACTACAAAAAATAAATCGTAGTGCTGCAAACTCCTTAACAGAAGGACTCGAAGAAACGCTTACACTTCATCGGCTCGGATTAGTAGAAGAATTAGGGAAATCTTTACTTACAACAAATGTTATTGAGAATCTTAACTCTCAACTTGGAAATTATGTGAGAAAAGTAAAATATTGGTCTTCTTCGGAAATGAGAGCCAGATGGGTTGCAACATCCTTATTGCAAATAGAAAAAAGAATGAGAAAAATTAACAATTATCAAAAACTAAATTTATTAAGAACAGCCATAAAATCGGAATTGAAATTGGAACAAACAATGGTAGCTTAAAAAAATGGAGTCTCTGAATTTCAACTAAGTTTGACTTTTTGCCTTTTCATAATATACTTTAGGTATCGAAATGAAATAAAAACTGTTTGGGTTCCATGAAATCATAGCGCTTTACCCAATAAGAAGGAATAAACTGCCGATCAATTTACAATGTTATTCCTAAACCAAAGCGGTGGACCGCATTCAATAAAATGAAATTGCTGAACGAATAATCGAAGCGAAACAAATAACCAACGACATCAACTTTGATACCGGCACCAAACGAATAATTTGCGACAGAATGATTTATACGATAACCACCTCGCAAAAAAAGCATATTCTGGAAATTCCATTCTACACCCATGCTTGCTTGAGGAGCTCCCTCGTTTGGTTTCATGGCTGAAAATGAAAGAAGCACTGTTTGGTTTTCAAATTCCAAAGCATTGATTCCCATACCAAATGTAAAATTTGTCGGTAATGGAAATGATTCATTCACATATTGAATATTGGAACCAAAATTAGCTATTTGCATCCCAAATCGGAATCCATGAAAATCAGAAACATACAGCGTAGCAATATCAACCGATACCGCATTTGCGGAGAAATCTTTGTAAAGTGACATTGTTATATAACTTATAGTCGTTCCGATGGTCACACGATCTGTAAGATTTTGTGCATAACTTAAACCGATACGATAATTAGCCGAATAAAATGTTTCACCTGTCCCTTCAGGCTGAAGGGGTGTAGTTACTTTCATCTCATCTGTATACAGTCCGGTAAACGAAATACCCAAAGAACCATAATCATCAAAATTCATTGCAACAGCTGCAAAGTCGTGTTTAATTCCTGCAAACCATTGGGTATGGTTTAAAACAATATCTGTTCTATTTTGCAATGGTAATGCCGCAGAATTGTAATATGTTGCCTCCGCCCCTTGCACAGTTGAAATGAGGGCATCTCCGAGCGCACTTCCTCTTGGACTAATGCTAATCTTAAGGAATTGAGCATCTGCACTCCCCGGGCGTTCATACTGACTTAAAAGAAATATCGGAAACATAAAAAACAATATCAGAGATTTAAGAATCATAACCTGCTCACGAATTTAAAATTATTTAATGATCACAAACTTCCCGATTTGAACTTTCCCGTTGATTTTATCTTCAACACTATACAAATAAATTCCGCTCGCTACTGCCTGACCAACATTCGAAGTCAAATTCCAGTCTTCATATCCTTTGTTAGCGTCATCGTGATCGATGGAAAACACAAAATCCCCTGCGAGTGTATAAATTTTAATTTGGCATTGAACAGGAAGATTAATGAATTGAATTCTGCGATCTTGCTCCAGCCAACGAGAGCGGGAACCTTTTGATTTTTCCCACGGCGGATCATAAGTGTTGTATGCTATATCCCCCCGATACGGATTGGGAACGACACTTACCTGCCCGACTGTCTCCGGCGGTGTAGTCCCCGGTGTAATTACTTTTGCAGTGTTCGAGATACTCGTCTCTTGTGATGGAAAATTTAACACTTTATCTTCTCTTGAAAACGAGGTGACTGAATAATAATATTCGATATTATTAAGAAGTCCGCTATCTTCATAATCATATTTAAGACCGGTATTCGACCCAACATCATTGATTTTATCATATTCCGCAAGCAGTGTCCAAGGTCCATTTGCTGATTTTGTACTTTTATAAACCCGGTATCCTTCGAATGGATATTTTATAGTATCACCTCTGTTTGGATCAACATACGTTTCGACCTGTTGTTTAGTTTTTGCCCAATTTAATGTCATGCCGTGGCTTTTGAGTGTAACAGTTACAGTTGGTTTTGGCGGCGGCGCCGGGACACGAAATCCTTTTGTTTGTAAGAAATCAACATAGTCTGAATTTTTCATTAGACCTTTTAATCCAAATCCAAAAAGCTCCGCCATTTCCACTTTTAATGTATCACCAACTTTAAGTTGAAAAGGTCCAAAGCCAAGAATAATGTGTCCGCGTGCTGGTTGGTCGAGCCGATTTTCAAAAATAATTCCACTACTCATAGTTTTATACTCAGTTGCATCGAGTACTGGTAATGTTTCATGCTCCCAGTAAGTCATCGACCAACGTAATGATGGATCAACTGGCTTTAATACTCTGAATCCAACCGGACTGATAGCAGTGCCGTCTTCTCCGCCAGGAACATCTTCTACAATCGCAAGGTGCTGATCAGGAACGTACCGGATCATTTCGTCAATAAAATTTGAAGTATATATTACCCCTACGGCGCTGTGCATCCAAAAAGCAATGTAAGCATCTTTAATAGGAATACTTTTTGGTATGATCTTATATTCATAAATGATAAATTCATCCACCGGCGGTGAACTCCACGCATGTGTTGCTTGAATAATTTCTACATGAAGCGGTGTATGATTTTCAATATTCAAAAGATTATCATCTGCATACCGGCAAACAAAATCCTGATCTGAAATACCTACATAATTCTGCCAATAAGGAATTTGAACTGTATCTCCACGCTGAACTGTCCAGATTGTATCCCCTCTGTCTGCAGTTGGATAAAATTCATTTTTATAATGTGCGTGAGTAACAGAAACAAGTGTGTCGCCATTTGGATCTATCCCACCTATCCAAATTCCACCTTGATACAAATGTTCTTCATCGCTATTAGGTGGAAACTCCGCAAAGATTAATCCAGGATAATTCGTCGCTGCTTTATTCATTGTCCCCATATTTGTGATAACTTGACGCACCTTACCATCATTATGTAATTTCCAATCAAGATTTGTGGATTGCGCCATAAGGCTTGATGTGCCAATGGCACTAAATAAGAATAATCGTAAAAATGAACGCAATACTTTCATAAAATCCTCTTTTAAAAATCGATTTTAATACCAAGTTTTGTTGTTCTGCCTGTCGAAAATTGACGAGGATCCAAAATGCTTTGCATTGTGTAATAATCATAAAAATTTTTTTGTGGATTTTGCACATCTCCATAGCGATACGGCTTCCCCGTCCACGTATTAAATCCATACGACATTTGAATATTATGTTGATCAAACAAATTATAAACCTCGGCAAAGAACGCAAGGCGAATTCCGCCAAGCATAAATCCTTTTTCGAATTTCAAATCAGTAGATGAATATGATGGACCGATCACAGTATTTTCCTTTCGTTGCTGCTCTGCCGGATCTGTCGTCGCCTGTCCGGGAGTGTAAGGTGTACCTGTCGAATACCGGTAAAAAACTGTTAAATTCCAGTCGTCAGGAAGTTTTAGACCAAATAGTTTAACATCTTGATTTTTCTGAACTGAAAGCATCCCCTGAAAAATTAATTGTTGCCTAACATCCCATGCAAGCGCACGCTCTCTAATAGGATACGGAAAATCAGTTTGTGAACGAATATAATCATCAAAAGCAGAAGAGGAATATCCGCTTGCCCATTGAATGGTGTATGTAAATCGCCCTGATGTAAAATCAGAATAGCTCTTGTTAATTTCAAATTCTAATCCACGCGCACGCGCATATCCGTTGTTGTCAAATAAATCAACCGGTGTTCCAAGCGCAGCGAGCAATCGCGTTGTCCCGACTTGGCCGGAGATATCCTTCGCATAACTCTTCGCATCAATTGCCCAGTAATCGGTTATTTGTTTTGTTAGTCCGAACTCGTAAAGGATCGTTTGTTCATAATCTAATTTTGGATTTCCCGTTGTACCACCACTATATGGATCCCGGTAATAGTATTGTAATTCCGGTAATTGATTAAAGTGACCGTATGAGAAAAATATCACCATATCTTCGGAAATTGGAAAAGATATCCCGAAGCGTGGGCTGAAACGATAAATGTACTGTTTCCAATCAGCTTTCAAACCGGTTGCATCTTCCCATTTTCGCTTCCAATCACTGTTCATAACTGTTTGTCCAAGCATAAGCCCATCAACTCTGAGTCCTGCATTAATAATCAGGAATTCCAGTTCTAACTTATCTTGAATAAATGCGCTTCCAATAATAGGTTTTACATTAAATACGGATCGAAACTGTCCAAAGAGTGGAAATGAACCTGGAGGCGGCAATGAATCCAAGCCCAAACCATATCTAGAAAGTTTTACACCGCCATCTTGAATATCAATATAGCTGATGTTGTTTAATTGAAGCTCAAGCCCTGTTTTTATTAAATGAGCTGAATTAATCTGCGAAGTAAAATCACCTTTTAAGGTAAATGAAGACGTTTTGTCGTCTCTCCAAATATTCCCAGAACCCTGTTCATTAAAAAAACCAGTCCGTGGATCAATTTGAGGAGATGTGATAGTCGAAATCAATTTCCCTGAACTGTCTTTCACCCAGAAATCTGCGGGTGTTTTACCGTTGAGTGAACCTTTATAGATAACGCCCAAATATCCCAAATTAATAGTAAAGTAGGATGATTTTGATATTACTTGATTATACCTAATACTTCCCGTTGTGTTATTTCTATAATAATTTGGAATCCGATCTGGATAAAATTTCCACAACCAATCAAAACTGCTCCACTGCAGATAGGTATTATGGTAACCGAAAGTTAACTTATTTTCTGCCGAAATGTCCCAATTTACTTTTGCATTTATATTTACTGAATTATCTTGACGTTCGGTGACGTTCAATCCAAAGAGTTTGAGATTTTTTCTATCACGCTGATTGTTATAAGGCGTATTTGAAAGATTAAAATTTGTTGAAAGGAAAAAATCCATCTTCCCGGGAATTTCAAACCCAAGAGCGGGAAACAGTGCACGGGTAATTGGTTCGGGCCCGCTAAAATATGCAGTAGCATAGTCTGTTAAATATGATTCTCCTAAAGCTTTCCAACGATCTGTTTTATACTCTATTCCGCCTTTAAAATTATCACTGCCACTTCTTGTATTTATATTTACTACTCCGGATTGAGCTTGCCCATATTCTGCGTTAAATGCACCTGTGATCAATTCAACACTTTGAACGTCGGTAACATTAAGGTCTACTACACTACGACCACCATAAACCGGATGAGTTACAGGCATCCCATCAATTACATATAGAATTTCTCCCCCGCGTCCTCCCCGCACATTAATATCTTTCACACTCTCATCACGAACCTGTACCTGTGATCCATCAGCGAGTTTAATATTTTGAGGCACACTTGATAGATTTGCCCCTGCTTGAGTTTTAAAAATATCGGTTACCGATTCAAGCCCCGGAGTCACACGAATATTTTCTTGTGTAACCTGCCGTCGAGTAGATGTAACGTCTTTTTGTACTAATTTATTTTCTGCCGTAACACGAACTTCTTCAATTTGTATAGCGGTCGAAGAGAGTAGTGCATTGATGGTTGTAGTAAGATCAACTTGCACTTTCACATTCTGTACTATTATGGTCTGATAACCAATCATAGATATTTGTAATTCGTAGGTACCAGGCGGAACTAGAAGAACAAAATAATAACCTTTTTCATCAGCCGCTGCACCAAGCGTTGTTCCTTTGACTAAAATATTCGCCCCAATTATCGGCTGACGGTTTTCATTATCACGAATCTGTCCAGCTATCTTTCCCGTATTGCCTGCAAAAAGAAATGAGGATGCTAAAAATAATACTAACGATAGAAAGATGAGCCACGATTTAAGACTTTGCATGTTTTCTCCTACTCAATATTCAAGTTTCGAAGAATTTGTTTTCCCATCACAATAGCATCTTCCTCATTAATAAAATATAAGGGAAAACCAAGTACAACGGCGTCAAACGTCGTTCCATAATACCGAAGAGCTATTGTTCTTCCACGATAAAAAACGTATGAACTGCTTGGTAAATTTATATAAGTATACAAACTGACTGTAAATCCAGCTGGAGAGATGATAAGATTTACTTGCCCAAGTTTACCGCTAAAAGGGAAAAATGCTAATTTTAATGAATCGACTCTAAAACTACTGAATGACGCCATCGTACTTTCTCCACCTATACAATCTCCGAGAAGCTCAGTCACTCCAACCGTCCGAATATGAAGATAATCATACACAAAAGATCCTGGAGGAAATGTATATGGGAAATTGCTATTGTAAGCAAAGGATTTTAAGATACCCCACCCGCTCATCAAAAATTTTCCCCCTACCTTAAGATAATCGGTAAATATTTCGATGTTCTTCGGATCAGATATTTTGTGAGGAACACTTTGAGGCCAATCATCCGCATGCCATACAACCAATTTATATTTTGCAAGTGTCGCTCGAGACGGCATGCCTTTATTTGCTTTGTAATCCCAATGGTCCGCATCTGGGAAAACTCGATAATAAAAATTATCTACAGTAGCATCTGAAATATTATACGTTATAAATGGGAAGTTGAATTCATCTGTTTCGTCAATAACCAAAACTTTTTTATCAAATGACGGCATAACTAAATACAAAGCTGCTGAATCACCAATTGGATCAATCAGGTTCGTATTATTTCTAGAAGTCACTTTTATGTAATGTTTCCCTGTAATGGGTTGAGTAAAATTGTCTGGTGCAATTGTCATCGTTGTATCACTACTCCAATGCCAAGGACCTCCATCTACTGACCAAGCATAATTAACTATGGCTCCGTTAATCGTCTGATCTGATGCAGTGAAAGTTAATTTGATTCCCGTCCACCAATCACTTATAGTATTTAAAGCTAAGATTGTATCATTCTTCACAGGGGTAATAATTTTTGTAACAGGCGGACTTGCTTTTGTTGTATAAATAATTTTTTCAGCCGGTTCCGGATCTATTCCCCCAGTATTATCAATAGCCCTCACCATAAATCTCTGACGATTAATATTTTCACTTGAATTGAACGGAATGGTCACCGCTGTACCGATGGTATCTTTCCATTGCGTTGAATCAAATTCTTTCCACTCATTATTTGTTCCCATTACAAGATGATAAGTAATGTACCGATATTGATATTTCGCTATATAACCATCATTATCCCCGCCAGTCCAATACATGTTTGATAAAGGAAAGATCGTATCGTTATCCTTTGGTACATTTGATAATTTTGTGTCAGGGGGATTATTCGGATTTGGAGGCAATGTAGGGTATTCGCATGAGTTCCAAATTATTCCTATAAAAAATGCAACGAATGTGATAATACTAAACTTTCTCATAGACAAACCTGTTCCTTTTAGTAAATTTCTACTTTAATAGTTCCGAACGCTTGCTACACTTACTTTACGATCAAAGATATAAGAATCTTTATACCGTCGAATAGATTGAAAGGGTAATATTTCCAAGTTCACTTCTGTGACATGTCCTGCATTGACGGTAATTGTCTGATTAAAATTCATAATTGGTGTAACACCCTCGGCAAGTTGAAGAGGAGTTCTAAATTGTCGCGGGCGGGCTACAAAAACTTCAATTCCCTTAAAATTAAATTGTAACTTGTCATAAGCTCCAGGGGGCACATACCATTCAATTACTTTACTGCTTACATATCGTGATTGAAAGGCTTCAACATCAAACACAGAATCAGTTGGTGTTATAAGACGTCCATCCAACCAAGCACGCTGAAGTATATTAATAGTATCGGAATTAATACGATCTATGCTCAAATCAGTAAATAAATCTGCATAATTATTGCCTTGATACAGACGACCCTGACTAAAAATAACATCATAGTGATCTACTCTAGAAAACTTAACCGTATCTCCAAGAATGACTAGCAATGTATCTACTTCAGCCGATTTCATTGTAATACGAATAATTCCCGGATCTGGAGATGGTTCCACCCCTGTGTTGCATCCATTTAAGAGATACACGCTTAGAAAAACTAATATTAAACTGAACCAAATCGCTTTTTTCATAAATATCCCTATCCTTTACGGATGATTAAACCAGTGGAGATCGGTTTAACACCGACCTCCACAATACACAAATTAACGGAGCAACATCATCTTGCGAACTTTTACCATATCACTAGTTTTCATCTCATAGAAATAAACACCGCTGGAAACTGCTAATCCTAAATTATTTGTACTATTCCACGTTACACGATGTTGACCTGCATGCCGTTCTTCATTCACCAGCGTCTTAACTGATCGTCCAAGAATATCATATATTACCAGTGAAACCTGTTGAAATTTAGGAAGTGTAAATTCAATTATAGTTGAGGGGTTGAACGGATTTGGATAGTTTTGTAACAGCTTGAATTCGTTTGGCATCTCTAGCTCTTCGGAAACTCCGGTGATATTAGCTGCGGGATAATTATACAATGTAACATTGTCAATTAAACCACGATATGGGCTAACATAGTATTGATTGTCAGCAAGAAACCACGAACGACCAATCACCATCGGAGCGCCTGCCATAAGAGGAGCTTTCATTTCATTGACGGTTTTACTAAACATCAATTGATCGTTTTCATCTTTGATGACCATCGCAAAATTTCCGTTAGTTTTATTTCGTTCGATAATAACATGACGCCATTTACCAACGTGATTCGTTTGTGCAACAAGTGTATCTTGAAGAGCAACAGCTCCTGAACCGTCATTCTTCCAATAGCGTGCTGTGAATACTGGTTGACCACTCGACCCATTTCTGAAGCTTAACTCAATGTTTGCATTGTTCCAATCTTGTTCTGCAGATGGATTTATTATGATGCGTGCAGCATGTCTATTAGCTGAATCTGGTTTTAGCCAGCAGTCTAATGTAAACTCTTCGGCGGCTAGAAAAGGCGAAGTGGCTGTAACCCAGTTTGAGTCAATTTTAATACCGTCTGAAGCTTTTACATCCAATGAATACGTGCCGCCACCCACAGGAACTTCTGTAGAATACTTAAAGTCTACAAAGGTTGTTATTGTTGCATTATTTGAAGAATGGTCGATCGGTTTTCCACTTGGTCCTTCCTCAAACGTTAAATCAAGTGTTTTTGCATACGGTTGGAAAACCCAAAATGCATAGTAACTCGGATTTGTCAGGTCTTCTGCATTCGATGGCGAAAGGGAAGTCAAATTATTATTATCTTTTGTTGCATAATAATATTGAACCTGTTTCCCGAACGCCTGAGCCGGAATGTCTCCGGTATATTTGTTATCTCCAGTCGATGAAAGGGTTACGCTGCTAAATGCGCTAAGAGTATCAGAGCGGTATTTTACTTCAACATTAGTCATGCTTCCACCAGCATTCAACGGGAATACAGAAATTTCTACGGGATATGAAGCTTCTGTTGAAGGTTGATTCGGTAACAAAGTCGCACTTTGAATCACTGGCGGACCTGCAAAGTTACGCACAACATTACTAATACGGATTTCATCTACAAATCCATCAAGCCAAGAATCCGTACTTGGTGCTACAATTTTTTTAGATCCAGCCCATCCAATATGCAGATCTTGAGCAGTCAAGTTTGGAATATCCTGAACCTTATCAAATCCTCGAGTTAAAAATCCTTTAAGATTTTTATTTGCATCATGCACCA
>Ga0180009_10004790_pt1 | contig 14781 bp, 15 predicted proteins | sample OS_PC_MetaG_FD_123537 | JGI IMG/M metagenome (GOLD analysis project Ga0180009, IMG submission 123537) | Groundwater microbial communities from the Aspo Hard Rock Laboratory (HRL) deep subsurface site, Sweden - OS_PC_MetaG | ecosystem: Environmental > Aquatic > Deep subsurface > Groundwater...
AAGTAACAGTAGTTGAATTTTCCCCAAGGCTATTACCAAGGCAGCTTGATGCGGACGGTGCCTTTAGGCTCCAGCAAATATTGGAAGAAATGGGTTTCTCCTTCAGGATTGGAGCTAAAACACTTGAAATAATTGGTGATAATCAGACGACTAAAGGCGTTCTTCTTGAAGGAGGGGAAAACCTTGTTGCAGATCTGGTAATAATTTCAGCCGGAGTCCGTTCGAACTTAGAGCTGGCTGATGCATTAGAATTGGAACACAATAAAGGAATAAAAGTCGACGAACATATGCGTACAACAAAGGCCGATATATATTCAGCGGGTGATGTGGCTGAGTTCAAAGAAACATCTTATGGAATCTGGCCGGCTGCCATGGAGCAGGGGAAAATTGCAGGAACCAACATGGCAGGAGGGGATAGCATCTATAAAGGGACTACTATGGCTAATACTCTGAAGTTAGCCGGGATTGACCTGGCTTCAGCAGGTAATATAGATCCTGAAAATAAATTTGAGTCCAAAATAGTAAAAGATGAAAAAACCTATAAGAAAATAGTCATAAATAATGACCGAATTATCGGCTGTATTATGCTGGGAGACAAAAAAGGATTTAATACAATTACTAAGGCAATTCATGAAAAGTATTCTGCCTCTGAGGTTCTATCTGAATTAATAGTATAGGAAGTTCTTTTATATCTTTAGGGCTGCCTCCATAGCGCTTCTCAATGCTGAACCGATATTGCCTGGCATTTTAGCATCACCGACAGCAATTATGTTTTTAATTTTATTTTTTAGTTCTTTTAAAAGGCTATCTTCCGGTTTGGGCTGAATAGCAACTACCACCTTGTCTGCCTCTATAAAAAATTTCTTACCATCTTTTCTTCTAAGATTGATTCTATTCTTCTCTATAGAAATTGCATGAGTTTCCGTAAATATTTTTACTCCTTTTTCAGATAGTCTTGATAAAAGCCTCTCTCTGGGTATCTTCTTCATTTTGGGAAGCACTTGAGGCAGTATTTCCACAACACTAACCTCTCTACCATCTTTAGATAGCCAATCAGCTGTTTCGCAGCCAATATCACCACCACCGATAATTACCACCCTTCGGCCCAAATCATACTCCTGCTCATATAAATCCCTGGCAAAAACAACTATGTCAGAATCTATCCCAGGCATATCTAATCCACCTTCGCGAGAACCTGTTGCCACAATAACCACATCCGGAGCAAAAGAGATGATCTCATCCGCCCCGGCCCGATGTCCTGTATGGACAGTGACTTTGCTATTATCAAGGCAGTGCTTAAGATAACGCAAAACCTCAGACACTTCTTCCTTAAAAGGAGCTTTGCCGGCAAGTCTTACCTGACCCCCAAGCTGATTCTGCTCCCACAATTCAACTTCATGCCCTCTCTGATCTGCCAATATGGCAGCCTGCATACCACCTGGCCCTCCACCTATCACAAGGACTTTTTTCTTTTCAGAGGCCGGCAAAATTCTCCACAAATATTCAAGTCCGGCAAATGGGTTTACCGTACAACACCTGCCGATACCGGGCACACCTTTTTCTGCACAATCTTCAAGACAATATATGCAGCCCCTGATTTCATCTGTCATGCCTGCTTCCGCTTTTTTGGGAAAATCAGGATCAGCAACAAGCGCTCTGGCAATAGCGACAAAATCAGCATCGCCCTTTCTAATAATTTCATCAGCCAGATCAGGGCTGTTTATCTTGCCAATAGCGACAACAGGTATGTTAACTTTTTCTTTTATCTGAGAAGCAAGATGAACTAGAGTCCCGGGTGGACTTTCATGAGTTGGGATCGTAATAAATTTCGTAGATTTATTGCCTGCATTAGCCACTATAGCATCAGCTCCAGCATTTTCCACAAGCAAAGCAACCTTTTGGGCATCATCAATATTCAGCCCGCCGGAAACAAACTCATCACAGACCAGTTTTACCATTACCGGAAAATCTTCTCCTGCCGCATCTTTCACCTTTGTTATCAATCTTGTCAAAAACCTTGCCCGGTTTTCCAGGGATCCTCCCAGCTCATCGTCACGCTTGTTAAGAACAGGCGAAAGCAACTGAGCGATAAGATCGCCATAACTTGCCTGAATTTCAACTCCATCGTAACCGGTTTCTTTTGCCTTTTTTGCACCATGAACCATTATTCCAAGGATCTCGTCAGCATCCTCGAGAGACATAAAATTTGCCAGGGGCACAACCCATTTATCCCCTTTTTTCTTTGTCCCAGGCACTTCTTTGCCGAATGACCTTTCCTTTGGATAATTGAGCTGCATGAAAGCTTTGGCGCCCTCATTATGAATAATATTGATTAGTTCAATTAAACCTGAGGCATATTCCTCTTGATCGAAACGAAGTTCATGAGGACCTTTGTAAGCTCTTGGATAATCAAGACAGGGGCAGTCAAGGACAATCAGGCCGACTCCGCCTTTTGCTCTCGCCCTGTAAAACTCAGCCATCTTTTGATTAACTTTGTTCTCTGTCGCATATTTTGTTGGGAACAACGGCATTATAATTCTGTTTTTGAGACGGCATTTTCCTATTTGCCCTGATGAAAAAAGATGAGGGAAGCTCATATTACCTCCTTTTTGCTAACATATTTTGACAAAGTATAATAATCATAATATAAATAAGGATGAAAAAAAACATTTTTTATGACTTTTTTTCAAACCAAAATTACTTACGCAGGTGTTCTGAAACGGTTTCCATCAAATCTCTGGGTTTTTAGTAGAATAACAGAACGGAGGAAAATATGAAAGTACAAGAACTTATGACAACAAAAATAGAATCTGTGGACTCTGATAAAACAGTATATGACGCAATTGAGAAAATGGTCGATAGACGAATTCGAGCGTTAATGGTCAGATTTCCAGAAGAAAAGTTGAACCATGGAATTATCACAGCAAGAGATATAGTTTTTAAAGTGCTGGCCAAAAGTTTGAATCCCAAAGATATTTTAGTCTCAGAAATTGCCTCGAAGCCAGTTGCCTGTGTTGATAAGAATGCGGATATGAATGAAGTCGCATCATTAATGGAGAAGAATAAAATTGCAAGAGTTTTTGTATGTGAAGGTGAAAAAATTATAGGTGTAATCGCTTTAATAGACATCATGGCAGGTGCTCTGATTATGAGGGCAAGGGGGTGACTATGATTTTTGAAAAAATATTATCCCCTGGCAAGAAAGAACGGAAAGTTACAGACAATATGAGGAGGCACATTCAACTCCTCTGCGCTGCGTGTGACTTGTTCAGAACAGCTATGGAAAAAGACGACCGGAATCTTATGCGAGATGTAATAGATCTCGAACGTGAAGGTGATTCTATCCGGAGAGAAATCATCTCATTAATATATGAAGGTGCTTTTCTGCCATATCTCAGACCAGACCTGTGCAGATATGTTGAAATTGTCGATAATGTTTTTGATGTGCTTGGAGACACGGCTCCTTACTACTTAGATGGAAAAATACCCGAACAGATAAAAAGTGAATGTATTAGAATCGCGTATTTCAATTCCAAGATCTGTGAAATGCTCTTGATCACATTCGAGGCGATGTTGAAAGGAGATGACCTGAGAGAAAAAACACTGGCTATAAGAATTTATGAGAAAAAGATCGATGATATTAAATTCAGTTTAATTAGGGACATTCATAAAATACCTATAAGCAATTTCTGGGATGGAAAAATCTTATCTGAATTTATATCAGGCATTAGCGCTATAAGTGATATCATTGAAGAAGCCAGTGATCATCTCCAAATTATAAATGTGAGCATGAAATAACCCGCTCTTGATATATAAATAAAGAGCGAATTATTTAAGGACTTGGATGTAGTAAATTATGTGGAAGGTTTTGAGCAGTGTTTTTCTGGGCTGGAGTCTTGGAGCTAATAATTTTGCAAATATTTTCGGGACAGGTGTCGCAACAGGCGCCATAAAATATGGAACAGCTATGTTTCTGTCAGTGGTCTTCGTGTTATTCGGCGCTCTCCTTGAAGGCCCCAAATGCATGAAAATTGTTGGTGAACTCTCTACCCTTCTCACTATAGAGGCTTTTTATTGCTTATTAGCGTCCGGCATTACCATGACCATTCTCACTTATCTTGCTATTCCAACCTCAACTTCTCAAGCTATTATCGGCGCAATTGTAGGCGCTGGAATTCTCTCAGGCTCTGCGGATTTCTCCAAGCTTTTCAAAATTATCATCTGCTGGTTAGTCACCCCTATAGGCGCAATCGTCCTCGCATACTTTCTTCACCGAAGTTTAAGATATGTTCTGGATAAGACCATTACAAACATTACCTACCTAAACTACCTTTATTCTACTGGAATTATTCTGGCAGGTTGTTATAGCGCCTATACTTTAGGTTCAAATAATGTAGCTACTGTGACCGGCGTTTATGTGGGATCAGGCTTCCTGTCTGCTGGAATGGCTTCATTAATCGGTGGTCTCAGCATTGCCCTTGGTGTTATCACTTATGGCAAAAAAGTTATGATAACAGTCGGCAAAGAAATTGCGCCTTTGGATCCGTTCTCTGCCCTTGTTACCATTTTGGCGACAGCATTTACGCTTCATATCTTTACTCAAATCGGCGTCCCTGTTTCTTCATCTCAGGCAATAGTAGGCGCTGTAGTGGGTGTTGGTATCGTAGGAGGATTGCGTACCGTAAGTGCCAAAGTTGTCACCAAAATTACTGTGGGCTGGTTTATGACACCTTTATCTGCAGGCATCCTGACCGTCCTCTTCATAAAATTGCTTGTTTAAGCTCCATAAAAAAACAGGTAAGTCTTTTGCTATGATTGACATATAGACCATCTTTGTTTTATAAGTTGTAACGGCTTCGTAAAAAGTCCATTTTCTGCGTTGCGCTGCATCCTTCGTCATTGCGACGTAGCTATAACTACGTCTCTTTCCTCAGAATTTGCGCGCCTTGAAACTGAAGCTTTTTACTTTGCCGTCCGAATTTTGACCTTTTACAAAGTTTACAAAGTCGTAAAAAGTCGGATTGAGCCAGTATGTCATTTCGACCGCAGGGAGAAATCTTATATTTTCAAAATGTTATACAGAAAAGATTTCTCGCTTCGCTCGAAATGACAAGTTGTTGGGACTTTTTACGAGTTCATCAAAGTTGTCAAATTTAAATTTGCAGGATTTAGGTATAATTTTTTAATAATTTTAGGGGGGGTAACCATGGCAGGTATTAACAAGGTGATACTGATCGGACGTTTGGGCAGAGATCCCGAAGTACGCTATACTCCGGATGGCGCCGCAGTCGCTAATTTCAGCATAGCAACATCTGAAGAATGGAAGGATAAAGCTACCGGAGAAAAAAAAGAACGCACAGAATGGCATCGTATCGTGGCTTTTAGAAAACTTGGAGAAATATGCGGCGAATATCTTTCAAAAGGCAAGCAGGTTTACGTTGAGGGCCGTTTACAGACAAGATCATGGGAAAAAGATGGTGTTACAAGATATACTACTGAAATTGTTGCATCTGATGTGCAGTTTTTAGGTGGAAGAGATTCCGCAAATTCAGATGAGTCACCTTTATCTTCTCAGGCTTCTAATACATCCGCACCGTCAGGCTCGGATAAAATTGACGATGATATTCCCTTTTAGCCTGTATTTTCACAAGATTATTTTTTGATAAAATTACAAAATATATAGAGAGAGCATATCATGCAGGAATATACTATTCATCCTCTGGTTGTCGGTATTAATGAGACTGATCAGGGTGTCATGACATATCTTCGTGATTATGGAAAAAGGATTTTGCTGCCTATCTATGTTTTTTATTTAAAAGGCGGCGATAAAAATATAATTGTCGACACAGGACTTGAGCAATTTGTTGTATCTGATGAAGTAAGAAAAAACTGCGGGTTTGATATACTTGAATTTGAAGACGCTCTTGCGACATTAAATTTAAAGCCGGAAGATATAGATATAATTATTCACACTCATCTTCATAACGATCATTGTGAAAATGATTATAAATGCTCAAATGCCGATGTATATGTACAAAAAACAGAACATGATTTTTTAAAAAATCCTCATCCGATTGATCACAGATACTATCCTGACGTTCTTGACGATGTTAATGTAATTGAGTTGGAAGGGGACGCAAATATTGTTGACGGAATTGATGTGATTTTTACTCCCGGCCATTCAGTTGGAGGTCAGTCGATTGCAGTTAACACATCAAAAGGAAAAGCAATAATCACAGGCTTGTGCTGTAATGATAAAAACTTCCCTTCATCAGGTCCGGCCATTGCACCTGGCGTGCATATAAATGTTATGGAAGCTTATGATTCAATGCAGAAATTAAAGAAAATAGCAGATATACTTATCCCGCTTCACGATCTTTCTATAGGAAGATTAAAAAGCATTCCATAGACGGCTTTGTAAAAAGTCCATTTTCTGCGTTGCGCTGCATCCTTCGTCATTGCGACGTAGCTATAACTACGTCTCTTTCCTCAGGATTTGCGCGCCTTGAAACTGAAGCTTTTTACTTTGCCGTCCAAATTCAATTTTGTTCGCCCCCCCCCTAACAGTCTTCTACCTTCAGCCTTCAGCCTTTAGCTTTTTTAGCACTTCTTCCGCTGCCGCTATTGTCTTATCAATGTGCTCTGTCTCGTGCGCAATTGAAATAAAAAGCGCTTCAAACTGGGAAGGAGCAAGGTAAATTCCTTTTTCCAGCATGCCCTTGTAATAGGCTGAAAACATAGCAAGATCACTGGTCTTTGCATCATCAAAATCTTTTACTTTTATGTCGGTAAAAAACATCCCAAGCATTGATCCTGCCCTGTCCACTGTGACATTTATTCCTGCATCTGCAGCAGCCTTGGCGAGGCCTGTTGCAAGAGCATCCGCCTTTTTATCAAGCAGCTCATAAAAGCCTGGTTTCTTCAACTGCTTAAGAGTCGCAATCCCTGCGGCCATAGCGACTGGATTGCCTGAAAGTGTTCCTGCCTGATATACAGGACCCTGCGGTGCAATATGTTCCATGATTTCACGTTTGCCTCCATAAGCGCCAACCGGTAATCCTCCTCCGATAATTTTACCCAGGCATGTGATGTCCGGCGATATTCCATACAAAGACTGAGCACCGCCATATGCAACCCTGAAACCAGTCATAACCTCATCAAATATCAGTATGGTGCCGTTTTTTTCAGTTACTTCTCTTAAAGTCTCCAGAAAACCGTCAACAGGTCTTACCAACCCCATATTTCCTGCAACCGGCTCAACTATTATACAGGCAATTTTATCTCCCTGATCATCCATAAGCTTTCTGACAGAGTCTATATCATTGTAGGGAAGCGAAAGTGTATGAGCTACAAAGGATTCGGGTACTCCTGGACTTCCGGGGATGCCCAATGTGGCAACACCCGATCCTGCCGCAACGAGCAGAGTATCTGCATGGCCATGATAACATCCGTCAAATTTAATTATAGTATCGCGACCGGTTACCCCGCGGGCAAGCCTTATGGCGCTCATTGTAGCCTCTGTGCCGGAATTTACCATGCGAACCATTTCAATGGAAGGGACTGCTTCTATAACCATTTCGGCCAGCACTATTTCAAGATCAGTTGGCGCTCCAAAACTTGTACCGCGATTCAGGACAGATGCAATAGCCTTAATGACCGCCGAATCCCTGTGTCCAAGTATCATTGGACCCCACGAGCCAATGTAGTCTATGAAACCGTTGCCATCTGCATCATAGATCATACATCCTTGTGCATAATCAATAAATACAGGTTCAGTCCCTACGGACTTGCAAGCACGCACCGGACTGTTAACGCCACCTGGAATTACATTAATAGCTCTGTTAAAAAGCTTATTAGAATTTTCGCGATTCATAATTCATCATCCTTTCCTTTGATATTTTGCCCCGTATATCCTAACATAAATATTCTTAGTATTTTATGAATTTCAAAAAGTATCAGATACATTTTAACAGGTCAAGAAGGATGAACTCATAAAAAAATTAAAAAAAATTGACAGCGATTATTAAATTTGTTAAATGATTTTTTTGATTTCAGTGGGCCGTTAGCTCAATCAGGCAGAGCACCTGACTCTTAATCAGTAGGTTGAAAGTTCGATTCTTTCACGGCCCACCAATAATTTCAAGGGGTTCGGTAAGTTAAGACCGAAACCCTTTTTTTTAGTCTTTCGCCATTTTTTCATTTTAATAGTTGGTGTAATTATGGGTTTATTATCTTCTTCAGTATCTGTTACGCGTTATAAAATAAACGGCAACCTCGAAAAACCGGTTCTTGAAAAAGTTTACAACGGCCTTACACAAAATGCCATCAAAGACATCGATGATGACCACCCGGAAAAGATTGTCGGATGGACATCATTTAAAAATCCTTATCTCCCTGATTTTGAAGGATCTTCCTTTGTAATCGGTCCATATCTGGTTTTTTCAATGAGGCTGGACAGAAAATCAATTCCTCCCAAAGTCATACAAAAACATTATGCCGTTGAAATGGCCATACAGCTTGAGAAAAGCGGCCGGAAATATTTATCAAGAAATGAAAAAAAGTCGATAAAAGACCATGTGATTGATGTTCTCAGCCTTCGCATCCCAGCCACACCCAATATTTATGATCTGATATGGAACATGGAAGAATCCTGGCTGTGGTTTTTCTCAAACCTGAAAGCTGCCAACGAAGAGCTTGAAACACTATTTTCAAAATCATTCAGGCTCAGCCTTATCAGGCTTTTTCCATACACTACTGCCGACCTTATATCAGGCCTTTCAGATAAGGATCGAGACATTTTGTTACAACTTTCGCCCACAAAATTCACGGAGTAGCCCATGCTTGATATGGCTGTATCTTATAATCGATATAAATTTTTAGGTTATGAATTTCTCACATGGCTGTGGTTTATCATGGAGAATCAGCAGGATACACTGAAAGAATCAGACAAAGAACTTGTATCCCTTGATATTGGAAACCGTATTGTACTTGAAAACAATAAAAACGATACAACTGAAAGTGTTACCATAAAAGGCGACAAGGCCGGACTGGAAGAAGGGATTCTCTCTCTGCAAAAAGGAGCTGTCGTAACCGAACTCAATCTTGTTTACAAAGCAGGCAATAATGAGTGGCGATTTAATATTAAAGGTGAGAGCCTGAATATTTCAAGCCTCAAAACACCGGAAACAGGACCTGTTGAAACCAAAGAGGATATTGAAGCAGCCTTACTTGAAAAGGTTTATCTTTATGAAAGGATTTTTGTTTTAATCAACAACCTTTATAAACAGTTTATAAGCCTGCGGGTTACAGGCAGATGGGAAAAAGATGTTGTTCCGCAAATCAGAAAGTGGATAGCATCTTGAGACGGTCTCAAAACGTTCCCTTCAATTCTGACTGACATTTCGCTGTGCTCACCTTCTTTATTATTGCCCCTTGCTGATTCCCATTAAGAGTCAAAAGTAGATTTGCCCCCTTCTTTATTCTGCTATTCATGTAACAAATTGAAACGCTTTAAAAATTGTGATATGCGAATACAATCTGCAACGCATTTGCTCGTTTGACTCAGGTGCAGTTGGCAAGCTATCAAAGGTTTTGACAAGTCCGAATTTCGTTCGGTACTCTCAATATATCTGTAGTGCGACGAGAAGTCGCGTATTTTGACGGATAATATTACAAAAGGAGATATCCAGAACAAGAAAACGGGAAGGCTTTTTTAAAAAACTATTGCTGCCTCCCCGTTCCTTACTAAAGGGCTCAAAAAAGGGTTATTTTTTTTTCGCTGTTGTTTTTTTGGCTGCTGGTTTCTTAGCCACTGTTTTCTTTGCTGTTGTTTTTTTGGCTGCTGGTTTCTTAGCCACTGTTCTCTTTGCTGTTGTTTTTTTGGCTGCTGGTTTCTTAGCTGTTGTTTTTTTCTTCGCAATTGCCATGGAAACCTCCCTCGATGTTTAATATATTAAGAACATAGCCCTTCAGTTTAGAAAATAATATTAGCTTAAACCATACATTCTGTATTATGATTTAGATATGCTACAATATACAGTATGTCAAGCTTATTAATGAATCTTTATTTTTTTTCGGACCTATAAACAATAATAAGGAGAAAAAAACATGAACAAAGGAGATTTAGTCAACGAGGTTGCTAAGGTCGTAAAAACCAAAAAGGATGCTCAGGCGGTTGTGGACCGTGTTCTTTCAAGCATTACCAAGGCATTGGCAAATGGAGACTCTGTATCATTGGTTGGATTCGGCACATTTAAGGTGGCCGAAAGGAAGGCTCGTAAAGGCAGAAATCCTCAGACAGGTAAAGAGATAAATATTGCAGCAAGTAAGGTGCCAAAGTTTGTTGCAGGAAAGGCTTTGAAGGAAGCTGTGAAATAATTTAATATTCCTAAGAGACCAGTGCAGCTTACTGCTGAGACTGTCGAAAAAGGTTCAACTTACAAGCATATTCCTTACTTATTTTTGATTCTTTCCATTTCATTTTACTTTTCAATAAACTGTTTTCTACAGTAGCGATAATTCTCACAATATATAGAAAAATATTGTGAGGGTCCAAAAAAATCCATCGGGCCAATGAGGTTGTTAACAAATGGCTTTTTCGACAGTCTCGCTATCTATACGCTAATCCAAGCGCCTTAGAAAATGTTATGATATAGGTTTAATATATTCAATTCAATGGGTCTGGCCGTGCTCACGGGCAGCGCCCGAAAATAGCTTGTCCAAATATTGCCTAAATTGAATCACAATTAATATATTACGAAGATGTAAAGGACGGTATAAAAGTTTATTTTCAGGAATTATGCTGGAAACAAATTATCCTGTTAACATAAGAAAATTACTTGCTGGAATTACGAAACAATTTCCGGTAAATGCTTCTACTTTCCCTGCATTGCGCACAATCTGGTAGAGCGGAATGTTGAGTTTCTCTCCAAAAAACCTTCCGGGTTTACTAATATCAGTATCGCTCTCTTTTGCTTCAAACAGGCAAACTGGCTTATTGTCTTTTACCAGAATAAAATCAACTTCCCGTTTTTCCCTGTCACGGATATATTGGATTTCAAAATTCCCCTGACCGGTTTCTGTCATCCTTGCCGCCATACGGATTAGGCTGACGGCAATGAGGTTTTTAAAAACAACTCCTGGATCAGACAACAGCGACCAGTCTAAAAAATAGAGTTTTTTCTCCTTTTTTATTGCCCGCGCTATTTTTTTATGCCAGGGACGCAAAGTAAAAACCAGATAGAGGCCCTGTAATATATCTATCCAGTTCTTTATGGTATCGTATCTTTTTCCCAAGTCCTCGCTCAGTGACGGAATGCTAAGCTGAGAACCGACTTTTGTGGGGAGAATTTCCACCAGTGTCTCGAGGCCTTTAATATCTGCAATCCGCGAGAGATCACGTACATCTTCTTTTGTCAGCAGGTTCTTGTAATCCTTCTGCCATCTACGGTGAAACTTTTCTGTACCCTTTAGAAACGGCTCTGGAAAACCTCCAAATTTCAACAGGTTTTCAAGAGTCTCATCTGCCTCCTGTATTTTGACTTCCCGCGCACGACCTGCAAAAAGGTTGGCGTCAGCAAAAATATCTCCGTCGTCGAGGATATAAGAAAAGTCACCCAAAGCCTCTGCAAGTCCCAAAGGAAAAAGCTGGTAAGAGAAGTAACGGCCTACCAGTGAGTCTCCAGACTTTTGAAAATAGCCGAGTCTGGCAGAGCCTGTAACAAGAAGCTGCATTTTTTCGCGATTAATGTCATAAAAGCCTTTAAGAATATTCCTCCACTCCATATGCTTATGGATTTCATCAAACACTAATGGAACGGGAGAACCCTTGAATTTCTCATCAATAATGTTTCGAAAATATAGCGGATTCTTCTTGTATTCCGTCATTAATGATGGGTCATCCCAGTTAAAGTATGTGTCTTCCGATCCGGCAGATTCAAGCCACTTCTGAGCGAAAGTAGTCTTTCCCACCTGTCGGGGACCGGTCAGGAAAATCATTTTCCCTGCTGTCATTTCAGGGTTAAATATATATGTACTAATTAATCGTTCCATGATGACCATTATCCATATCACTGGAATATTGTCAAGACAATTTTCTATCGATATGGAAAATTGTCGGCATAAACTATCCTCAAAAAAGGTTCGATCCATTCAAGCTATATCAAGAAAAATAAAGGGTTTCAGAAAGTTGCGCCTAAAACCCTTTTTTTAGTTTTTCTCTATTTCTGTCTAAATTGTACTAACCCGCATTTCTTATGAACAAATCATAAAATAATGCATAACATAGGTGTCTTATTGAAAGTTAGAACTATCTCTGTCTTCTAAATTGTTTAACCGTTCAAAATCATTCAGGCTCAGCCTTATCAGGCTATTTCCATACACTACTGCCGATCTTATATCCGGCCTTTCAGATAATGATCGAGACATTTTGTTAAATCTTTCGCTCACAAAATTCACGGAGTAGCCCATGCTTGATGTAGCCGTATCTTAGTTTTCCTGATGAAGTTCAATATGATCTTTACATAAAAAGAACCGCTTCACTGTCGCTTCTTCGTTATTGATCAGCGCCACTATGATTTCACTATTTTGGGCTTACTGACGCGGTTCACAAATCACGAGATCGCCCTAAAAAAGCTCATTGTCGAGAATCAACGAGGAAAGAGAAATCATACCGATAAGTTCCCCTCCATCCTCAACCGGAGCTCTTAGTATGCCGGATCGATAAAGCAAACGGGCAACATAGCGTATGTCCATATCAGCCGGCACGGTGATAATAGGCTTTGTCATGATTTCATAGACACTCACCACAGACGGAGAGCGACCGGGTATTATCACCCCTTTAATAAAATCCTGAACGACCACTATGCCCCAGGCATCATCGATATGCCGTTTTTTGACAAGAAGAGACGATACTTTTTCAGAACGCATTTTAGCGGCAGCCTCCCTGGCTGTGGCCATGCCGTCAATGGACACAATCCTCTTATGCATAATGTCTCTTGCACGAATTATTGAAGTGCTGTCAGGTTCCATAATTTTCTCCCTCTATAAAAATAAATGTCATTGATTAAAAATAACTTTTCTGAACTTCTTCTTTAAATTTTTCCATCTGACTTTCCAGACCCACAACATGCTCAACTGGAACCACAAAGGCAATGCCTGTTCCCGGCTTATGGAATTCTCCGGCTTCCTTTATAGAGTCCAAAATTTTGTCAACAAGATGCTCTTCGACAAGGAGCAAGATAATGTCGGTCTGTGCCTCCAGAGAGAGGCCAAAAAAAGTTTTCGCCTCACGGATGCCAGTTCCCCTGGCAGGTATGATTGTTGCCCCGGTGGCTCCAGCCCCTTTTGCCGCATCAACAATACGGTCAGTGATATCTGGCTTTATCGTGGATAAAATTAGTTTAAAGCGCATTATTTTTCTCCGTTAATTTTATTTTGCGTTGAGTAGACCAGTGTATTAACTGAGCATAGCCCATAACTGCTATAATTGGAAAAAGACTGGCAAAAGCAATAAGGCCAAAACCATCCAAAGCAGGATTTCGTCCAGGCACAGAGGCAGACAGTCCAAGACCAAGCGCCGCCACCAGTGGTACTGTTACTGTTGAAGTAGTGACCCCGCCCGAATCATACGCCAGAGCGATGATGCTTTTGGGGGCAAATATGGTCTGCACAATAACAATCATATAGCCAACAAGAATGTATAGATAAAGCGGGGTACCGGTGACAATGCGAAATGTTCCAAGGCTGATTCCAAAAGCGACTCCTATGGCCACAGTAATTCTTAGGCCCCATTGACTGATCGTGCCGGCTGATACCTCGCTGGCCTTATAAGCCACAGCTATGAGAGATGGTTCGGCAATGGTGGTTGCAAAGCCGATCATGGCCGCAAAAAGATACACCCAGCCATACGCCTTCCAGTCCGCGTGGACAACAACTTCCCCTGTACCATAAATAAAGGCAGGATCAGACAACTGGGTTGCCATGATTTTTCCCAGGGGGAAAAGTGCTTTTTCAAGTCCTGCCAGAAACAGGGCAAGACCAATGACAACATAGATACCACCGACAACGAGACGACGCAGATGGGGAATTGGCTGGCGCAGTACCAGAAGCTGAAAACCGACAATAAGAATAATGATCGGCAGCACATCTCTACAGGTGGCAAGCAATATTTTGCTGAATTCATATATGAATTGCACGAAAACAGGCCCCTTTTTATCTAAAAAGGATAAGTCCGTAACCCATGACAAAGATCATAGGGAGAAGAGAAGCAAAAGCAATAAGACCAAAACCATCCACAAGAGGGCTTCGTCCTCTGATGGATGAGGCCAATCCTACTCCCAAAGCTGCAACCAAAGGGACAGTGATGGTGGATGTGGTGACTCCGCCGGCATCATAGGCTATACCAATAATCTCTTTCGGGGCAATGATGGTCATCAGCATAACAAGAACATAACCGCCGATGATCAAATAATGAATAGGCCAGCCGCGGAGAATACGCATGACCCCGATAAGGATGGCAAGTCCCACGGAAAAAGCGACAGACATGCGAAGTCCAAAGGCATATTGAGTTAGAGATTCTTTGCTCGGGTCAATAAGGCCCCCCTGGCCGGCAATTTCTGCTGCTTCCCAAGCCACAGCTATGAGGGCAGGCTCTGCTACAGTGGTTGAAAAACCCAGGGCAAAGGCAAAGCAGAGGAGCCAGAAGAGGCTGCCCTTCCTGGCTAAGGCATGGGCCATTGCCTCACCAATTGGAAACAGGCCCATTTCCAGCCCCTGAACAAA